>Ga0209066_10000060_pt1 | contig 151572 bp, 161 predicted proteins | sample All_14_2_FD_187198 | JGI IMG/M metagenome (GOLD analysis project Ga0209066, IMG submission 187198) | Freshwater microbial communities in response to fracking from Pennsylvania, USA - Allegheny Zone_MetaG_DW_15 (SPAdes) (version 2) ...
ATCTTTCAGATCGGAGAGGTTTTTCTTGGTGGTCATTCTTCAATACCTTTGCAATTACCGTTTGTTTTTCGGGTTCATGGATGCAACGTCAAACACTTCAGGCTGTTGCGCTTCATGCGGATGAGCACCACCTGCGTAAATACGCAGGCCTGTCATCTGCTGGCGCGCCAGCGGGCTGTCTTTCGGCATCATACGACGAACAGCGTTCTCGATAACGCGGCCGGGGAATTTACCAGCAAGGATCTGGCCTTTGGAAAGACCTTTGATACCGCCCGGAAAACCGGTGTGCCAGTAGAACATGTCGAATTTTGCTTTTTTGCCTGTCAGGCGAACTTTTTCCGCGTTAACGACAATCACGTTATCACCACAATCAATGTGCGGTGTGTACATCGGCTTGTGTTTGCCGCGCAAGCGCATGGCGATCAGGCTGGCCAGACGACCCAGCGTCACGCCTTCTGCATCCACCAGCAGCCATTTTTTGTCCACTTCCGTGGGTTTAGCTGAATAGGTTTTCATCTTTCATTTCCTAAAAATCACAGGGTCGCTGCCTTGGCCGATCTGCCTGAGCCGCATATCCCTTATTGTTGTCGTGCAGATTTATGGAGCATTACCCGATGCGCGTCAACAAAAAAAGAGTGCGATATTTTTAATCATTTAAAAACAATGGCTTAAAAAGTGGTATTAAAATACCCCATTCCAACTATCTGATTAATAAGTCTCTAATAATACAACCTATGCCCGTACAGCACGAAACAAGAAGTGGATAATAAAATGATATTTTTCAAATAAATAAAAACCCAAAAAGGTTTTTTAACTACTTTATGGTTAAATAATATCAAGCATTCTTTGATATAAAAATGAAGGTATTAAGTATGCCACAGACGCTACTGGATCCACATGACACCCGAGAATCATGCCCAGCCCAAGACGGCTTTACCCTCGTAGAGCTTTCTATTGTCCTGACCATCATCGGCATTCTTATTGGCGGCATTATAAAAGGCCAGGAGATGATCCAAACCGCCCGCGTCACAACCACAATCGCCCAAGTTCAGTCTTATGAAGCTGCCACACTGGGATTTCAATCAAAATATAGCGGAATGCCCGGTGATTTATTAACCGCAGCCGATCGCATTCCCGGCTGTGACGCAAACTGCACCCCCGTGACACCAGGTGGCGGGAACAATATTGTTGGTGACCCTACATGGCTTAACAGCTGGTCTACACAAACAGCCGCAACGCTACCAAGCCCTCCCACAACAGAAAACGACGAAACCATGCTCTTCTGGGTACATCTTGCCCATTCGGGCCTTATCACAGGCATTGCCGAAAGGAATGACACTGTCGTATGGGGCAATACGCACCCAAAATCTGAATTTGACAGCGGCTTTATTGTCGGACATGGCAATGGTGGATTCACCTTCGCAGATGCAAGCAATACAATCCGCAGACTGCCCGGCATGTACCTCGCCCCCACCGTTGTTGTGCAAGCAGGCCCACTGCCCGTTGCACAACTGGCTTATAATTTAGTGTCGCAAACGGTGTTACATATAAAGCCGGCACAGGCACAGGGGAATAATGGAAACGGTAATGGCGGCGGCTTTGGCGGCCCCGGATGTCCAGGCGGCGGCAATGGCCCCGGTAACGGCGCAGGATGTGGCCTTGGCGGCGGCAACAATGGCAATGGCGGCGGTGGTGGCGGAGCCAACGCATCCAGTCTTTCTGGCCCGCAAGGCTTGGTCATCGCCCTAGTGAGAGACCCCTTTATCAGCGGCACCGGTGCCCTTAGTACTGCCGGGCAACAACCGCTGACACCACATATGGCCGCACAATTAGACCGTAAAATTGATGATGGGCTGCCCCACTCCGGCTATGTCTATGCCTATGGTGTCATGAGCAGTTGTTTTACCTCAGATACTCAGCCGCAATATAACGAGGCAGTTATTTCACGCGATTGCGGACTTGTTTTTAGCCTGCTCCGATAATCTATCGTTAAATCGCTGATATAAATATCAAATTTAAAAGCCCTTGCCGGGGCTTTTAAATTGACGTATGCAGTATTTCCCTAAGAAAGCGTTGACATTATGTTAATTTAAAGTTAATATCTTAGGCATAAACGGCAGCACCGCATTGCCAAAGTATATTTAATTAAGGGGTTTAAAATGGGTCCGGTCACACTCGTCGCTTTTGTTATTCTTGCCACAGGCGCTGTTAACATGGGTCGTAAAATCTATGACATGATCGCCCACCCGACTTTCAAATTCAAAGTACCCGAAGACGGCTCCAAAGTTTACGTCACCCCCACAAAGCAAAAAGCCGTGCATAAACTGTCCCGCCATTTTGCCCATGCCGCAGATTTCAAACGTCAGGTTATGTCTGACATGACAATGAAGCTGGTAAGCCCGCGCAATCCTATCTTGATGGTCCGCAACATCATGGGTGCCTCTATCACCAACAAAGCTGTTTTTAATTCCCGTGCATTTCAGGATGTCGCAAACGATGTGTATCTGGAAGGCGAGCTGGACACCATGCGCCATTACATGGCTCTCGGCCAACAAAAGCTGGGGATCCGTCAACAAAAGCGCCTGACAGGCGTGACCCCCACCAGCAAACCCTGATCTTACTTTTTAAGGTTTGGTCTCAGCCAATATCCACGCCAGATAAGGCGCATGTGCTTGCCCAATCGGCAAGGCAACGATACAGGGCGTTTTATAACTGTGCATTTCGCGTATGCACGCCTCAAGCGCCGGAAAAAGCGTTTCGCGGGTTTTAAACAAAACAACGGTTTCATCCGCCGTTTCTATTTTACCTTCCCAATGATAAACCGAACACATACCGGGCAGAATATTGGCACAAGCCGCCAAACGGTCGGTCACAACCACATCAGCTATTTTCTGCGCCTCTGCCAATGACCCGACAGTCACGTAAACAACAACAGCTGACATGACTAATAAGGAAAGCCTGCGACAGGTTTGTGCTGGAGCAAGTCATACCGTGCCCCTGATGACAAACGATGCGTGACAATTCCTTCGACCTTCATTACATCGCCGGTTGAAATATCTGTCAGGTTGGATTGTGTAATGTTACGACCTTCCACAAATGTCACCGTACCGCTGCCGACGACTTCAATCACGCCATTGGCTTTCATCACAACAGCTGTATCTTCATCAAGACCAATACCTGTAATGGATGGATTTGCAGCCACCGCGTTAAACAGGCGGGGCAGTCTATCGCGTTCGCTGAAATGTGTGTCCATGACGGTCTGTGCGGCAAAGGCAAAGCCAGCACTGATACTCACTTCGCCCTTTTGCATGGACTTTGCAGGGTCACCGCCATAAATCATAAGACTGGAAGCCGCCGCCGCCCCTGCACTGGTACCCGCCACGACCAGATGGCCCGCTGCATATTTTTCCTGCACGGCATCCATGCTTTGTGTGCCGGCCAGAAGACTGGTCAGGCGCAGCTGGTCCCCGCCGGAGAAAAAAACAACATCGGCCTCTTGCAGGAGCTGAACAACCGCTTTGTCGTTCGCCGCTGTGCGGCTATCGATGTGCAAGACTACGGGCTGCACCCCCAGCTTGCCAAAAGCCGCTTCATAGCGATCTTTGGCCCCTGCCGGATCTTCTGTTGCCGTGGTCACAACCACAACCTTTGATGCCGCCCCCTTTGCTTCTTGCAAAACACGCTTCAAAACGGTCATGTCGCCCTGTTTGTCTTCGGCGCCGCCGATGGCAATCAGTGTCATTGCGCTATCCTCTCTTTAAGTAACCGGACCCAAGAATACCATAATGCGCACAAACGCCACAATAGTTAAAATGAGTGCCAAAATTGTGCTTTAAGCAACTTTTGAACCCTTTTCAACGGCGCTTCATTCTGTAACAATCCTTTTATAAGCGATTGATGAAAGAAAGTTACGATTTTGAAAAAACGCCCGGAGCGCCATATCCCTGAAGGATCCCCCTTGCGGTTTGACTTTCAGAAAGCTGCCCGCCGGGCGATGAAAGATCATCCGGCACTGAAAAAAAGTGGCCTGTTCATTAATGCTGCCAATGACGATTATATCGCCCGTGCCCCTGTTTTTAAAAAACTGGAAGAAGACGATGAAGCGCAAGAAGACATCGCCAAAAACGTAAAAGTCGCCAAACGTTTAAAAACATCTTTTTTCCAGGCCGTGCCGATTGATAGCAAAAACGAGATCCTGAATGTTGTGTTCCATACAGACAAACACACGCTCTATGACCCGTCCGACAAACAGATTGACGATACCGGCACCTTTGACCACGAAACCGGGCACGCCCTTTCCACCGATGCACATGGCACACTGGGCGAAAACACGGCAGATGCCTATGCCCTGCTGCGCCACTTGCAGCGCTATGAGCATCGCAAAACAAACATTGAATTTTGCGCCTGGAAGCGCGCTATTGTTTTCATGCAGGCCGGCGTGACATCGCACCTGACCACCTTTACAGCAGATAAAATTCTGATTGACAGCAAAACATCAAAATTTGTCAGCCTGACACCCCAGCAAACAATTGCCGTGGCCAAAGACTACGCCCGTAAAAATACGCGGAATGAAAAACAGTTAAAAGCACTGGCTCAAGCATTCAGCCCGCTTGCCAAAAAACCATTGAATGATGCCACTTTCAAACAACTGGCAAAAATAACACTGGCAGCTCCTGTCACTTCCGATACGTTTTACCTGGGCACGCGCATTTTGCTGCCGCCACTTGAAAATGGCCCAATGATGATTGACGGTAAAAAAGTTATGCTGACCGGTAAAGACTGGAACAGCATCCGCCAGCAGCTACTGGAAAAATGCCAAAGCCTGCCGGAAAAACATCCGCTACGCCTGCAACGCCCGCTACCGCCGGCGGCGTAAATAGCGCGCCACATCACCCAGCGTTTTTTTGAGCACAATGTTAAACACCGGATCAGCCAAACGGTTCATCAGACGGGACCGGAATTGCGATTCAAAAATATATGTGACTTCTGTCTGCCTTGCAGAAAGCGGCTTCAATATCATTTCACAACGCAGATAAGAAAACGGGCCGCTGACATCACGCACGGCGATGCGGTCATATAAGCTTTCTTCAATTAGGCACCGGTAGGAAAAATCGAGCCCGCGCGTACCGATACGAATATCGGCAACTGTTTGACGGTTTTTAACCTGCGAGATAATTTTGACCTGCCGTACAAAGGGAATGAAATCAGGATAGGCCTCAATATCCATCAACAGCGCATATATCTCGCGCTGTGGCAGATCAAAAATACGGCTATCCCGCACATGCGGCATGGGCCCCACCCTCTTCAGAGATAACAACGCGATAAAACCAAGCGTATCGACTTTTAAGGGCTGGCAAAAGCTTTAATCAAGGCGACGCTTTATGTATAAAGAAACTGGCGGCGCGCTTTCCGATACCGTCATATTCTGTTACAACTTCCGGCATGGAATTCAGAAAAGATATAAACGGTCTGCGCGCCGTGGCCGTGCTGGCCGTCATGCTTTACCATTTCGGCCTGCCCGGCTTCAAAGGCGGGTTTGTGGGGGTTGATGTCTTTTTTGTTATTTCCGGATTTTTAATGACGGGCATTATCCTGAAGGGCATGACGCAGCAAACCTTCAGCCTGCCTTCTTTCTACCTGTCACGTGCGAAACGGATTATTCCAGCTCTGGCCGTTTTATGCGCCGTGCTGCTGGTCGCCGGATGGTTCTGGGTGCCGCCAACAGACTACAAGCAACTGGGACGCCACGTTGCCAGCGCGCTTGGCTTTATTTCCAATTTCATTTTTAAAAATGAAGACGGGTATTTCGATACATTTTCCCAAGACAAATGGCTGCTTCACAGCTGGTCTTTGTCTGTTGAGTGGCAATTTTATCTGCTCTACCCCCTAATTCTCATGCTTTTATGCCGGAAAGCCGCCAATATCCGCGACCGCTTCAAGCACATCGGCGCGTCCCTTGCGGTGATTTCACTCGCATCTTTCCTGCTTAGCGCCATCATCACGCCTGTTGAATCTGCTTTTGCTTTTTACCTGCTGCCCACGCGGTTTTGGGAGCTGCTGGCAGGCGGCATTGTTTTTCTGCTCGCCGAAAAATATACGCTGCAAAAAAGCCCGGCCACCCTAACGGCGCTGGCCGGATATATCCTTGTCGTTCTGAGTATTGTGCTATTTAGCACCGATACACTCTGGCCCGGCTATGCGGCCGCTGTTCCCGTATTCGGCACTGCCTTGATTATCTTCGCCAGAATACCGCGCACAACCTTGCTGGATACCGCTGCCCTACAAAAAATAGGTATATGGTCTTACTCCATCTATCTGTGGCATTGGCCCGTTATGGTGGCCCTGCGCCATGCAGGGTTGGAACTGTCACCCACAGCGGATGCCTTTGGGTTACTCGCCTCGATCGCACTGGGTGCTGCTTCATTCTACGTCGTTGAAACACCCTTGCGCCGCTTAAGTATCTTCCGCACACGCCCCCGTTTTGCAGCGGCGATGGGCCTGGGCGTTATATCCGTTGTTTTGCTGTGTGGTTTTGCTGTTGATAAACAAAAAGGCCTGCCTGAGCGCGTCAGCGCAGCGGTACAGGCCATTGAAACCGAAGTCCGCCAAAGCAAGAAAGGCCGCCCCAAACAATGCGCCACAGGGCTGAAAGTATTTGCGGCCCATGATTGCCAACAAAACCCTCCCGGATTTATCGTCTGGGGCGACAGTCACTCAGATCCTGTTTTCACCACAATCGAAAAGGCCGCAAATGGCGCACGTGGGCGCCTATACCACATGACATGCCCGCCCTTTCCCAATGCCTATCTTGAAGCAAAAAAACACAGCCGACATTGCCCTGAATTCAATGATTTTGTTTTCGATGCGGTCAATGCCGTGCCGACAGATGTGCCGCTTTTTGTCATCTTCCGATATTCCATGTACCTGCACGGTTTTAATGAACACCCAGACCTGCACATTGGCTTGCGGTATACGGATGCGAAAAACGATAGCTATGACGAATATAGCGAATCTGTCGCTGAATATAAAAAACGACTGAAAGGCAGCCTGTGCAAAATGGCAGAAAAAGGCCGCCCGGTTTTTGTACTGCAACCCGTGCCTGAAATGGGCATTGACGTGCCCCGCGTTTTATCGCGCCAGCTGATGTTTCAGGGAAAGACATCTGATATTACACTGCCCTACAGCGATTATATTAAACGGCAAGAAATTGTACAAAATGTCTTGCAGTCCGCACAGGAAGATTGTGGCATTCAATTGCTCGACCCTGCCCCCTATCTCTGTACCGAAACCGCCTGCGCAGGATCAGAAAGCGGTGTGCCGCTTTATACAGATGACAATCACCTAAGCCAGACCGGCAGCGCAAAGCTATTGCCCCTTTTCAAAACGGCATTCGACACAACACCTGCAAGATAGCAGAGGACACATGGTACATATGGAACTTATGCTATTCCTGATAACATTCTGTATTCTGTCGGTACCCATTTTTATTTTTTGCCAAATCCCCAGGAATGAAAAGCAACTTGCTTTATTCACCCTCATTCTCTGGCTGACCGTGACAGCGATAACAATTGTGGCCTATATTAATCAAGATGTTATCCCAGATGTTAGCCAAGGATGGGATGCATTTTTTCTGTCTTGGATCTGGTACGCGGCATTTTTATGTCCGGCATTAAAATTTATTCACTTACGCTGCTACAAAACGCGTGTCTCGGAAATAAAAATGATCATTTATAGTTTTTGGTTCTTGGCCACAATACCCGTGTTTGTGTGGCTTTTGAGTTAAGACCCCACAAAGCAATAGAATATAAAGCGAAAAACATGGATACAAAAACACTCGTCGATAAAGCCATTTTAACCTTGCAACAAGCAGATCGGGAAACACGTCTTTACACAGGGCTGCCCGAAGAAACAGTTCGGCTGATCAATCCTTATTTCAGCACGCTGAAGCTGCCGCCGCTGCCAGAGGACTACCTGCAGTTTTTGCGCAAAGCCAATGGCTGTATGGGGCCTTATTTTTTTCTTTATGGCATCGAAAAAATTGACGCAATCACCGGCGCAATGGAAAGTGGCATTATTGATGAAGCACCACACTTCAACCGCTATGAAGAAGACGACGACATTGAAGATAAGGGTCTTATTCTAGGACATATGGGTGGCCGCATGATGCTGGTATATCGGCATAAACAATATCATATTCTGGATGAAGACTCCTACTTCCCCTGTTCAGACCTGTACCACCACATCGCCGACTTCATCACCGAAACCGTCCGCACAGACGATGCCAATGCCAGAAAAAGAGCAGCCGAGCAGGCACAAAAAAAGAAGTAAAAAAAAACGACCCTGATAATGGGCCGCTTTTTTTAAATGAAATGGTCGGACTGAGAGGATTTGAACCTCCGACCCCTTGCACCCCATGCAAGTACGCTACCAGGCTGCGCTACAGTCCGACATCCGTCATAAAGACAGGTGCGCAATATAACAGCCTATTCATAAGAATGTAAAGTAGAAATCTGCCGCTTCGGGCATCTGTGACGCAGGGGTTATTTCATACGAATCATATACTTAGGCTATTTGAAATACTGTTTTGGTACAGGCGGGTTGCGTGCGGGGTCCATGCTATCAACCTTCACGGCTTCAACAACGCCCTGCCCTGCCAGCGCTTTAAAACTATCTGCAAGCTTATCTGCATCCGCCCGGTCAAACACTTTTTTACCACCAACGGAGACCACAAACAGCTTGCCGTATTTATTCTGCGTATAGGGATGCTGTGTTGCATCGCGCGTCCAGTTGACCATCGGCGTGTCGGTGATACCGTGCGCTTCGGAAGACTGCACATAGTATTCAAAATCGCGCAGCTGGTTGTGCAGATCGGCCTTTTCCGTGGAAAGCACAGCTTTCAGCGGATCGAGCGCCGCATCTTTCATGTGATGGATGCCATTGTCGTTTACAGCTTTGGCAAATTCATCTTTCAGGCGGATGACCACGCGCGCGCCGTACGTCTGGCTCATGTCAACTTCTCCATATTCATAAAACTGTTGTTCTGTACAGGGAAGGTAGACGAACACAGCCGGAGATTCAAGCCCCCATCCCCAGCCATACGGAACAATAAAAAACACCGGCTTTTCGGGCCGGTGTTTTTTTATATCTGGCGTTGATCTGTTTTAATCAATCGATCAGCTTGCGCATCGATTTCAGTTCACCCAGCATTGTTTCCAATTCGCTGCGGTTATTTTCGACCGCGCGGGAAATCGGTGACTTTTTCTCATCAACAGGCTGTGCGTTCATCACTTCGGGGCCATCTTGTACGCGGGGTGTCAGATTGCCACGGGTGGCTGTCAGCAGTTTTTGTACACCCTTGATGGTATAGCCTTCGCTATAGAGCAAGTGGTGGATGTTTTTCAGAAGTTCGACATCTTCCGGACGGTAATAGCGACGACCGCCACCGCGTTTCAGCGGCTTGATCTGCGCAAATTTTGTTTCCCAGAAACGCAGAACATGTTGCTCTACGTTCAACTCACCTGCCACTTCGCTGATGGTGCGGAATGCACCAGCGGCTTTTTCAACCGCCTGCTTTGACTTCAGAGGGCGGCGATTGGGGATTTTCTGGGTAATCTGCTCGGGTGTCTGTGTCTGTTCGTCCGTCTTGATGCCTTTATTGGCATTCGGATTATTCGCTGTGGTCATTTGAACATAGTCCTTAAATACTGTTTGCTTCGATGATTTCTGTATTCAGGATGCCGTTGTTATTCGGTCGCGCTGCCCTGGGGCGTTGCGACACCATCGGTCTGATTATTGATGCGTTCTTTCAGCACATTGCTGGCACGGAATGTCAGCACACGGCGCGGCAGAATTGGCACCTCTTCCCCTGTTTTGGGGTTGCGGCCAATACGTTGGCGTTTGGACCTTACCTGGAAAGTGCCGAATGAAGAGATTTTGACCATCTCCCCACGCTCGAGCGCTTTGCAGACTTCTTCCAATACGGTCTCTACAAGTTCAGCAGATTCATTTCTGGAAAGACCAACCTGTTCGTAAACAGCTTGGCTCAGATCTGCACGGGTGATCGTCTGACTGTTGCTCATTTTGTACCTCGCTCATCAGTGAGTCTCACGGTATCGATTCACATTTCATTAGTCAATACAAAGAGTTGAAACTCAACCTTACAGTAAATGAAACGCTTAAAAACAAGCCTTTTAAAGGGATTGGGCAATCCCCCGCGCACCTACCAGCGCGCCAGTGCCGCGCCCCATGTCAGGCCGCCGCCCATGGCTTCCATCAGAATCAGGTCGCCCCGCTGGATTCGGCCATCCTGCACAGCTGTTGCCAATGCCAGGGGAATCGATGCGGCAGATGTATTGCCGTGTTCGGCCACGGTCATCACCACTTTTTCAGGTGGCAATTTCAGCTTTTGCGCTGTGGCATCAATAATACGGGCATTGGCCTGATGCGGGACAAGCCAATTGACTTCTTCAGGGCCGATTCCGCTCGCTTCCATCGCCTCAACAATCGCTTCGCTCATCCGGGTCACTGCATGACGGAAGACTTCTTTGCCGTTCATGCGTACATGGCCGACCGTTTGTGTGGAAGAAGGCCCACCATCGACATAAAGCAAATCACGATGCGCGCCTTCGGAATGCAAATGTGTTGTCAGAATGCCCCGGTCTGCCTTGGTGCCTTTGCCGCTATCGTCTGCTTCCAGAATCACGGCCCCTGCCCCGTCACCGAACAAAACGCAAGTGGTGCGGTCTGTCCAGTCCAGCAGGCGTGTAAAATGTTCCGCGCCGATCACCAGGGCACGGTTGATCTGACCTGCTTTGATAAAATTATCAGCTGTTGCCAGCGCGTAAATAAAGCCGGAGCACACGGCTTGAATATCAAAAGCAAAACCACGGTCGCCCATGCCAATATTATCTTGCACCGTAACAGCCGTTGCCGGAAAAGTTCTATCCGGCGTTGTGGTCGCCAGAAAGATTGCATCAATATCCTGCCCGGTAAGGCCTGCCTGCCGAAGCGCCTGTTGCGCCGCACGCGTGGCAAGGTCAGATGTTTTTTCGCCTTCTGCAGCCATGTGACGCTTATTGATGCCTGTGCGCTGCGTGATCCACTCATCTGTGGTATCAACAATTTTTGCAAGGTCATTGTTTGTTAAAAACTTTTCGGGCAAATACGACCCGCAGGACAACATCACTGAACGGCGCATTAGACCTCCTCTTTCGCGCGCAATTCCTGCGCGTCATCCACATCACAGGCTGATAAAGTTTGCCCCATGCGTTCCAGCTCTGCTTCAACTTTTTCTGTGAAGTTATTGATGGCAAGATTGGCACCAACACCAATGGCATTGGCAAAGCCCACGGCATCTGTGCCGCCATGGCTTTTGATACAAAGCCCCTTCAACCCCAGCAGACTGGCGCCATTGTAATAACGCGGATCAATCCGCTTGGAAAAGTTTTTTAAAGCGGGATAGCTGACAAGCAACCCCGGTATGGACAAGACCAAGCCAAGCTTTACCCAGATAGAAGATTTAAACGCCTCTTTCATCATGTGCTTGATGAGCTTGGCCGTGCCCTCGATTGATTTCAAAGTCACATTGCCTGTAAATCCATCTGTCACAATCACATCGAAATGGCCTGTTGCAATATCATCGCCTTCGGCAAATCCGGCATAAACACCAGGCAGTTTTGCTGTCGACAAAACCTCCGCCGTTTCGCGCACAAGGTCACTGCCTTTCATCGCTTCGGATCCTATGTTCAGAAGACCGATGCGGGGTTCTTGAATTTTAAATATTTCGCGTGAAAAAACGCCACCAAGCACTGCAAATTCTGCAAGATTTTGCGCATTGCATTCTGCATTCGCGCCAAGGTCAAGCAAGACCGTGCCATGACCTGCCAAACGTGTCGGCATATATGTCGCAATAGCCGGACGGTGAATGCCCGGCAATACTTTCAGGCTGAATTTTGCCATCGCCATCAAAGCACCGGTATTGCCGGCAGAGATCACACAATGCGCTTCGCCATTCGCCACGGCATCAATGGCCAGACGCATACTTGACTGGCGGCCCTGGCGCAGAGCGACGGCCGGTTTGTCTTCAGAGGTCACACGGTCAGGGGTGTGGTGAATTTCCAATACGGAAGAGAGCCCCGGGAATTTACCAATCAGCGGACGGATCGCAGCTTCATCGCCAAAAATAATAAAGCGCGCGCCAGGGTACTGGCGGCGCGCGACATCAGCACCTTCAACGACAATCTGGGGTGCGTGATCGCCCCCCATGCCGTCCAGCGCGATAACAAGCTGTTTTGCGTGTTGCTGCAAGAATACTGCCTTTGATCGGTCTTAGCGGCATGAAGCCGTGCATAGAAACCCCATGCCGGACATTAGCCTAGAAACCGTTGCGGCGTCCGGATGGCGTTATCCGGATGGATTAATCCATATCGATGATTTGCTGGCCTTTGTACATGCCGGTTTTGCGGCATACGTGGTGCGGGCGAACCAGTTCGCCTGTGTGCTTGTCTTCAACCACAGCTTCGCTGCTCAGCGCGTGATGCGCGCGACGCATGTTACGGCGGGATTTCGATGTTTTCTGCTTTGGAACAGCCATGGCTTAATACTCTTTCTATCTTTTGTATTTCGTCTTTGAATTTCTGTGTCTTGCCCGCGCACATGCCGAAACGGCGCAGGGCTTCATTACATAACCAAAAAGCCCGTCTCGCGCAAGGAAAAACAGTGTTGTTATTCACTGTTTCAGCTTATTTGGCAAGACTTGCCTGACTTTAAAAGCGGATATAACAATGATTTTCGTTTATTTTTAGTTATGTAAATTTAAATCTTTAATACCAGAAGTTACGCATCCCAGGACCACGGGCCCCGACAGATGACCCTGGATCCAAACGGGGCGCTTTCACGGCCTGTGGCTCTGTGTCTGGTTTCGGCGTTGCCCGTACTTCAGGCTGCTTTACCGGAGACTGCGGATAGGATCCAAAGGACACCATCTTGTTCAGCTTAACAGTCAACTTACCTTTTTTCATGGCGGTGCCTTTTAAGGTTTCAGCGTCAGTTTCTTGTGTCCTTGCTTAACCTTCTTGTACCCCGGCTCCAACCCTTCCATCTTTCGATAAGGATTGGCAGGTGCCGGCTGGCCTTTTTCACGCGCCGAGACAGAACCGAATTCAAGGGCAATCTCGGGTGGTAATTCCAGATGGTGTATCGCTTTGGACACGACGAAAATATCATCTGCCTCACCGTCCGTCAACTTGGCCATTTCAACTGCAAACGGTTTCAACAAAGGATGCGCCGCCAAACCTTCTTCTTGCAACCGCAATTGCATTTCAACCAGAGAAGCCTGATAAAAAAACGGCAGGCGAATATCTTCCGGTTGCTTGCCGGCCAGCGCTTCTGTCACTTCAACAGCATCTTTCAAAATATTGCGTAACAGACGTTCATCTGACTGTGCGGACAAAAGAACTTTGCGGCTGGACATAACGCTCACGCCTCTTCTTTGCGGTCTTTGCTTTTAAGACCTTCCAAAACCTGAAAGGGGCTCGGCTTGCCCGATACACCTGTCTCCTTAAGCTGCGCTGCAAGGCTGACGCCGGGCGCACGCGGATACGGGTCCAGCTCCAGCGACAAATATTGCGCCACAGCTTCGCCCATATCAATCATGCCATTGGACACAATCTCGGCAGCTTCCAGATCATCTCCTAACGTGAAGCCGACATCGTCCGCCATATCTTCACCGCCCTCGGTAAAGTATGTGTCAAACTTTGCATCAACATGCACAGGCACATCTTGCAAGGACACCACGCATACCTGCACGGCATCAGCGGAGAATGTGCCCTCAATACGCACCATGCCGCCCGGCACGCGGCGGATATTGATAGAAGCCGTCAAGCCAGACAAATGACGCAAGCCAAAGCGTTGCGCCAACAGTGCGCATTCTTCTTCAGACGCTTCAATTTTTTCATTGCGCGTTTTATCAGGCGTAATGCCTTCAATGGCGATCAGGCGGGAAAATTCCGGGGGTATGTTTTGAAGCTGTGCTGTCATTTTCATGTGTCTTTACGGGCTGCGGATCTTGTCTATTTTTGATCTGATTACACTATTTCAGGGCTGGATACAAAAAGAATTTCCCTATTATCTGGTTTTGACGTTGTTTTCAATATCTTCTGCGCGTATAAAAGACAGCGATAACACTGATTTTCACCCCTTAAGAAGGTTTTCAGGATGATGCGCATCCCTGTAAAAAAATTCGCCCTGCTGGCTGGTGCTGGCCTTTTTGCCCTGCAAATGGCCGCCTGTACGCCAACGGTCGAAACCCGTGGCAATCTGCTCTCCCCTGCCAAACTAGAGCAAATTTCACCCGCAACATCGATTCAGGCCGATGTTGCGCGCATATGGGGCCCCCCCACCACTGTCTCTCCCTTTGACCCGAAAATCTGGTACTACATCGGAGAAACGACATCCCAAAAAGGCATCTTTGAAGCAGAAGTAGAAGAGCGTCAGATCATCAAAGTCACCTTTGATGAAAACAATACCGTCACCGAAGTGGCCGCGATTGATCCTGAACAGGCACGCGAAGTTGATTTTATCAAACGCCGCACCCCAACAGCCGGGCGTGAATTCACGGCCTTTGAACAATTCGTCGGCAACCTTGGTAAATTTAACAACAACATCAAAACGCAAAAGGCAAAAATTCCGGGCATGTAAAATTACAGTCTGTCTATTTTTTCACCTTACGCACAATCAGCATACAAAAAACCCCTTCGGCGAACCGAAGGGGTTTTTGTTTTTCAGGACTATTCCCTACGGCAATTAGCCGTTGAGAACTTTCGCCATGACCGCCACCAGCAAGATTGCCACAATGTTCGCAATCTTGATAAGTGGGTTCACAGCTGGGCCTGCCGTATCCTTGTAGGGATCGCCAACAGTATCGCCCGTGACCGAAGCTTTGTGTGCTTCGGAGCCTTTGCCGCCGTGATGACCTTCTTCGATGTACTTTTTCGCGTTATCCCATGCACCACCACCGGAAGTCATGGAAAGGGCCACGAAAAGGCCAGTCACGATTGTACCAACCAGCATAGCGCCTACAGCCTGGAAGCCGGCGGCAACAGTGCCGTCTACTTTCCAAACAATGTAGAACAGCACAACGGGCGACAGTACCGGCAGAAGCGACGGCAAGATCATTTCTTTGATCGCCGCTTTTGTCAGCATGTCAACGGCACGGCCGTATTCAGGTTTAGACGTCCCCTTCATAATACCGGGGATTTCTTTCAACTGGCGACGTACTTCCACCACGATCGATGCCGCAGCGCGACCAACAGCGGTCATGCTCATGGCAGCGAACAGGTACGGCAACATACCGCCGATGAACAGGCCGATGATAACAAAGGGCTCATTCAGCGGGAAAGTGACCGTCATGTCAGGGAAGTAGTGCTTCAGCTCTTCGGTAAAGGCCGCGAAGAGAACAAGGGCAGCCAGACCGGCAGAACCGATGGCATAGCCTTTTGTTACAGCTTTCGTGGTGTTACCAACAGCATCAAGCGCATCCGTGACCGTACGTACCTTTTTCGGCAGTTCGGACATTTCAGCGATACCGCCAGCGTTATCTGTCACCGGACCGTAGGCATCCAGAGCAACAATCATACCAGCCAACGCCAGCATGGTGGTTGCCGCAAGAGAAATACCATACAGACCTGCATACAGGTTCGCCATATAGATACCGATAGAAATCACGATCACCGGCAGCGCGGTTGCTTCGAGCGAAACAGCCAGACCTTGGATGATGTTCGTGCCGTGGCCTGTTTCCGATGCTTTCGCAATGGATTTAACCGGGCGGAACGCTGTGGAGGTATAGTATTCCGTGATCCAGACCAGTGCCGCTGTCACGCCGAGACCGACGAGTGCGCAATAGAACAGATCCGTACCTGTCACAATGGTACCTTTTACCAGCTCGACTGTACCTTCCAGGCCACCCAGCATATAGCAGAGTGACCAGTAGATCAGACCCGCAGAAGCGAGACCTGTGACAATCAGACCTTTGTAGAGTGCGCCCATGATGTTCTGGCTGCTGCCCAGGCGTACAAAATACGTACCCAGAATAGATGCCAGAATACAAACGCCACCAATCAACAGCGGCAGTTCCATCATTACTTTGATGTTGTCTTCAACAAATACGCTGGACGCGATGAGCATGGTTGCCACAACGGTTACAGCATAAGTTTCGAAAAGGTCAGCCGCCATACCAGCACAATCGCCCACGTTGTCGCCAACGTTATCAGCAATCACGGCAGGGTTGCGCGGGTCATCTTCCGGCAGGTTGGCTTCAACTTTACCGCAAAGGTCAGCACCAACGTCTGCACCTTTTGTAAAGATACCGCCACCCAGACGGGCGAAGATGGAAATCAGCGAAGCACCAAAACCAAGCGCCACAAGAGCTTCCAGTACTTCACGATCGCCAACTTCGCGCGACAGCAAAAAGAAGTAGTAGCCAGCCACGCCCAAAAGGCCAAGACCGACAACCAGCATCCCTGTAATCGCGCCAGATTTGAACGCAATGGAAAGTGCTTCTTTCATGCCCTTTTGCGCAGCATCAGCGGTGCGGACGTTTGCACGTACAGACACGTTCATGCCCACATAACCGGCAATACCGGAAAGAACGGCACCAATCGCAAAGCCGATGCCGACGAGTTTCCCGAGCGTCATGCCCAGAATAACGGCAACAACAGCACCGACACCGGCGATAGTTGTATACTGGCGGTTCAGGTAGGCACTGGCACCTTCTTGTATGGCTGCTGCAATTTCCTGCATCCGGGCGTTACCAGAGCTTGCGCCCATCACCTGGAAACCAGTAATCACACCGTACAGAAGTGCAAGCACACCGGAACCCAGAATAATTGTTTGGATATCCAACATTGATTGCTTCCTCGTTGTGTTAAGTCTTGGTTATGTTTTTTCATGTTTCCGGCAGAACTTTGCTGACGCAAGAATCTTCCTGACGGCCTCTTTGACGTTTGAGTGGGCTGAACATGCCTAAAATTCAGACCCATAGCAAGAGCCCCTCGTCATATCTTGAAAGAAAATAACGCTGCTGCACTGCAAAAAGAATGTTTGTTTATTTCCGGAATATTGAACCATTCTGAAATATACCGTGCAAAAGGCCCATCCTTTGCGGCCTTTTGACCGTTGCCCTGCCACAACACCTAAAGTTATCCACAGGCACGTAGTTTCACGCCACCTTTCTAAAAAGTAAGAGCGACGAAAGAATTGTTCAGGACGGCTAAAAATGCTACAAAAATAGCAGTTTAAATGATGCCTGACAGATAAAAATCAAAAGCGCCCCAAAGGCGATTCCGTCAGGCATGGATACACAGGAAGGTTACGTCACGTGACAACAGATAACACCGCCCCCAAGCACGGCATTGCGCCCATCACCATCGAAGAGGAAATGCAAAAATCCTACCTCGACTATGCGATGAGTGTGATTGTCAGCCGCGCCCTGCCCGATGCGCGCGACGGCTTGAAGCCGGTACACCGCCGCATTTTGTACGCCATGCGCGAAGGCGGATACGACAGCAGCAAACCTTACAAAAAATCTGCCCGTATCGTCGGTGACGTCATGGGTAAATACCACCCGCACGGTGACAGCGCGATTTATGACGCGATGGTGCGTATGGCGCAGGACTTTTCCATGCGCCTGCCACTGGTAGATGGCCAAGGTAACTTTGGCTCCATGGATGGCGACCCGGCAGCCGCCATGCGTTATACTGAGGCCCGCCTGAACAAGGTGGCAGAAACATTGCTGGAAGACATCGACAAAGAAACCGTCGACTTTCAACCAAACTACGATGAATCAACATTAGAACCCACTGTTCTGCCCGCACGCTTTCCCAACCTTTTGGTGAACGGTGCCGGCGGTATTGCGGTTGGTATGGCGACCAACATCCCGCCACATAACCTGGGCGAAATTATTGATGGTTGCTGCGCTTACATCGATAACCCTGATGTCACGATTGACGAACTTGTTGAATTGATCCCCGGCCCCGACTTCCCGACAGGGGGCCAGATTTTGGGCCGCAACGGCAGCCTTGGCATGTTCCACACAGGCCGCGGTTCTATCATTATGCGCGCCAAAACATCGGTCGAAGAAATCCGCAAAGACCGCGATGCGATTATCGTGCATGAAATTCCCTATCAGGTAAACAAATCCCGCCTGCTGGAGCGTATTGCAGAATGTGTGCGCGAAAAAATTATCGAAGGCATTGCCGACTTACGGGATGAATCCGACCGCGATGGCGTACGTGTGGTGGTTGAGCTGAAACGCGATGCTATTGCTGACGTTGTGCTGAACCAACTTTTCAAATACACCCCGCTGCAAACATCATTCGGCGCAAACATGCTGGCACTGAACTATGGCCGCCCCGTTATGATGACGCTGAAAGAATTCCTGAAAGCCTTCGTGGACTTCCGCGAAGAAGTCATCACCAAGCGCACCATTTTTGAACTGGGCAAAGCCCGTGACCGCGCCCACGTTTTGGCCGGCCTTGCCGTGGCCGTGGCAAACATTGACGAGATCATCGCCATTGTCCGCAAAGCAAGCGACCCGACAGATGCCCGCAACCAGCTGACGGCCCGCAACTGGCCCGCCGCCGATGTGGCCCCGCTTATCAAGCTGATTGATGACCCCGAATACCCGATGAACGACGACATGACCTACAAAATGTCGGAAACACAGGCCCGCGCTATTCTGGACCTGCGCCTGCACCGCCTGACAGCGCTGGAACGTGACAAGATCGGCGACGAATTGAAAGATGTCTGCGCTTATATCGCGGAATGCCTGCGCATTCTAGGCAGCCGCGAAGTGCTGATGGATCTTCTGCGCTCGGAACTGGTCGATATCCGCGAGAAATACGCAACACCGCGCAGAACCGAATTGCTGCCGGATGAATTTGAAACCGATATCGAAAGCCTAATCCAAAAAGAAGACATGGTTGTGACCGTTAGCCACACCGGCTACGTCAAACGCGTGCCGCTTGCCACCTACCGCGCCCAAAAGCGTGGCGGCAAAGGCCGCACCGGTATGCAGACCAAAGACGAAGATTTCGTCACGGATCTGTTTATCGCCAATACACATACGCCCGTCCTGTTCTTTACCTCCAAGGGCATTGTTCACAAGATGAAGGTGTACAAGCTGCCCATTGGCACACCGCAATCACGCGGCAAAGCCTTTGTGAACCTGCTGCCGCTGGAAAAGGACGAAAAAATCTCTGTCGTCATGCCCCTGCCGGAAGACGAGGATACATGGGATACACTGGATGTGCTGTTTGCCACATCCCATGGCACCGTGCGCCGCAACAGCCTGGATGATTTCAAAAACATCCGTGCCAACGGCCTGATTGCCATGAAACTGGACAGCGACGAACAGCTGATTGATGTGCGCACCTGTACAGATAAAAACGACGTTCTTCTCTCCACCCGCAAGGGCAAAGCCATCCGCTTCCCGGTTGCCGATTTGCGCGTTTTCAAATCCCGTGCTTCCACCGGTATCCGCGGCATTAAACTGATGAAAGGGGACGAAGTTGTCTCTATCTCCATCGTCCAGCACGTGGATGTGACCGCAGATGAGCGCATTGCCTATCTGAAACGCGCCTCACAGCTGCGCCAGCAGGAAGAGTCCGAAACGGATGAAGATGAAGTGACAACAAACAACGTTGTCTTGACTGATGAGCGCTTCAACGAAATGGCCGCCCAAGAAGACTTCTTGCTGGCAGTAACCTCCAAAGGCTTCGGCAAACGCACGTCCGCTTACGAATACCGTGCAACAGGCCGCGGCGGCTCCGGTATCTGGAACATGAAACTAAGCGCCAAGAACGGCGAGATCGTCTGCTCCTATACCATTTTGGACTCGGACGAAATCATGCTGGTCACCAATGGCGGTCAGATCATCCGTATGCCAGTGGCCGATGTCCGCTTTGTCGGGCGCCAGACACAGGGTGTGACCCTCTTCCGCATTGATGGCGACGAAGAAGTCGTCTCAGCCGCCGTCATCAGCGATGATGGTGCCGACAGTGATGAAGGCGGCACAGACACAACCGCCGCCCCAGCAATACCCGCCCCATCGGACGATGTAACAGACGACGCAGAAGGTACAGAAGAGTAATCCATGGCCGGTTCCGGTAAAAAAATTCGACTGCGCAAAATGGTCGCTTTTGACAAAGCCGCAACCGCGCCTGCCATGGCCGATAAAACGCCCGTGCAAATACCGCTCACACCTGCGCAGGAAGCTGCCATGGATGCCCTCAAGCAAGCCATTACAAGCCCCGCAGATGACCCGCGGCGCATGGGACAGATCCACGATGCCATCTATACCCTGACCAAAGGCGAAGACGGCCTGCCGGATGCGCGCATCCAGCAAGAAATTGATGCACATCTGGCAGAACACACGCCCAAAGAACCTGCACAAAAATCCGGCGGTACCCTGTCGCATACCTTGGGCAGCAAACAAGTGCCAAAACCCTACAGCCCCCCGCCCATCCGCGGCCGCACCGGCCCACGCCCAGGGTATTGATCTTTTTCTTTTCTTGAACGCCTTTGTTTTCAAAATTGAATACAAAGCCCAGCCGCGAGACATTCCATGACCGCACGTAAAAAATCATCATCCCTCACCGGCGTTTACCCGGGCACGTTTGATCCTGTAACGCTTGGGCATCTGGATATTATTGAACGCGCGCTCAAGGTCGTGGACCATCTGGTGATTGCCGTGGCCGACAATCCGGGCAAAGGTCCACTGTTTTCCACCAAAGAACGCGTGAAGCTTCTGGAAACAGACCTTGCGAACAATCCCAAGATCAAAGGCCGCTCCTGGGAAGTGCGCCCCTTCAGCAAATTGCTGATGTCTTTTGTTGAAGATGTTGATGCCCGCGTGATTGTGCGCGGCCTGCGCGCCGTATCGGACTTTGAATATGAATTTCAAATGGCCGGCATGAACGCATACCTGAACAAGGACATCGAAACCATGTTTTTGATGTCGCAAGACAAGTTCCAGTTCATTTCCTCGCGCTTTGTGAAAGAAATTGGCCGCCTTGGCGGGGACATCAGCCCGTTTGTGACACCGCACGTGCGGGCAGCGCTCAAGAAAAAGTTCAAAAACTAGCCTGAAGCATCCCTTTTCAAGAACCAAAGGGCTGATTTATCAGGTTTTTATTATTTTTATCCTTGGGCTGTCGATTTAAATTTACAAAATCACTCATTTGATCTAAAAACTTGACGATCGATCGGGAAATCCTTAATCTCCCAATCTCTTGAGCATGATTCCGTAGCTCAGCGGTAGAGCATCTGACTTTTAATCAGAGGGTCCTGGGTTCAAATCCCAGCGGGATCACCACTTCAAGACAATCACACACAAAATAACATAATCAACCACCCGCAAGGTCAGAGAACGCTGTCCTTCTCGGCTGTTTGTGCCATGTGCTGACATTAAACACAAAATGCACATTTTCAGAATATCAAGCATTTCAGACCTTTGAACTGCCCGTCGTAAGTTTATTGCGCATGAAGGCAACACAGCGTCACAATCGATCAACGGCTTAAGCTCAAACTAGAAAATCAATATATATCAATAAGATGTGAAATCTTTCGCGATTATAGCGGCCACACATATATATGTATGGCGGGGACCGTCCAGACGTTTTGAGAAGTTTTCATGGCTGCACTTGGGGCCGCATAAAAAGCAAAAACAATCTCCCCGTTAAAACCCCCGCGATCGTTTTCACAGCGATGACGTTTCAAAGACAGATGCACAGAAAAAAACAAAAGCCACATCACCCTCCGCGCAAAAAAAACACATTTCGAAGCGGAAAGCACGGCGCGGATTTGAAAATGAAAATGTAAAGTGACCGATGCCTGCACCAAACAACAACCGCTTGATGTCGTGAATGAGAATTCATCGCAACCAAAACGTGACCGACATGACATCGCGCCGCGTATGGCTGCCACGTAAAATGAAAACCTTCTTCGCGCCGCAACCCATCCCCCTCAGTTTCATACGGTCGGCGCTATTATGCGGTCCGTGCCTTCCAAACCAACCCGACATCCCGCCCCCTTGGTGAACAATGCATAACCGGCGGCAAACGAGGACGATGGCTTTGGCAAAATTTCTTTGCCTTGCGCCCTTGTCAGAGGGAACAAAGTAGCGCAAAAGTAGTTTGAAGGGGCAAGCAGCGATGACCCGTCAGCGCCCAGATATTCTGCCGGCCAAAACCCTGCCCTTTTACCTCACCACACATACCCCTCACGGAGAATAGTAATGAAGAAATACCTTAGTCTTGCAGTCGTTTTGGGCGCTTTGGCCTTTATCAGCGTATCCTTTCTGGCACAGGCCGAACCCGAGACCAGCAAAGTAGAAACCGTTGTTGAACAAGCCGTGGAATCTGACGTTGCCGCACCTGAAATGGCCATTGAAGCCGTTACCCCCGAAGTAGATGCCTTCATAAAAGACGCCGAAGATTGCGAAGCATCGGTCGCCGTTGCCAACGAAGGCAAAGAAACCGCCCCTGAAGCACATGACAGTGCCTTTATCTCCTGCCTGACCGCCAAAGGTTATAGCGAAGAAGATGTAAAAGCCCGCTATCTTGATCATCAAACCACCGAAGAGACGATCGAAGAGACAACAGAAACGATGGACGTGACCGAGTAATCATACCGCGTTTTCATCGCGCGATAGAGCGCGACAGAAATGACACAGCAAAGCGGACTCTGCGGCAGCGCAGGGTCCGTTTTGCTAATTATGTTTTGACAAGGCTGAGAATCACGTTCTAAAATATAATTATGATCAGGAAAGCTTGCCGCGCAAGCGCTGCTCTCCTGGTATGTATAACTTCAAATAGGGAAGAAAACAAAATGGCTACGAAAAAGAAAACCACCAAAAAAGCAGCAGCGAAAAAACCCGCTGCTAAAAAAGCAGTAAAAAAAGCGACCAAAAAAGTTGCTAAGAAAAAAGTTGCAAAGAAGCCTGCAGCGAAAAAAGCAACCAAAAAGCCCGCAGCTAAAAAAGCAGCAAAAAAACCTGCTGCTAAAAAAGCCGCGAAAAAGCCTGCAGCGAAAAAAGCGACCAAAAAAGTTGCTAAAAAACCTGCAGCAAAGAAAAAAGCTGCTAAAAAGAAGTAAGTCTTTTAAAGACTTGCTTTTTGCATTTGAAGGGCGCCCTTGTGGCGCCCTTCTCTTTTTGGCACAGTTTATAAAGCCTATATAACAAAAGCTTTTTTGAAGCATCTACTTATACAAAAAAAATAAAGCCTTAAGAAATTACAGTGCAAAGCACGGATATACACATCACAAAAAAATGCCTTCAATTTTGTTAAAAATACTCAGCCCCGTTTTACCGTTAAATATTTTCACAGGATATTTTTTCAAAAAACCATCCCCTCCGAACATTAAAGAAGCAGCAACATGCCAATAATAAAAAAACCGGGAAAACTCCACAAACCAGAACTTATGTCTCCCCTTGCAAACCAGCGTCCACAAAGACCACATTCCCCCGCCATGCAAGCGCCTGAAATAAATACCTCCACACCACACTACCTCCGGCAAAAAAAGGCCTGGGCCGCGAACAGCCCTGCACCCGAAATTTCCGTTTGCAATTCCGAATCACCCGCAAGCCGGGTGATTACCGCATGGCATTTTTCGTGGATGATGCCGCTCGACAACCCAAAAACTTCCTCCTATGCTCAAACCAGCAGCAAAAAAATGAGGCCGCATCATGACCGCGAAACTTCCCCCATCCGTTCTGTCTTTCACCGTTGATCCATTCACCGAAGAAGATTTCTCTCCCGTTGATGCGGAAAAGGTCATCGCCGGCACCCCGCGTCAGGCTTTTCGCGTTCTCTACACCAGCGCATCGGAAGATTTTTGTACAGGCATCTATGCCTGCACGCCCGGAAAGTGGCGGGTTTCCTATACCGAAGATGAATTTTGCACCCTGACAAGCGGGTCCATCACGCTTACGAATGCAGACGGCGATATTGTGCAGCGTTTTAATGCACCAGATAGCTTTTTAATTCCCTCCGGCTTCAGCGGCACGTGGGAAGCATTGACTGCTGTGCAAAAAAACTTCGTTATCTATGAAAAAACGGGTTAAAATAATCTTAAAGGCCACGCGCCCTACAACATGCTTATAGAGGCAAGAATGTCCAAGCAAAAACCCGTCGTTCTGATCCCATCCAACATTATTGACCGCAACGGCCTGCCCGGCCACTTTGTACGTGATACCTATGTACAGGCACTTCTGGATGCGGCTGGCTGTATTCCACTGGTATTGCCCGTAACCGCAGACAAAATCACACTGGACGAGATTGCCAAGATTGCAGACGGTGTTTTACTGACTGGCGCACCATCACATGTCTGCCCTGCCCGTTATGGTGCCGAGCAAACATTTGATGACAGTGATCTGGACCTGACCCGTGATGCCACAACCCTGCCCCTTATCCACCATCTGATCGAGCTGGATAAGCCGTTGATTGCAATCTGCCGCGGCTTTCAAGAACTCAATGTGGCCATGGGCGGCACATTGCACCAGCGTGTGCACGAACTGCCCGGTAAAAACGACCACCGCGAACCAAAAAACGTACCGCTTAAAACCGTCTATGAAACGCCTGCGCATAAAATGCTGGCGGAAAAAGGCGGCTGGTTTGAAAAAATCGGACTGCCCGCCGAATTCATGGTCAATTCATTACATCAACAGGGCATCAACAAGGTGGGTGACGGCCTGTTTGTCGAAGCCCGTACCGAAGATGGCATTGTTGAGGCCATTTCGGTTCCCAACAAACGGTTCATTTTGGGCACACAATGGCATCCGGAGGGCGATTTCCGCCTGAACCGGTCTTCTGTCAAAATCTTTGAAGCGTTTGGCGCGGCGCTGCGCGGGGCCGAAGGTGCCGTTGCGTCTGTCAAAGCAGCCCAATAATCTTAAAAGATATGTTCCACAGGCTGGCAGGAACAGACTTGCCAGCCTGTGCGTTATAAAAGAGCATAAATTTTCAGAATCTGTATTTTCGTTGATTTTGCCCTATCTTGCACTATCTGCTATGGTGCAGTGCAGCCGGATGATCGGTTCTCCGGCACTCTCAAGTTTCCAAGACCTTTGACGACATAACAAGAAAAGGATCATTGTCATGACAACACCAATGGCGGCGCTGGCCGTAGAACAAAATAAAAATGGCGGTTTTACCCTGCCAGACCTGCCCTATGCGCCTGACGCGCTGGCACCGGCAATTGATACCCAAACCATGGAAACACATCATGGCAAACACCACAAAGCTTACGTTGATAACCTCAACAAACAAATTGAAGCCACACCGGAACTGGCAGGAAAATCCCTGACAGAAATTATCCAGAACGTATCCAAATACAACGCAGCCGTGCGCAACAACGGTGGCGGTCACTGGAACCACAGTTTTTTCTGGCAACTGATGGTGCCGGCGGCAAAATCCGGTATGCCCTCCACCGATCTGCTGAATGCCATCAATGATACCTTTGGCTCCCTAGATAACTTCAAAGAAGAATTTGAAAAAGCAGGCCTGACACGTTTTGGTTCCGGCTGGGCGTGGCTGATTGTCAAAGAAGACGGCAAACTGGCTGTGACATCCACCCCCTATCAGGACAACCCCTTGATGGATGTTGCCGAAGTAAAAGGCGCACCCATTTTGGGCAACGATGTCTGGGAACACGCTTATTACTTGTCCTACCAAAACCGCCGCGCAGATTACCTGAAAAGCTGGTGGCTGGTTGTAAACTGGGACCAAGTATCACAGCACTATGCCAACGCGATTAAAAAATAAGTAACCGCTGACGCAAGCAAAAAGCCCGCCATTCACTGGCGGGCTTTTTGTATCCGGTATATGGCGCTTACTTCAAAGCAGCCGGCTTGCAACCTTGTATCGTCAGACGCTCTTTGTCCCACACATTTTGCAAGATATAGGGTTCAGTCGCAAGCCAGGCATCAATCGCCGCGCGGTCTGGCATATCCATCACCAGAACAGACCCTGCCATATCGCCGTTATCATTCAAAAGGGCTGCGGCATAAAGCACCTTGCCCTCTGCTTTCAGGCCAGCCAGTGCATCCAGATGTGCCTGACGGGTGGCCATACGCCGCTCCAGCGCATCGGTATAATCCGGAGCTGTAATCAGAAAAGGCATCTCTATTTCCTTTTTTCAAGCCAAGCATTGGGAAGAATATACATCACGGCCACAATCAGCGCGAGGCCGAGAGTGATTGCAGGTTGGTAAAATGCAGCAACAACACCCAGCGCATACAAAAGAATAGCACTGAGGTTTTTCAGCAGCATGGCGCGCAGTAAACACGCCATATCGGGTGTTTTGTCCAGCTTACCCGCAAGGGCCGCGACCAAAACCAGATAAGCCACAGCACAAAGCAGTAAAATGCCGCTGTAAATGGCTGTCGGAAAGGCCGCAATATGGCTCTCCCCCATATAGGCTGTCGAAAAAGGGATGAGCGATACACTGAAAAGCAAAAACATATTGGACCACAAAATGCGTGTATCCACCTTGCGGATCAGCTGGAACAGATGGTGGTGGTTCATCCAGTAAATGGCCACCATCAAATAACTGAGCGCATAGCTAAGGAAAACAGGCCATGCAGACAGCAAGCCTGCGGGCGTTGTGTCATGCGGCACTTTCAGTTCCAGCACCATAATGGTGATAATGATGGCAATCACACCATCCGAGAAGGCTTCCAGACGATTGGCCGTAATTTCAGCAGAAACTGGCGCAACGTTCTGTTTTTTGCTCGCCATTAATTCGCATTCCCGTTGCCGGCAACAATCTCGTCTGTCGTTTCCTTGCGGGGCATGGCAATAATGTTAAAACCGCAATCAACGTAGTGGTTCTCGCCCGTGACCGCTGATGACAAGTCAGACAGGAAATAAAGCCCCGTATTGCCAAGTTCTTCCAGCGTGACTGGCCGCTGCAGCGGCGATGCTTGCGTCGTGAATTTGAACGTATGGCGTGCATTGCCAATCACGGCCCCTGCCAAGGTACGCATCGGACCTGCGGAAATAGAGTTCACGCGAATGTTTTGCGGACCGAGATCTGCGGCCATATAGCGCACAGATGCTTCCAGCGCGGCCTTAGCAACACCCATGACGTTGTAATTCGGCATGACGCGTTCTGACCCCAGATAGGTCAGCGTGACCATGCTGCCGCCATCCGGCATCATATCTTTGGCACGACGGGCAACAGAGGTAAAGGAATAGCAAGAAACATGCATGGTGGTCAGGAAGTTATTCAGCGTCGTATCAACGTAGTGGCCCTTCAGCTCATTCTTATCGGAAAAAGCAATGGCATGGACCACAAAATCAATCTTGCCCCACTCTTTTTTAAGGTAGGCAAAAAGATCATCCAGGCTTTCTTCGCTTGAAGCATCGCACTGGATGACATGTTTGGCGCCAATGCTGTCAGCCAGCGGGCGTACACGTTTGCCGAAGGGTTCGTCCTGATACGTAAACGCCATTTCTGCGCCATGTGCGTGCAGGGTTTTTGCAATGCCCCAAGCGATGGAATGGTCGTTCGCAACCCCCATAACCAATCCGCGTTTGCCTTGCATCAATTGTGCCGTCATATTTTATGCATCCAGTTTGGAGAATGCCAAGGTACAGTTTGTACCCCCAAAGCCGAAGCTGTTGGAAATGGCATGGTTAATATCAACGTTGTCTTTGCGCTCCAGCACAATAGGCAAACCTTCGGCGGCCGGATCAAGCGTTTCCACATTCGCCGAAGCACAGATGAAGTTGTGTTTCATCATCAAGAGTGTATAGATCGCTTCCTGCACGCCGGTTGCGCCCAATGAGTGTCCCGTCAAGGATTTGGTGGAACTGAATGCCGGCACGTTACCGCCAAACACTTCCTTGATCGCTTTCAGCTCGGCCCCATCGCCAACAGGCGTAGAGGTACCGTGCGTGTTGATGTAATCAACAGGGCCTTTCAATGTCGCAATTGCTTGCTGCATACAACGTGCAGCCCCTTCACCGGAAGGTGCCACCATGTCATATCCGTCAGAAGTTGCGCCGTAGCCTGTCAATTCCGCATAAATTTTCGCGCCGCGTGCTTTGGCATGTTCGTATTCTTCCAACACCAGCACACCGCCACCGCCTGCAATGACAAAACCATCACGGTTTGCATCATAGGCACGCGACGCTTTGGCCGGGTTATCGTTATACTTGGAAGACAAAGCACCCATGGCATCAAACAATACCGTCAGAGACCAATCAAGCTCTTCCCCACCGCCTGCGAAAACAACATCTTGCTTACCCCATTGGATCAGCTCTGCCGCATTGCCAATGCAATGTGCAGATGTAGCACAAGCCGACGTAATAGAATAATTCACGCCCCGAATTTTAAAGGGCGTTGCCAAACAAGCCGAGTTGGTGGAAGACATGCAGCGCGTCACCATATAAGGCCCAATACGCTTGGGGCCCTTTTCACGGCTGACATCAAAAGATTCAAGCAGATTTTTGGTGGAAGGACCACCGGAGCCCATGATAAGGCCCGTGCGCTCGTTCGATACAACACTTTCATCCAGCCCTGCATCAGCAATAGCCTGCTGCATGGCGACGTAGTTGTAAGCAGCGCCCTCACCCATAAAGCGCAGCAGTTTACGATCAACCGCTTCTTCCAAATTTATGTTCGGCTGGCCATGCACATGGCTGCGAAACCCCATCTCGGCATATTTAGGGGCGAAGACAATACCGGAGGTACCGTTTTTCAATGACTCTGTAACAGTTGCTTGATCGTTACCGATACAAGAAACAATACCAAGCCCCGTCACGACGACTCTTCTTAAACTCATAATACCCCTCTCCTTTGATCTCTCTGCCTTTACGACAGAGTGTCGAAAGATTTGTGCCAGATATACCCGCCGTACAAGGCAGGCATGACATATTGATAGTGATTACAGGCTGCGCGGATTTTCGAACAGGCCGACCTTGAGATCCTTGGCTTCGTAAATGACTTTGCCATCCACTTCAACCGTGCCGTCGGCAATGCCCAGTACCAGCTTGCGGTTGATCACACGTTTGATATCCAAACGGTACGTAACCTTTTTCGCCTCAGGTAAAACCTGGCCCGTGAATTTAACTTCACCCACACCCAAAGCGCGGCCAGAACCCAATGCGCCTGTCCAGCCCAGATAAAAACCCAGCAATTGCCAGACAGCATCCAGGCCCAAGCAACCCGGCATAACCGGATCACCTTCAAAATGGCAGGCAAAAAACCACAGGTCCGGATTAACATCCAGTTCAGCCACCAGTGTACCTTTGTCGTACAAACCGCCCGCTTCGGTCACCGATGTAATGCGGTCAAACATCAGCATGGGCGGCATTGGCAATTTCGCATTGCCGGGACCAAACAATGTGCCTTTTGCACATGAGATCAGATCATCATAGGTATAGCTGGATTTTTGTTGATGTGTCATCGTTTGTTCAGAAGCTTTCCGTTGTGTATTCTGCATCAAAACATCTTCCTCCGGTTTTTAGTTTCCATTGGCTTTACGTTTTAAGCCCTCGTTCATCGGGCGTTGGCTGCCTCAGGGTTCATCCCTGTGACGCACGCCCAGAATCATACCGGTTTTTGCCAGTGATTTTGCAATACTTGGGTGTATCTGTCCAACATCTTCGACAGTGATTACGGCAACCATACGTCCCGTTGCTTTTGCAACAGCCACAGCACGCCCCAACGGGTTTTCAAGGCCGATCAGGCCAAAAAACTCTTCCATCTCGGGCCGCAGTTTGGCTAAATATTCTGGAATATCAAGGTTCTCCGCATCATTTGCCGGTGCCAATGTCTGCCAATTTTTAGGGCCGGGCGTTTCATAGCGCACGGTTTCGCGCACCATGACATTCGTCAATTCTTTCTCGGCATCTGCAGGCAAGGCCATTTGCCGTTCCGCCGCTGTATAGTAGTAACCGGCGGCAGCCGCAATCGCCACAATCCCCTCAGAAGGGCTATGACCATCGGCGATAAATTCTTCAATCAGTAAATCACAAAAATCCTGTGTCGCCATTTCAAACGTCAGCGCCATGATAACGGTTTCAATCAAAAGGCGCAGGGTTTCATCTTTTTTGAATCCCTGCTCCTCCCACTGCGGGAAGTCAGTGATGACAAGCGCGATGGCAATTTCATGCACATCATCCAAACCCTTCGGCAATTTTTTTGCAACCGCACGGGCCAGATGCCTGCCCAGTTCCGTATCATGGTCAACGCTATACGCCAGCGGCATCATTTCCATTTCGTCTTCACCGGCAGCAGGTTCTGCGCGCAGCAAATCAGCAATGCGGTGGAAAGCCTGCTCCATCACCACGTCCGGTTCTTCGTATTCAAGAAGCGTTTCCGTGATCATACCTGCATAAATGCATACGCTGCGCACAATGCGTGTTTTCAGATCAGTTTCCTTGATCAGCGTTGCAAGGCGCGTCTGGATCGCTTTTGCTTCTTCTTTTAATTTTTCCTGGGAATCCGGCGTCGTCAAAAGGGATTACTCCTTAAACATTTCATCGGGGTAAACGCCCCACAGATTTTCTTTTTTCAGCCAGCCGCCATAACCGCCAACCTCAATGCTGCACCATTTCTCGGCGCATTGCGCAACGCTTGCAATCACACCGGGTTCCAGCTTCGCCACCGGACGCGCATCGGCTTTCGGATCGCGGAGCAATGTTTGCATCTGGCCGCGCACAATAACACTGCGTCTGCCAGAGAGCATGGACTTGTGAACCCAGCCTTCCGCGCCATCCACATCACGCACTTGCCGCCAGACATCGAACTCGCGGATGATTTCAACAGGCAGACCGCTGCGCTTGATCACAACCTTCACAGGGTATCGCATACCCGGGCCGGTGCGCAGATTGACTTCATTTGTGGCCAGCGTCACAAAGCGCGGCACAGGCAGCACAGCGGCACTATCCGAACTGGCAGCCATATCCGCATTGCTCGCGGTCGCCATATCCGTGCCCTCCGCGCCCGAAACGGCAACAGAGCCCACGGCCAGTCCGCCGAACAGCAGCAAAACAGGCAGAATCTTTTTTAGTCTTGTTATCATTATACTTCGCGTTATTTTTTGAACGTGGGGAGAGAATAAGCATAAACACCCCGTGATTAAACTATTTTTCAGTGCCCGATGCCAAAAAAGCAGAGTTTTGCGTTCTTGCTGGACTTTTTAACCATAATACTGTAAATCCTTGCCCATGATCGAAACCGAACAAATACCAGCCTCACAGGCCCCTGTCCCAGCATCCAAGCGCAAAGCGCCAGATGCCACAATATCTGTTGCCCCCATGATGGGCTGGACAGACCGTCACGACCGCTATTTTCTGCGCCTGATTTCACCCAATGCCCTGTTGTATACGGTGATGATCACAACGGGCGCCTTAATTTATGGCAAAAAACTCTCGATCCTTGAGTTCAACCCCGAAGAACACCCCGTAGCACTGCAATTGGGCGGATCGGACCCCAAAGACCTCGGTATCTGCGCAAAAATGGCCGAAAATTACGGCTATGACGAAGTAAACCTGAATTGTGGCTGCCCCAGCGACCGCGTACAGCGCGGCCAGTTTGGCGCCTGCCTGATGTCCGAGCCAAAGCTGGTGGCAGATTGTATCGATGCCATGAAACAGGCCACAGACATCCCTGTGACCGTTAAGACCCGCATTGGCATCGATGAACACGACAGCTACCAATTCCTATTGGACTTTATTGGCCCGATTGCTGAGAAGGGCTGCGAAACATTCATTATTCATGCCCGCAAAGCATGGCTCAACGGCCTGAGCCCCGCAGAAAACCGTACTGTTCCCCCTTTGAAATGGGATGTTGTTTACAAGCTGAAACAAGATTTCCCTGACCTGAACATCATCCTGAACGGTGGTGTCAAAACGCTGGAACATGTGCAAGAAGCGCTGACAAAGGTCGATGGCGTTATGATCGGCCGCGAAGCTTACCAGAATCCGTATTTTCTGGCGCAGCTGGAACAACACATTTTCAAGACTCCCGCAGACAAAATCCGCAGCCGCCATGCCGTCATTCACGACCTATTACCGTATATCGACGCATCTTTACAGAACGGCATCCCGCTGAAAGATATCAGCCGCCATATTCTGGGTCTCTATCAAGGATTACCGGGTGCGCGCCGTTGGCGGCAAATCCTGAGCAGCGAGGCCTATAAACCGGCAGCCAACAGCAATCTCATTCGCCAAGCCCTTGAACAAGTTCCTGAAGTCTAAACAAAAATACGAAAGAAATCCTATTTCTTTGGCCGCAAGATTGTTATACTTTACTCGGCTTAAAGGGGAGTCATGCAACCACTCTGGACAAGATTAAACCGCGAAGACGCTCATCGTGTGCTGGACCATCTCAGCGGCACGCGGGACGCTGTTGTGTTTTCGAAGGAAGCCACCGAAGTTTCGTGGCGAACCCTTCCATTTTACAGTACGTACAAACACTATCGTTTGGTCAATTACGCGACCATGCCGACGTTCAGCCTGACGTACCTCAGCAACGGCGAAGACTTCATTACATTGGACGGTACAGCCAACCCGATTTACACCGTCAATGAAAAAGATCCGATACGCCTGAATGAAATGAACGCGGTTGCCTACCTCGATTTCTTTTTTGCAAATGTGCAGGGTAGCGAAGGCGATGTATTCCTGATCAAAGATCCAAAAAAACTCCCCTTCATCAGTGCGCTGACAAAAGAACAACGCGAGATTGTCATTACCAGCTTCAAGCCGCTGCAAGTATCGCAGAACGCCGCCGCAAATGTATTCCGCGTAAATGGTACGCTGTATTACGGCGGTGGTTTGATTTCATCGACCATCCTTCTCAGCGACGATGGAAAACTTTCATTTCAAGACCAGAGCCTTTTGCTCAACGGTATTTACTTCCCCTACAGCCCCAACAGCCAGGCATGGCTGGAAGGATAAACGCAGCGCAGAAAAATTCTGACGCGCGAGAGGATATCACGCTGACATGACCGAAGATGTTTCCAAACTCAACGACCTTCTCAAGCCTGGGCAGCCCCTGCCCAGCGACGAAGTCATGGTATCTACAGCGCTGGATATTTTAAACCACAGCGCCCACGGCCAGCAGCTGGTTGATTTTGTGCGGATCAATAATATCGGTATCCGCATCATGTCCACCCCGCAGCCCACAACGTACCTGCCAGAACCACAGCTTGTTTATATTGGCTTCAACCGGAACAATCCAGTCAGCCCCAGCCGCTTCGTTTTGATGCTGGCAGGTGTGCTGCGCGAAGCCCAGCAAGAAAGCGCCGGCATCAAACACCCACACCTCAAGGCCCCGCTGGAAGAGCACATGAAAGTCAGCATGGCCAAGCATGAGGACAAAATTTGGTATATATGTACCGTTGCCTGCGAATTGAACGACCAGGACACCTTTACAGAATACAATTTCCTTGACGAATTAGGAAAAATGGGCCATCATGAGTCATTAGAGTTGTACTTGAAGCAAGAACGGCCAAAATAAGGGGTGGAACGATGAAATTAAACAAAATGACATTAGGGGCCTCCGATATTGCTGATATAAAGCAATCTATCGTTGATCGGGTTTCCGGCGGGCAGCAATTGATGGCCAGCTACGGCGTTGACGCACCGGCAGCCAAGCAAAGCAACAACCACAACTATAAGCCTTAAAATTTCAAGCGTTTCTGCGGCTTTCGAGCCTGCAAAAAAGAACGCACAGAATCGATTCGGATCAAAATTGATCAAAAAAGCGCCCCACCGGGGCGCTTTTTTGTGGCCCTTTTCAGCTGTGAGCAAATTTTTATAATACCTTCATATTTAACAATAAATTAACTCCATCCACAGGCATTATGGCGTATAGCGTTTGACAGCTTACCATTTATTTCGCATCCTATAATTACAGGGCAATTAAATTTCCTTACCGAAACGAAAGCTCAGAAGAAATAAAAAAACTTAAACAATAAAAAAACGAGGTGCGGCCATGACATTGAACAAATTCAGCAACGATGCTTTCGCTCAAACTCAGGACAGCAAATCTTTCGGCGCAGCCGTTTCGGCGCGCGTAGATCAAGGTCGTGAAGCCCTCTCTATTACAGCCAACAAGCGTCATGCAGCCCCGCAAGCGGCAACAAACGCAGCCTAAGGCAAAGTTTCCTCCTAAATGAAGTCCTTAAAGAAAGACCCGGCCGCAAAGCCGGGTCTTTCTTATTGACGTAACACCCTGTGCTCTTTACCCTATGGGGTACACAGGAAACACGATGAATAACAAATACTCGACACCCGAAGCCGCCAAAGATGTATTCAAGGCCGTGCTGGATGAAGATCTGGCCAACTTGCGCTTCTTTTTTACCGATGGTGCTGACCTTGACCTGAAAAACGAGGCCGGTCTAACCCTGCTGCACGTGGCCGTGAATGCCGATAAATTAATCGCTGCTGAATTCCTGCTGAATGCCGGTGCAGACCCCAACGTACGTGGCGGCCCGGCAGGTTATTCCGCCCTGCACTTCGCCGCTTATAAAAACCGCCCCACCATTGCAAAACACCTGATTGCCCATGGGGCAGAACTGGAAAGCACCGACAACCAGTTTATGACCCCGCTGCAAGGTGCTGCCTTCATGGGACACAAGGACATGTGCGAAGTGCTGGCCGAAGCCGGTGCAGATGTTAAACGCAAAGATCATTTTGGCCACACCCCTGCCAATATTGCCCAGCAGCGTGCGGGCGAAAACTGGGACGAAACCAGCAAGCGTTTCATCGATGCCTCCGTTTATTTGTTATCTGTCGAGCGCAACGGTATCAAAGCCCAACAGGAAAAAAAAGCCGAAGACAAATCGATTGCCGAACATGAAAAAGCCGCGCAAGATATCGAAAAGCTGCGCCGTTTCAACCCGCAGCGCTTCAAGCTCAAGCCGCCCGGCAGATAAGTCACGGGCTGCGCTTTTCACGAAAGGTCTGACGTTATGCCGAAGAATGGCAAGCCGCATATCCGCCAGAAATTCAATGTTGATCTGACAGGAAAACTCATCAGTGCTGTCGATGAATATGATATCGACGACATTGAAAAGCTTGTCCATGGTGGTGCCGACATCAATGCCCGCAACAGCGAGGGCCTGACCCTTGTCCAAATGGCGATCAAGGACAGAATGGGAGATATAGCGGAAATACTGTTAAACCTTGGCGCCGATGTAAACCTGAAAGCACACAGCAACGGCTATACCGCCCTACATTACGCTGCCGACAGCGGCGATGAAGACCTGGTCGCCCTGCTGTTAAAGCACAAAGCCAATATCAATATTGCCGACAAGCGCGGGGAAACACCCCTGCACATTGCCGCACAAGAAGGCCATGAAGATACCGTACGTAAACTGCTGGATGCCGGCGCAAATGTGCTGATGCAGGACAATCTGGGCCGCACCCCTGCCCGCACCGCTGATATTCAGGCCCAGCAGTTTTTTCACTTTGCCGCCGAAGCGTATCACAACATCACCGAGCTTCTGAAAACACAGGAAAAAGCACAGCGCGAAATACGCGCAGCCGAGGCCCTGCGCAAAGCACAAGAAGAGAAAGTCAAACGTGACCTCGATATACTGCGCCACGGGCCAGACCCCAAGCGTTTCAAACTGAAACCACCGGGAAAGTAAAATTTACGCATGACAGAAAACTACGACGTTCTGGTGATCGGCGCCGGTGCCGCCGGCATGATGTGCGCGATCGAAGCGGGCAAGCGTGGCCGCAAGGTCATGCTCATCGACCACGCAGATGCTCCTGGCGAGAAAATCCGCATCTCCGGTGGTGGCCGCTGCAACTTTACCAACCTGCACTGCACGCCTGCCAATTTTTTGTCCGATAATCCACATTTTTGCAAATCCGCGCTCAGCCGCTATACACAGCAGGATTTTATAAAGCTGGTTGAAAAACACGGCATTCACTGGCACGAAAAAACGCTCGGGCAGCTTTTTTGCGACGACAGCGCGCGCCAGATTATCCAGATGCTGATCACAGAAATGCAATCCGCACAGGTGCGCCTGTTCCTGGAAACATCGGTCAGCGGGATTGAACACAGCAATGGCTATTTCCTGACAGAAACAGACCGTGGCACAGTACAATCCAGCTCTGTCGTGATCGCCACGGGGGGCTTATCCATTCCCAAGATGGGCGCCACCGGCTTCGGCTATGATATTGCAGAACAGTTTGGACACGGCATAATCCCCACACGTGCGGCCCTTGTGCCGCTCTTGTTTGCGCCTGATATTCTGGCGGGCACAAAAGCATTGGCCGGATTATCCATCGACCCGTCCAGTGTCAGTCACGGCAAAACCACCTTCCGCGAAGGCATGTTGTTTACACATAAAGGCATCAGCGGTCCTTCTATTTTGCAAATTTCATCTTACTGGCAGGACGGAGAAGACATTCTGCTGGACCTGTTGCCCGATACCAACGTATTTGAAGAACTTAAGAAGCGCCGCCAGACACAGGCGCGCCAAATGCTGCACAATGTACTGGCCATGCTGGTGCCCAAACGTCTGGCAGACCTTGTCTGCGCTGAGTTGGAAACAGACATGCCCATGGCTGATTTATCCGATAAAAAACTGCGCCTGATTGCTGATCGCTTGCAAAACTGGTGCGTCACTCCCACCGGCAGCGAAGGGTACCGCACCGCAGAAGTCACCCGTGGCGGTGTGGATACACGCGAACTATCCTCTAAAACCATGGAAAGCCAAAAGCAACCCGGCCTTTATTTTATAGGCGAGGTTGTTGATGTGACTGGCTGGCTTGGTGGCTATAACTTCCAATGGGCATGGTCTTCCGGTTGGGTGGCAGGACAATTTGCCTAACAGGTTGATGTTTAAAACCTGCCCCATTGACATAATATTAGATCATAGTATCTTACGCCCTTCCAGAAATAAAAGAGTCATGCAGTATGTTTAAAAAATCAACAAAACTGGACCGCGAGACAAAGCGTGGTATCCAACAGGTGCTCGGCAAATACATTGATCGCGGAAATAAATACATGCTGCCCGTTATCTATACGGCGGCTGGCACATTGACGCTGACTGCGCTTGCAATTGATGTCATGGGCGGTGCTGGTATGGCTTCCCTGACCCTGAGCAGTGTTGGACTACCCACAGCTTTCACGCTGGGCGGTGGCTTTCATCTCTATACCATGCGCACACGCGAACGTGAAATGCGCAATGGCCAAAAAATTATTGCGGGAGAAGTTGTCGCAGAGGCACTGGATAAAATGGACATGCGCCTGCGACATGCCTTCATCCAGGCATCACAGCCGAACGCCACGGCGCGTGATAAATCAGCACTGCAATTTGTGATTGATGATGTGCAGATAGATATACAAAAACTATCCCCCGCCTTTCGGGTTGTGTCTGAAACGGAAAACGATACTTATCAACTCACCGTAGAAACCCGCCGCCTGCCCAATGGACGTACAGAAAACGTAACGCTTGCGCAAAAACTGGCAGAGATGGCAGAAAAAAAACCAGCTGCCCTGCCCAAGCCTGTGAGCAGCGACAAACCCGAACCCGTCCACCCGCCAAAAAAATCTGGTGGATTTCGGTTATAAATAAAAAGAAGGCAGGTTTTAAAACCTGCCTTCTTTTTAAACAGGCAAAACTTAGCGTTTCAGCATTTTTGCTTGGGCAGCAGGCTGCACTTTTTCAGCGTAGCGCGCACCTGGCAGATCATTCATCTGCATACCGAAGCGGTCATCGCATTCAACAATCACAGTGCCCTCAGCGGCGTTCACAGCCGCAATATTGACCTTGCCTGTCAGTTGTTCGCTCACAATACGCGCGTCAATCTGGCGGGCCAATTCTGGGGCGGCGTGTTCATTCTTCCCTTGTGTGAAGGCTTCTTCGGCAACAACGCGCCACTGGCTGCGGCTTTCGTGGTTAAATTCATTTTTCATCTGCATATTCCTTGATTGATAAGGGACAAGCTCTACGCTCCTCTTTGAATCCTGTCAACAGGAGGCAGACAAACAAAAAGTGCGACACCCGAAGTGCCGCACTTTTGTATTCAGGATCAAGGCGTTAATTAAACCTTGAATGATTTACCGCAGCCACAGTGACCGGTTGCGTTCGGGTTATTAAAGATAAAGCCGGATTCGAACTTGTCTTCAAAGTAATCCATTTCCATGCCCGCAATATACAGCTGGGCTTTGGGATCGATAAAAAGCTTCACGCCTTTATCTTCGATCATCAAATCCATCGGGCTTGCTTCTTTGGCGTATTCAAGACTGTAGCTCATGCCGGAACAGCCTGTGGCTGTTACGCCCACGCGCAAACCTTCAAATCTTTCATCTTCAGGTGCCTGCGACATCAGGTTTTTGATATGTTCGGCAGCACTTGCAGTCAGTGTCATCAATTGTGTCATCTTCGGCTCTCCTTGTTCTTTGATTATACCATACATTTTATCAAAACATATTCAGTTGCAGCTTCGCTGTTTCTGCCATGCGGGACGGATCCCACGGCGGATCCCAGATAATTTCAACCACCACATCACCTGCCTCTTCCAGTGTTTTGATCGAAGATTCGACCATGCCCGGCATTTCACCGGCCACCGGGCAGGCTGGTGACGTCAGCGACATTTCCACGAAAATATTATTCGTTTCGGGCTGGATATCGACTTTGTAAATCAAACCCAGTTCGTAAATATTGACCGGAATTTCAGGGTCATAGACCTCACGCAGGGCCGCCTGCACTTTGGGCCATAGCGGATGATCTTTTGATGCTTCCAATTCTGGCGGCATCATCATTTGCTCGGTTTCGTCATCACCAAGCGCATTGCGGATCATTTCTTCATCTGCGACATGCTGCATCATTGGAACAGCCTCTTTACTTTCAAAATACCTTCAGCCAAACGGTCCACATCATCCATCGTGTTGTAAACCGCAAAAGATGCGCGCACTGTGGCTGGCACACCCAAAACTTTCATCAAAGGCTGTGCACAATGGTGGCCGGCCCGCACACAAAGCCCTAGTTGATCAAAAATTGTGGCGACATCATGTGGATGCACCTGATCAATGTTAAATGACAAAATACTGGCACGGTCCGGCGCGTTAGAAAAAACCTTCACGCCGCCAAGGCTTGCCAGCTTTTCTTCGGCTGCTTGCAGCAGTTTGGCTTCATGTGCCAAAATTTCGGCTTTATCCGTATCCGCCATCCAATCAATAGCAGCGCCAAGGCCAATCGCTTCAACAATCGCCGGTGTGCCTGCCTCAAAACGATAGGGTGGCTCTTTAAAAGTTACATGATCAAACGTCACCTGCTCAATCATCTCGCCGCCACCTTGATAGGGGGGCATATCGGCCAGCACAGAAGCTTTGCCATACAAAACACCAATACCGGACGGGCCATAGAGCTTGTGCCCCGTAAAGACGTAAAAATCAGCACCCAGCGCCTGTACGTCGACATTCTGGTGCACAACCGCCTGACTGCCATCCACCAGTGTTTTGGCACCCACGGCTTGGGCTTTTGCAATCATTTCAGCCACAGGCACAACAGTACCCAAGGCATTCGACATATGCGTGATCGCAAGCAGTTTGGTTTTGGGTGACAACAAGGCATCAAATGCCTGCATGTCAAGACTGCCATCTGGCAAGACGGGGATCACCCTTAACACAATACCGCTGTCTTTTTGCAAAAAAGACCACGGCACAATATTGGCGTGATGTTCCAGCTCCGACACAATGACTTCATCGCCAGCCTTTAAAGACTGACGGCCCCACGTGGCCGAAACCAGATTAATGGCTTCCGTTGCATTGCGCGTGAACACAATCTCGTTCTCGCTCGCGGCATTCAAAAACCTGGCGACTTTCACCCGTGCCGCTTCGAACGCTGCGCTGGTTTTCGCCCCAAAGCTGTAAACACCGCGATGCACGTTGGAATAATGATCCGTCATAACACGCGCCATCGCATCAATCACAGCCTGTGGCTTTTGGGCGCTGGCGGCACTATCCAGATACGCGACAGGATAGCCGTTAACCTTTTGGGCAAGCGCCGGAAAATCCCCCTTCAACGCGCCCACAGGGCGGGGCGTCGGTTTAAGCAAGTTGATGTTTTCAGCGGCTGAGTTCATCTACGCCCCCTGCAAGGCATCAAGCCATGCCGTCACGCGTGCGCGGTATAATTCGCGTACAGGTTCATGCGATACACGTTCGAGCGTTTGAGAGAGGAAAGATAAAATGAGCAACGCGCGGGCCTGTTTTTCAGGAATGCCGCGGCTTTGCATGTAAAAGAGGGCGGACGTGTCCAGCATCCCGGCGGTTGCGCCGTGGCTGCATTTCACATCATCTGCGTAAATTTCTAGTTCTGGTTTTGCGCAAGCTTCTGCTTTGTCGGATAGCAGTAGCGCATGATGAGACTGGTAGCCATCTGTTTTTTGTGCAGGACGATGTACGTGTATTTTCCCTTGGAATATTGCACGAGCTTGGTCATCTATAACTCCTTTAAAATGCTGTTCGGACGTTCCGTCCGGTTCAAAATGATCTGCAAGTATTGAAAAATCATGGCTCTGCTGACCGTTGAGCATATATATGCCGCTGATACTACTCGAAATACCTGCATCCAGCAATTGCAATCGCACATCCTGCCGGCCTGTGCGCAGGGTAGATACACCGCTAAACCCTTCAAATATCGATGATTTTTGACTTCTGACCATCATGTGGCTGAAGTGGTTGGCATCACCTGTTTCGTCAATAAAACGATAAAAACGCAAGCGTGCCGCGGGTTCCAAGACGATTCCCGCATACATATTGGTGAAGGCAGCGCCCTGCCCCATATGCCGTTCCAGCACCGTCAGGCCGCTGTTTTCGGCCACGCGGATCAAACAACGCGGATAGATTGCAGGGGCCTCTCCGTTCGCGGCCGGCTGGTGCCAGTAAAGAATTTCAATCGGCTTATCAATGTCTTTGCCGCGTGCGACATTCAACACAAACCCATCGCGCATATAGGCTGTATTCAACGCTACCAAAGGTGTCGCCGCCAGATCGCCCACAGTCGCCAGTTCTTCTTCAGCGTCTTGCGCATCCATCAAAGATGTTAGCGTCACTTCCGCTGGCAACTGGCTCAGTGCCGTTTGCAGCTGACCATTCACCAGTACAATACGGTAGCTGTCGGCCAGCAAAGGTGCTGGTAAATTTTCAACGGCCGTTACCGCCGCTGATGAATAACTGAAAGTGCCATCGGTCAACGGGCGCAGGTTTGTATATTGCCACCCTTCCCATGCCGGTGTGGGCAGGCCTGTTGCAGCAAAACTTTCGGCTCCTGTTTCGCGCAGGGCCTTGATCCATGCGGGTGCTTTGTCTTGCGCAAGACTTGCTGTCGCAGACAACCAGGGCAATGCTTCTGCAAGCACTGCTTCCGCCGGTTTAAAGTTTTTTGCCACCGCCGTGCTCATTTAAGCGGCCTCATCAACAAAATCGGCATAGCCTTTTTCTTCCAGTTCCAAAGCCAGTTCCGGCCCGCCGGTACGCTGGATTTTGCCTTTGGCCAGTACATGTACAACATCGGGCTTGATGTAGTTCAGCAAGCGCTGGTAGTGCGTAATGATCAGGAAAGAACGGTCCGCCGCGCGCAGTGTATTCACGCCATCCGACACGACCTTCAAGGCATCAATATCAAGACCGCTGTCTGTTTCATCCAAAATAGCCAGCTTGGGCTGCAGCATGGAAAGCTGCAAAACCTCGTTACGCTTTTTCTCACCACCTGAAAAACCAACATTCACGCCACGCTTGAGCATATCTGTATCCATACCCAATTCGGTGGTTTTTTGTTTTTGCATTTTCAGAAAATCAGCGGGGCCCATTTCAGCTTCACCGCGCGCTTTGCGCACGGCATTGACAGCCGTTTTCAAAAAAGTGGTTGTGGTGACACCGGGAATTTCAACAGGATACTGGAATGCCAGAAACAAACCAAGGGCCGCGCGCTCTTCCGGTGCCATCTCGGTAATATCCTGCCCCATGAAGGTAATGGTGCCAGATGTAATCTCATAGCCTGCGCGGCCTGCCAAAACATACGACAATGTCGATTTGCCGGAACCGTTCGGCCCCATAATGGCATGTACCTCGCCCGCTTTCATTTCAAGCGTCAGGCCTTTTAATACTTCGCGGCCATCAATCGTGGCATGGAGGTTTTCAATCTTTAACATTTTATCCGACACTTCCTTCTAAACTAATCGCCACCAGCTTTTGCGCTTCCACCGCAAATTCCATGGGCAGGTGCTGCAATACCTCACGGCAGAAACCATTGACAATCAGCGTGAGCGCTTCTTCATCCGGAATCCCGCGGGAGCGGCAGTAAAACAATTGGTCATCACTGACTTTTGATGTTGTCGCTTCATGTTCCAGCGTGGCCGACGGGCTGCGGTTTTCAATATAAGGAACGGTATGTGCACCGCAGGTCTGGCCGATCAGCAAACTGTCGCACTGTGTGTAGTTACGGGCGTTCTCTGCTTTGGCGGCAATGCGCACCAAACCACGGTACGTATTATCCGACTTGCCTGCAGAGATTCCTTTGGACACAATGCGCGAGCGTGTGTTTTTGCCGATATGGATCATCTTCGTGCCCGTATCTGCCTGCTGGTAGTTATTGGTGATGGCGACAGAGTAAAACTCGCCCACACTGTCATCGCCCAGCAAAATGCAGGATGGATATTTCCAGGTGATGGCAGAGCCTGTTTCAACCTGCGTCCATGAAATTTTTGAGCGCTTGCCTTTGCAAATGCCACGCTTGGTCACAAAGTTATAAATACCGCCCTTACCGTTTTCATCGCCGGGGTACCAGTTTTGTACGGTCGAGTATTTAATCTCGGCATCGTCCATTGCGATCAATTCGACCACAGCCGCGTGCATCTGGTTTTCATCACGCATGGGCGCAGTGCACCCTTCCAGATACGACACGTAAGAGCCTTTTTCGGCAATGATTAATGTACGTTCAAACTGGCCAGTTTTGGCTTCATTAATGCGGAAATACGTTGAAAGCTCCATCGGGCAGCGCACGCCTTCAGGGATATAGACAAACGTACCATCGGTAAACACGGCCGCATTCAAACACGCATGTTTGTTATCGGTATAGGGCACAACACTGCCCATGTATTTTTTAACGAGATCCGGATAGTCCTTCACCGCTTCGGAGATGGAACAGAAAATAACGCCGGCTTTCAGCAATTTTTCACGAAACGTTGTGACAACCGACACGCTATCAAAAACGACATCCACCGCAACGCCTGCCAGCATTTCCTGTTCGCGCAGGGGAATACCCAATTTTTTGTAGGTCTCCAGCAGCTTCGGGTCTACATCCGCCAGGCTTTTGGGACGATCTGCATTCTTTGGTGCGGCGTAGTAATAAGCATCTTGATAATCAATCGGCGGAAAACTTACTTTTGCCCAAGAAGGCTCCGGCATAGAAAGCCAATGTTGATAGGCCTTCAGGCGTGATTCCAGCATCCAGTCCGGTTCTCCTTTTTTGGCGGAGATCAGGCGGATAATATCTTCGTTCAAACCCTTCGGTGCGATATCGGATTCAATATCGGTCACAAAGCCAGCTTCATATTTACGATCCAGCTGCTCAACAGTCTGGCGTGTTTCACTTGTGACCGGCATGATCCAGACCTTCCGTGATTTTTACCAGTGACGGATGCGCACTGCCGCAAGAAGACTGGCTGCCCTCAGCGCGCGCCATATCGGCAAGACTGACAGCCTGCAAAGCCGCGCGCACAGCCTGGTTCACAGGCCCCCACTTGCCCTTGGCCGGGCATTTTGGTTCAGCACGGCAAGTTTCCGCACCGCCGCTGGCACAAGAGACGATAGAAATCGGGCCATCCAGAGCTTCGATCACATCGCACACGGAAAGTTTATCCGGCGCATGGCGCAAACGGTAACCACCCGCCGCTCCGCGTACAGATTCAACAAGCCCCTGACGGGAGAGCTTTTTAAGAACCTTGGCGACTGTCGGCTCGGGGATTGCGGTACGTTCTGCCAATTGATGAGCAGAGCGCGCGGCATCAACACCATCGCGACCCAGCTGTACCATCACGGCGACGGCGTAATCTGTTAATTTGCCAAGTTTGATCATATTCTTTGCTGGCCCTTCCTGTTATCCCAAAGGAGACCTTTTAAGTCCTGATTAATATGGGAGTTGGATACACTTTTTCAAGCAAAATCTTGCCCGAAACATAACTGATTTCAGATATTTAGACAAAAAGATTCTGCAAAGTAACGGGTACTTAAGCACCTCAAACACCAGACGCGTAACAAAATAACCAAAATTATGCATTTTTTAACTTTTTAAAAGCATAATGAAACCATAGCAATCTTATAGAAAACAAGGACGTGCCCGTTTTGACAACGCCCCCTCACGTGACCGCCGCCGCAACGGATAAAAGCGACGCCCCGGCCCGCCCGATGGTGCTGTCAGCGATTCTGGGAACATGGGGCGAAGCCAATACAGATTTTATTGCAGCCCTTGAACACAAAATGGGCCAAACCAGCAAAACAATTACCGAAGCTGCCCTGTGGGACATGATCGCCGATACATGGTCCGCCGACTGGGGCAAAGCGCGCGCCCAACTGGGAGATGCCGCCACCGACTTGTTCGAACGTCAAAAACCGGAGAATATTCCACTGGGCTCCATCGGCATGGCCTTGGACGCTGGCGCGCTGGGAGAATCCGAGAAACGCTACAGCGAAGCCTTGGCCATTTTTACCATCATCAACGAAGAATTGCGTCAGGATGAAAATCTGTCGAAACTGATGGCAGTCATCTGTGATGTGCAAACAACATTGAATGAATCAAGCGCGATCAGCAAGCAGACACAAAAACTGAACAACAGCTTCAAAGTTGCCGACAAAAAGAAAACACGCGCCACGGCCGAGAAAAAAGGTCTGCGCGCCTATGTCGATATCATTTTCGGGCGCAAACCCGCCCCCGTGCAGGAAATCAACGTAACAGTTGCCACAGCCGAAACCACCGCACCACAGGCAACGGCACAATCCCCAGCTGTTAAAGCCTGATTTCAGCCCTTAACTGACAATTTGTTCTTTGGTCGACAGAAACTTGATGTCTGGCCAATTTTCATTGGCGTTGTCCAAATGCCATGCATTGCGCGCCAGAAAAACCGGCTGACCGTCATGGTCCTCCGCAATATTGGGCAGGAAATGGTCTATAAACTGTTCCAGTTTCTCGGCCTTTTCGCTTTCCAGCCAACGCGCGGTATGCAGCGCCGCCTGTTCAAAGCGCACCGGCAAATTGTATTCTGTACGAATGCGGTCAGCCAGAATATCAAACTGCAAAGGCCCAACAACACCAACAACCCAGCTGGAATCCATGCGCGGCTTGAACACACGGGCAGCGCCCTCTTCGGCCAGTTGCAATAAGGCTTCACCCAAATGCTTGGCCTTCAACGGGTCATCCAAGCGCACACGCTGCAAATATTCCGGTGCAAAACTGGGGATACCCGTGGCATGTAAAATTTCCCCCTCGGTCAGCGTATCGCCAATGCGTAAATTTCCATGATTGGGGATACCGATGATATCGCCTGCAAAGGCATCTTCCGCCACGTTGCGGTCCTGTGCAAAAAAGATCAGCGGGTTATGTACCGTGATCGATTTTCCGGAGCGCACATGCTGTAGTTTCATACCGCGCTTGAAATGGCCCGAGCATAAACGCGTGAAGGCAATACGGTCGCGGTGTTTCGGGTCCATGTTCGCCTGAATTTTGAAAACAAAACCCGTGACCTTGTTTTCATCCGGATCGATCAAACGCTCGGCGGTTGGCTGCGGGCGCGGCTGCGGGGCAAGTTTTTTTAAGCCGCCCAGCATTTCGCGCACCCCAAAATTATTAACGGCAGAGCCAAAGAATACAGGCGTCATATGTCCTTCCAGATAGGCCTTGCGATCGATCGGTTTGCACAGGCCGCGCACCATATCGATATCTTCACGCAGCTTTTTAACAGCATAATCGGGCAGCAACTGATCCAACTTCGGATCATCAAGCCCCTTGCACTGTTCACCTTCGGCCGGCCGTTCCCCCTTGCTGCGCGCCATCAAAATCAACTGATCGTTGATGAGGTCATAACAGCCCAGAAAATCACGCCCCATGCCAATCGGCCAACTGGCCGGCGATACATCCAGTGCCAGTGTTTGTTCAATTTCATCCAGCAGCGTAAACGGGTCCTGCCCCTCACGGTCAAGCTTGTTGATGAACGTAATAATCGGCATATCGCGCAGGCGGCAGACTTCAAACAGTTTGCGCGTCTGACTCTCGATCCCCTTGGCGGCATCGGTCACCATGATGGCGGAGTCCACAGCTGTCAGCGTACGATACGTATCTTCAGAAAAATCTTCGTGGCCCGGCGTATCCAGAAGGTTGAATTTAATGCCTTCATATTCAAACGTCATAACGGAAGACACGACCGAAATGCCGCGCTCTTGCTCGACCTTCATCCAGTCTGATCTGGCGTGACGGCTTTCTTTACGGGCTTTTACCGCCCCCGCCATCTGGATCGCCCCGCCGAACAGCAAAAGTTTTTCCGTCAATGTCGTTTTACCGGCATCCGGGTGGGCGATAATGGCGAAGGTCCGCCGTCTTTCAATTTCGTCTTGGATATTCACGTTCTATCTCAATTCATCATATTGTTCATACATGCCGCGCGTTTTGCTGTAACAACTTCAAAGCGGGCCATGCCAGCAGGCCGTAACAAAGTGCCCCTGCCAGAATTGTCATGGGCAGACCGGCACCGATACTGATCACCATTGCCATGGCAGAAGCCACAACACCAAGGGCCCCGTTAATACCCCAAAACCAGGGGGTCAGACTATCGGAAACTTGCGCTGTCAGGCGCATACCTGTCGGGAAGGCAAATCCCATCATAAACCCCGCCGGAAAAATCATCAGCAGACAAAAGCTTAGCCGCCAGATAAAACCGGCATCCATCAAAACCCGCATCAGCGGCATAACGGATAGGGCCATCACAGCCAGATATCCCGCCAGCAACAAAGACCAAAAGACCAAACGCTTGCGTGTGTTCAGCAATATTCCTTCGGATGCAAAGCTTCCTACACCAGACGAAAGGATCATGCTGAACAGAACGACGCCGAGACCGTAAACGGGATGCCCCAGAAACATGCTCAACATCTGCATCAATGTAATCTCAATAAACATAAAACCAAGGCCAATCAAGGCAAAATAGGCCGTACCCGCACGAATAAAAGATTTGGGCGCACAAGAAAGCGCCTTTCTAAAAGGCAGCACCAGCACAAGCACAGAGGCAATGATCGAGAATAACAAGATAATATACAAGTTCACCGTGGCCACTGCATGGCCCTGCAGGTTCTGATAAATCATATTACCCGATGTTGCTTGACGTATAACATCCCACGGTCGCCAAATCCGTGCCTGATTAAAAAAGAACGGTTTGGCATCTGTACTGGGTGTAACATCGAATGGCAAATCCTTAACCGCTGCGGCAATGTCAGCCTTGCTGCTTGCGTGCAAAATATTGTTAAGAGTCTCGTATTTTGATGCCTGACGCGGAGATGCAACCAGTGTGTAATGTAAACGCTCTGTTTGCGCGTGCAACGCGTCCAGCTGCGCATCGGTCAGAGGATCCTTCCCAACGATCAGTGTCAGGATATTGCTGACATGCGCTATAAATACATGCTTCCATGGTTCTTTCTGCCCCCTGTCCAACAAAGCTGTCGCTGTAATGGTTGCCAGCCTGCACAAATCATTGCACGATGCACCTGCATCATGGAAACGGTTCACCGTAAAAATACCGCCATCATTTACACGGTTCAGAAACGTCTCCCACGCTTCTACCGTATAAAGACTGTTCTCGGTCAATGAAAAAGCTCCCGCAGAGGCCGACACCCATGTGTCAATCAATGACATCTGCAAGAGGTCATAGGTCTCTTTATTTTGTGTAAACCAGCTACGCGCTTCACTGTTAACGATACGCACACCCGGCTGCTCGGAAAGGTTTGTATAATTTTTATAGGCCGGCACTTCTGTCAAAAGCTTGATCTGAACATTATTGACATCAACAGCCAGCACACGTTTTGCACCAAAATAAAGTGCCGCCAGCAAATCGCGCCCGCCACCAACTCCCACAATACCCACACTTTCCAGGCCCGGGATAAAATGCACAAGATTGGTCAGGTCATACTCGATAAAATCGACATCTTTCCATGTTTTACCGTCAAATTTAATAATTGCGGTATGGGCCGCACCATCCACGCGTAAAAACTGGTAATCCGCTTTTCGCCCCGCAGGTAGCAATGGGCTGGCCCCGGCAACATACACCGGATAATCCGGCAGCGCAGGCGATACAGTGATGCGCGAAATTGCATTCCATTCTTCGTAATTGATCAGACTTCGATCCAGCTGCATTGTTTTGGTCCAACGCGGATATATAGGACGATCCGACATGAATGCATTTCCAAGCCCCGTTGCCACCAACAATATCGCCAGCAAAAACGTTTTTTGCCGCCAACCTCTTGTAGCTCCCCAATGAAAAAGCAAGGAATTGGCAACAATAATCCCTGAAATCACCAATACAGCGGATGGAGCATCTACCGTTTGCATCAGTCCCAAGGCGCACAAACAGCCCAAGGCCGCCCCGACCATATCTGCCCCATAAACACGCCCAACTGGAAAATTAGAGCGCGTTAAACAAAGCGATACTATTTTACCAGCCTGATAATAAGCCGAAGCAGAAACGCCCGCGACAAGTGGCAATGTAAAGATAATTGACTTGAAGCTACTATCCACAATCGGCACATACATCTGCACAAACAGTGTCAGGATAGAAAGGCCACCAAACCACAATGAAGCCTGTGCCAATAAACGACCCAAATTATTTATTTGATTTTCTTTATTGCCACGGTAAACATCCAGCGCTCCCAGGGTTAAACCGAACATGGCAATACTGATCGTCAAAAAAGACAAGTGATACCATGTAACGACCGAGAAAATACGCGACTGCAGAATTTGCAGCGCCATCACTGCGCCACAGACCACCCCCACAGCCAAATAAAACTTAGCCTGTGACTGATGTTGCGTCACATCTTTCTGGACGGTCATGCGCAGGGAACTCCTTAAAAATTATCCGCGCGCTTGCGCTTCAAGGCTCAAGGCCGGGAATACCAATGCACCATAGCAAAGTGCCCCTGCCAAAATAGTGAACGGCAAACCGAGGCTGATGCTGATGAAAAGCGCCATCACCGATGCCACAACTCCAAGCGCACCGTTAATCCCCCAGAACCAGGGCGTCAGCGTATCGGATACCTTTTCAGTCAGGCGCATCCCCGTTGGAAAGGCAAAGCCCATCAAAAGCCCGGCCGGGAAAATCATTCCGACGCAGAGCACGACACGGGTCGCAAACGATGTTTCAATCAAGGCTTCCATCAATGTGCCGATCGATATGGCCATCAAAGCAACATAAAGCATCAACGCCATAGACCATGTCACGATCCGTGTACGGCTCGTCAGGGGCATCATCTCGGATAGATAGCTGCCAATACCGCTTGATAAAATCATGCTAAACAAGACAACCCCCAGCCCATAGACCGGGTGCCCCAAAAACATGCTCATCATCTGCATCAGGGTGATTTCAACAAACATAAAACCAAGACCAATCAAGCCAAAGTACACCGTGCCCGCACGAATAAATGCCTTGGGCGCAAAGGACACCGCCTTACGGAACGGCAAGACAAGCACCAGAACAGATGCCAGAACAGAGAACACAAAAATCACATACAGGTTAACCGTGGCAATAGCATGACCACGCATGTTTTGCACATACATATTGCCTTCGCTGGCCTGCTTGATCACTTCCCACGGCTTCCAGATACGTGCCTGATTGAAAAAGAAAGGGCGATTGTCTGTACTGGCCGAGACATCAAAAGGCAAATCCGCAACAGTTGCGTTTATTTCCTCCAACGTTTTCGCCTTCAGGATTTTGTCGAGGTATTCATTCTCAGCAGACATCCGCGGAGATGTCAAAATATGATAGCCAAACTTGGCAGCCGCTGCGTGCAGAGCATCCAGCTGTGCATCTGTCAACGGATCACGCCCCACGATAAAAGTGACAATACCCTGTCCTGACTGGCGCAAAGTTTCAGGATCGCCCTGCCCGACATAGGCAATGAATACATGTTTGTGCGGGTCTGCTTTGCCCATCTGCATCAAGGCCGTGGAAGTAATCGTTGCCAGACGGCACAAGTCATTACACCCCGATCCTTCGGCGTGCCAGCGGCTGACGGTGAAAACACCGTTATCGTTCAAACGGCTCAGAAATACTTTCCATGCTTCAACCGTATACAAACTGTTCTCTGTCAGGGCAAAGGCACCGGCAGCAGATGATACCCATGTATCAATCATGGACATCTGGATCGCATCAAACTTTTCTTTGTTATGCGTAAACCAGCTGCGTGCTTCGCTGTTTACAATATCTACGCCCGGCTGGTCCCACAGATTGCTGTAAGACCTATATTCCGGCACTTCCTTCAAAAGCTTGACCTGAATGTTGTTAATATCGAGCGCCACCACACGTTTTGCCTTGAAGTACAAAGCAGACAGCAGGTCACGCCCGCCGCCCACGCCCACAATGGCAAAAGAGTCAATCTGCGGAATAAAATGCACAAGATTTGTAAGATCGTATTCCAGATAATTCATCGCATCCCAGTTTTTGCCATCAAACTTCATAATAGGCGTGCCCGCCGCGCCATCGACACGCAGGTACTGATAATCCGTGACGATGTTTTCCGGTAAATTGGGACTCGCCCCCCACAAATACGCCGTAATGCCACCAAGATTTGGAGAGACTGTAATGCGCGAAATCGCGTTCCATTCCTCATAACTGATTTTATCGCGTGTCAGGTTTGTCGTTTTCGTCCAGCGTGGATAAATGTGACGATCCTTCATGCTGGCATTGGCAATACCACCAGCTGCCAAAACAAACGACAGCACCACCATGAGAGCACGGTTTTTAATAAGACCGGCAGAGCCCGAGAACATAAAACCATTGGCAATAATCGCGCCCGCTGTCAGCAAAACAGCTGATGGTGCATCCATCGTCTGCATCAGCCAGATGGCAGCCAGACAGCCCAGCGATGCGCCGATCATATCGGCCGCATATACCTTGCCCACGGGCAGGCCCGAACGTGTCAGGCAAAGCGATACAATTTTACCTGCCTGATAGTATGTGGCGGCTGAAAAACCGGCAACCAAGGGTAATGTAAAGAAAATAGACTGAAAGCTTTGGTCTACAATCGGCACATGCATTTGCACAAACAATGTGACGACAGATAGAAGACCAAACTTCAAGGATGACTCCCCCAGCATGGTTCCCAAACGCAGACGCTGGTCTTCCCGATTGCCGCGGTATACATCCAGCGCCCCAAGCGTCAAACCAAACATGGCAATACTGATGGTCAAAAAAGACAAGTGATACCAAGTGACGACCGAAAAAATCCGCGACTGCAAAATCTGCAGTGCCATCACAGCTGCGCAAACAATGCCGACAGCCAGGTAAAAACAAAGGTTGGATTTTTGTGTGACGTTTGCCTGCACCTGCGCGGTCATATCATTTTCCTTAAATACAATGGGCGGTCGCGACCTAAGTCACGTAAATACCGGCAAATTCTAGAGTTTAGCGAAGATATGCGCAACCAAAGACATGCGCCGGCGCTTAAAATATATTGCCTTCAAAGGGGTTTTTGCCCGAAGCATCTTCCACCTCGATCACCCAGACATCCGGGTCACGCTCGATACTACGGCGGATATAGGCATCGGCACGCAGTTCATCGACCGGGGCATCTTCAAAAATCTGCATCCAGCCCATTTGTCCGTCCATATCACGGCCCTGGTTATAAAGATGGCAGCCCTGCCCGCGCATGACGATTTTAACCATAACGGTGCCTGATGCATGGGCCCCTTTGTGGACCATATATACAGGGATAGCCTGCGCCATACACTTGCGCATATGGGCATCCACCCACAATGCGGTTGGCAATCTTGCATCATCATCCATGATTATTTTTTGATTTTCCGGCCAAAAAGCTCGAACGTATGATCCACCATTTCATAGCCCAGATCTGCACAAATTTTATGCATCAAAGCTTCAAGAGCATCGTTCTCGAACTCCACAACTTCTCCGCTTTCGGTATCGACCAGATGGTGATGGTGCCCATGATCTACCTCGAAACGGGCAGACGTATCCTTGAAATCATGCTTCAGGACCAAACCCAACTCGGACAATAAACCAAGTGTGCGGTAAACCGTGGCAATACTGATGGACGCATCCGCCTGACGCGCGCGATCACACAACGTTTCAACGGAAGGGTGGTCCTCGGATTCTTCAAGCACCTTGAGGATCGCTTTACGCTGATCCGTCATTTTAAGGCCTGCTTCGGTGCATTTTTCTATCAGCTTCGACATAGCTATTTTATACCCGATCCACTGGTTGAAGGCTATACCCCTTTTTCAAGGAGAATCCGTCATTTCCTTATCTGGGAATTAAAACACGCGATGGCGGAAAGGCCAGCGAGACTGTTGTGCCCTGCCCTTCATGGCTATCCAGTATCAAGCGCCCATCGTGAAGTTCAATCATGGCTTTGGCAAGCGGCAGACCAAGCCCTGTACCCTGCCCCTTGAAGCTGCGCGGATCATTGACCTGCCCGAAAGGCTCCATCACATAACGCAATTTATCTTCAGGGATACCACAGCCCGCATCCGCCACATCGATCACAAGCCCCTTGCTGCCCTGCAGGCGCGCATGAATATCAACAGACTGTCCAGGCGGCGAAAACTTTACCGCATTGGCAATCAGGTTAATCATAATTTGCCGCAGCAAACGCTGGTCGGCCATGATATGGGGCAGGTTTTCATCCATTTTCACATTCAGTTTTACGTTGGCAGCTTCTGCACGGTCGCCCATGATGCGTGTGACGGATTGCAGCACCTCTTTCAGGTTCACTTCGCCTTCCATCAGGTTTACTTTGCCAGCCTCAATCTTGGACATATCCAGCACATCGTTGATGATATCCAGCAAATGGCGGGCACTGAAATGGATATCGCCCATATATTCTTCGTACTTCGGATTATTGACAGGACCAAATGTCTGGTTCTTGATCATCTCCGAAAAACCGATAATGGCATTCAACGGCGTACGCAGCTCGTGGCTCATATTCGCCAGAAAGGATGATTTGGCGCGGTTGGCAACATCGGCATCTTCTTTGGCACGCTGCAATTTGCGCATCATGTTTTTGCGCTCCGTCACATCGCGGATGGTGGATACCATGAAGCGGCGCTTTTGAGTCAGTTCCATCAAAGCCGTGGTAATAACAATATCGGCAACGCTGCCGTCTTTTCTCAGAATTTTCAGCTCGCGCGTACCGTGGCGACCACGCTCCATGAATGCGGCATAAAGCTTGCGGGAAATGGACTGATCTTCTGCCGGAATAATGGTTGTAAATTCCTCGCCCAGCAAATCTTCACGCGACCAAGCATAATCTGCCAGGAACGTATCATTCACGCGCACAATGCGGCCATGATGATCTGTCACCAAAATACCAAGGCCGCTTGCATCAAACAGCGATGTCAGCAGCATGATTGCATCATCGCGCTCACGCTGTAACTGCGCACCATCCACCATATCGGGACGCGCCATAATATCGATGTAGCGCACGCGGCCTTCTGTATCCAATACAGGATTCAAAATAAAGGCCTGCATCTTTAACCCGCCTTGCATCCGGGGCATGGCATTGAACGTCACAGCACGACGCACCTTCAGGCAGGACAGAAAAGATTGTTCCAGCTGATCTGCCACCGTATTGCAAAACAGCTCCCGCGGGGTGCGGCCCAGCATATCTTCACGCTTCAGTTCAAAATACTGCGCAGCCCCTGCGTTGACTTCCGCATAAACAAAGCGACCATCCGCCTCCACGGATACAATCATCCGTGATATGGGCGACAGTAAAAAGAACTGACGGAAGTCGGTATCCGGAACGAATCCGGTAACGACGTTATTTTGCTCAGAAATGGCCATTAATCGCCTGGCTGCCGTGGAATACATGCGTACCTTCCTTGTTGGTAGCATGTAAATAACCAAAAACTGGTTAACAAAACCTTTCTGCCTCCTATTTACCAACGGATTTTTTCTTTTATTTGCAAATACATAGACGTTCGTTAAAGAAAAACTGTAAAAAAACATCAAATAGTTGACATAATACATTTGACTGAGGTACATTAGTACCATATAAGGGTATTGCGAATGGTTCGCAAACTCAACACAAGGAGAAACAGATGAACAACAATGATCGTCGTCTTCAGCGTAACTTCGAAATGATCTTCACAAAGGCAGAGATTGATCGCCGCCTTGAAGCCGAACGTAAACGCGAAGCCGAAAAAAAGTGCCAGAACGATAACGGCACGCCGACCACCAAAAAACCCGGCACAAAACAGCCCGGCCTTGGTTAAGGCACAATACCACCGATATATGGATGGCAGGATGGCCTGATGCGTCCCCCACTATAGTGACGCACAGGCCGATGACCGGCCACAAAAAACAAAAAAACCAAATGCTTGACCGCCCACGGCTTTAAATCGGGGCGGTTTTTGTTTGTCTGCGGCAATAAACAGTCACCGTGGCAACCACATTGTTTGAAATAATATGTAAATGTGATATACTGTAACCGGATTACCGGAGAAAAGCCCATGGCTGCTGAAACAACACCAGATAGCCCGCCTGCAGAATCAAAGCCCTTCGTGATTGTCGGCGGCGGCTTTGCCGGCACGGCCACGGCGCTGCACTTCCTTCTGAAAGCCGCCGAAGACACAAACCTTTCTGCTGACAAGCCCCTGCACCTGACCATCTTGGAGCGTTACCCCCAGCAGATGCATGGCGGCATCGCATACGGACAAATCCCAAAGTTTGAATACAATCTCAACCTTTCTTCAAAGCGCGTCACCCCATTCGCAAAGGATGAAAAGCCCGATGATATGCCCGGGTTTGAAGAATATATCGAAGATCGCGCACAAAAAGAGCCGGCACTGCGCGACAATCTGGTCAACCCATCCCGCCAGCTCTATGGCGCCTATTTACATGAACTGATAGATCAAGCCGTTGCCCGCACAAATGGCAAGGTCGTGTTGGAGCGCAAGTATGATGAAGCCATCGACCTTGACGAAAAACCCAATGGCGCAAGCCTGAAACTTAAAAGCGGCGAAACGCTGGAAGCCGCGCATGTGATGCTGGCCACCGGATTTAAAGAAGCGGTTATGCCCAAGTTTGCTTTTAACATCGCAGCCCACCCGAAATTTTTGGACTATCCCTATTCCGATCAGGCCAACCGTTTTTTTGAAAAGCTGGTGAACGGACCAGACAACGCACCGGATAAAACCACGCTTGTACTGGGGACAGGCCTGTCCGCCATGGATAGCGTCATACGCCTTCTGGACAGTGGATATGAAGGCAAAATCACAATGCTTTCGCGCAAAGCGCAGTTTCACCCAACCTATAAAACATTTCTGGACAAAGATTACATAGAAGCCGGGCTGCAAGGCGAGCCACGCCCGCCGGAAAGCCTTCCCTTTACACAAAAAGAACCGGATTTTATGGCCGCCGTGCGTAACGAGGCTGCGCCACAGCGCGTATTCAAAGAAATGCTCTATGAATTTCGCAAACGCCAGCGCGAAGGCTATACCTCGGAAGAGGTTCTGAGCCACTGGGAAAAATCCGTGCCGGAGCTGTATCAACGTATGCCGGACGAAACCAACAAGTTTCTGGCAATCAACGAAACGCTGATCAATCTTTTGCGGGTGGGCACAACACCTGAAATATCCGAAAAGATTTTCGCGGCTATGGATCGCGGACAGATTGATGTCATCGGCGGCACCGTCAAGGCCATGTCTGCCGGCCAGGACGGATTTCATGTACGCTATATTCAAAACGACCGGCTTGGCAGACCATTACCGGACGCGCCCCAACAAAGCAGAAAATTTGATACGGTTATTTCCGGTATTGGCAACAGCACGAAGTTTGACCTGCCGCCCGCAGAAATCGCCGATCCGCTCTGGCGGCGGTTGCGTGAAAAAGATGCTTTTTTAGGGCATGATCTGCGCGATGGCATTGCTGTGGAAAATGACTTCACCATGAAAAAATCCGATGGCACCGCCTACCATCACATCAGCGCCGTTGGCAGCCATGTATCAGGTCACATGAACGTCACCGCCTATCCCTACCCTGAAAAAGAGGGCGCAGGCGCAAGGCTTGGCGCCTTCACACTGAACATCAATGGTATTCTGGGTGGTGTTCTAGCCTTTACCGATATGAAATACGGTGACATCAGCCATAAAATGCAACTTGCCACGACAGGCCAGACCATCACACAAGCGCCTGTCACGCAACGGTACGGCAAACCCGCCCCTGCCTAAGTTTCTATATATTTCTGCTTAAAAAAAATCAGCCGTTTTCTTTGTGCATATCACGCGCATATTGTTCCAGCGCGGAGAGTTCCTTGTGCTCGGAGATACGGTTGCCACCCGCACGCTTTGCTTCTTCCAGCGCACCCTTGGCATAGCCGATGCAAACTTCGGTCTTTTCCCGCTGGATGGCTTCGGCAATCCCGAAAGATGCGGTGATTTTTAATTTTTCACCCGTCTGCATAAAAACGGGGCTGGTTTCAATTTCGGCGCGCAGGCGGTCCATGACCGAGCAGGCATCCATAAACTCAACGTGTTTTAATACCAGAACATATTCACCCTTGCCCATGTAATAGGCATCATCGAAAGAGCGTACCGTGCGTGCCACCACTTGCGCCACAGACGCATAAATCAAATCCATGCCGCGGCGGTCAAATTTCTTTTGCAACTCGTCCAGTTTATCAATCTCGATATTGGCAATGCTGAAAGATGTGCCCTTGCGGTCAAAACGGTCTTGCTCGCGCTTGATGTCATTGCGCATACCGGATACGGTGCGCAAGCCTGTGACAGGGTCCACGGCTGTGGATGAATCTGCAAGATCTTGCTGCAAGCGGCGGATGTGGTTGATAAAGGCATCACACTGGTTGTGAAAAGCATCATAAAGCTCGGGCGTCAGCGGTTTGCTTGCCGCGCTGTTGTCTAGCAACTTCTTGCCCACTTTGCACATTTCATCATGCACATGAGTCAAACGCTCCACCACAGTGCGGTCAATTGTATTGCGCTCCGCTTCACGCTTGCACCAGACCAGCAAAGCTGTCGGCGCTTGCGCATCTGGCGCACGGGTGACAGCACCCGGAAAAATACAGGCACGCAAAATCTCGCCCTGCCAATCCAGCAAAGTCTCAATTTCCGACACAATCATGTCTGTCGACAAAACCTGTGCATATGAAACGGCCACGGTATAACCCCGACTTAAGACGCAATATTATTATAAATAATAGACCCAGCTTCTTAAAATATCGTAACCATTTTGCTCAAACAATCCATTCTTTTTGCACTTGCTCCAGCGTATCGGTGCCAATTGCCTTGCGCACATCGCGCATCAGGCGGTTCATCGTGGCCACATTATGGATTGAGAGCAGCTGCATCCCCAAAAATTCTCCTGCACGGAACAGGTGGTGGATATAACCACGGCTGTGGTTTTGGCAAGTGTAGCACTCACAGGTTGGATCAACCGGGTCCTGATCTCGGGCATATTGGGCATTACGCAAATTCATACGCTCCTTCGGCGCTCCCTTGGCCAGTGCCCAGCCATGGCGGGCAATACGGGTTGGCGATACACAATCAAACGTATCCATCCCGGCGCGCACATTTGTGAAAATATCGATAAAACTGCCAATCCCAAGTAAATGGACGGGACGATCAGGATGGATATGCGCACTACACATGGCCACCACTTCATACATCTGCTCCTTATGAGAGCCGAGCGAACCGCCGATGGCGGTTGCAAAGAAATCACGGTCGCGCGTCCATTCACAAGAAATCTTGCGCAAGTCTTCGTAAACACCACCCTGCACAATACCGTACATACGTTGGCGGCCATCATCCTGACGCTTCCACTCGGCAAGAGACCTGTCGCCCCAGCGCATACTCATTTCCATCGATTTGGCGGTATATTCTTTATCGACATGGAACGGGGTGCATTCATCCAGCTGCACAATCAGATCAGCCCCCAGCTTGCGTTGAATATCAATCGAACCTTCCGGCGTTAAAAAGATTTTCTTGCCATCCAGATAAGAGCGAAACGCCGCCCCCTCTTCCGAAATTTTCAAAAACGTTTTGGTGCGGTGGCGCTGACCGCGCCCTTTGATTTCATCAGCCACAGAACCATAACCAAGGGAGAAAATCTGAAACCCGCCGCTGTCCGTAAACATGGGGCCATCCCAGCCCATAAATTTGTGCAATCCGCCCATTTCCGCGACCAGATCCGCGCCCGGCGACAACATCAGGTGATAGGTATTCGATAGAATAATATCTGTACGCGCATCGCGCATTTGTTGCGGTGACAGGCCTTTGACCGATGCCTTGGTACCGCAAAAGATGAAATTCGGCGTATCAATAGTGCCATGCGGCGTTGTCAGGCGGCCAAGGCGGGCATAGGACTTGGGGTCTTTGTGGGTGATATCAAAAGCAAACGTCATGGCAGGCATCTCTTGGATAAATATCGTTTGGTGTCGCGGGCAAAAAAAAGGCGGGATTAAACCCCGCCTTTTTTAACTCTTTTTATCTGGCGATCAAGCAGCCTTGGTCTTCTTGGTCGAGACATAGCGCTTTTTCGGTTCCGGCTTCGGCAGTTCGCCGACTTTTGCAACGATCAGCTTGCGCGCTTTGCGCAGAGCGACCGGCAGCTTGGTCGGTGCCGTGGACAACAGGTAAGCATCAATGCCACCTTTGTGTTCAACCGTGCGGATACCATGCGTGGATGTTTTGATTTTGATGTTTCGTGCCAGCGCAACGCTGTAAAAAGAAGCGTCTTGCAGGTTCGGCAGAAAACGGCGCTTGGTCTTGTTGTTCGCGTGGGAAACGTTATTCCCGACCATCGGCCCTTTGCCTGTGATTTCACAACGTTTTGTCATGGTTTTTGTCCTTGTCTATCCTGTACCATCGTGCCCGCGCACATAGTTGTGCCCCGGCGAGAATCTTTATTAGAGGCGCAAGATATGTTAAGCACGCCCCCTTCGTCAAGGCTTTTCGGGTTCTTATGACAGCTTTTGCCCCTGAAACAAGAGCATAAGCATATTTATTTCACATAATATGCACTTTGACCTTTTTGCCGTAACACGCTATAACCTTTTGCGCCCGGCTGGTGGCCGGATTCTCGGATTCAAACCCTCATTTAAATGCAGGAACCGTTATGAACTTCATCGACAAGAAAAAAGCCAAAAGCACCCCCATCGTTCCCGTCAGCGCCGATACGTTCAAAGACTGGCTGAAACAGCAGGATGAAAAAACCCGCAACTGGGTGTCTGCTACAGATTACAAGGGAAGCGATGGCACGATTTTGTCCATTCCCGATGATCAGGGCAGTATCGCCCGCGTGTTGTTTGGCGCCGGCAAAGATGACGGTCTTTATACCTATGCAGACCTGCCCGGCAAGCTGCCGAAAAATCCAGCCGGTTATTATATCGACAAAAAAATGAACGCCGAGCGTGCCACGCAAGCATCTCTTGGCTGGGCGCTGGGCACATACCAGTTCACACAGTACAAACCCTCCAAGAAAAAAGATTTTGCCTCCCTCGTCTGGCCCGACAACGCTGACCGCAAAGCCGTGAAGGCCACGGCGGAAGCAACCTTTCTGGTGCGCGACCTTGTCAACATCCCCGCCAATGATCTGGGGCCGGAAGAGCTTGCCAATGCCAGCAAAAAAGTGGCCAAGGCATTCAATAAAGCCAGTGTAAAAATTATTCTGGGCGACCAGCTGATCAAACAAAACTTCCCCGCCATTCACGAAGTCGGCAAAGGCAGCCCGCGCGAACCCCGCCTGATTGACATCCGCTGGGGCGATGAAAAACACCCGCAAATCACCCTGATTGGCAAAGGCGTTGTCTTTGATACAGGCGGCCTCGACATTAAACCGTCCAGTGCCATGGGCCTGATGAAAAAAGACATGGGCGGTGCCGCACATGTCCTGGGCCTTGCCCATATGATTATGTCGGAAAGCCTGCCCGTACGTTTGCGCGTACTTATCCCCGCCGTTGAAAATTCGGTCGATGGCAACAGCTTCCGTCCTGGCGACATTATCAAGACACGCAAAGGCATCAGCGTTGAAATCGGCAATACAGATGCCGAAGGCCGTTTGGTACTGGCCGATGCCATTGCCGAAGCTTGCAGCGAAAAACCGGACTTGATTATCGACTTCGCAACCCTGACAGGGGCCGCACGTGTCGCCCTCGGCCCTGATCTGCCGGCTATGTTCTCGAACGACGACAAAGTGGCCGATGCCCTGCTGAAATCAGGCCAGAAGGTACAAGACCCGTTGTGGCGCCTGCCGTTGTGGCAGCCCTATAACGATATGATTGCCAGCAAAACGGCCGATGTAAACAATGCCGGTGCCGGTGGCCATGCCGGTGCGATCACCGCCGCACTGTTTTTGGAGCGTTTCGTGGATAAAGATGTCCCTTGGGTGCATATCGACACCTTCGCCTGGAACCCAGGCACCAAACCGGGCCGCCCCGAAGGCGGTGAAGCACTGGGTATGCGTGCCAGCTATGACATGATCCGTGAAAAATACGGCAAAGCACCCGCACCCAAATCCGGCAGCAAAAAACAAGGCCGCAAACCTTGAGCCATCATCGCGTCATAACCCCTGTTGCCGATATTCACGGCGCACCGGATGAAGCCGCCCTGCGCGGCAAGTTTGAATCCCAGCTTGTCTACGGTGAAACCTTCACCGTAGACCGGGAAGAAAACGGCTGGTGCCACGGTGTGTCGGCACAGGATGGATATGGCGGCTATGTACAGTCAAAACTTTTGCAACCCACATCTGCTTTAAAAGCACCCACGCATGTAGTGATTGAAGCCCGCACGCCTGTTTACCGCGATGCCAGTATCAAATCTCCACGGCTGGATGTTCTAAGTTTTGGCAGCATTGTGACGATCACGGAAGAAGGCGAGAAATTCTCCCACCTTTTCCGCGGCGGATGGGTGTACAACAAACATCTGACAACACTGGACCTGCACGAAGATGATTACGTGGCCACCGCCAAAAAGTTTCTGGAGACACCGTATTACTGGGGCGGACGCAGCGGCTTTGGCATTGATTGTTCAGGGCTTGTGCAAGTGTCCCTCGCCCGTGCCGGCATTCTGGTGCCGCGCGACACGGAAAAACAAACGGATGTGATTGGCCAAGCCATCGACACAACCCCGCGCACCGGCGATATTGTTTTCTTCCCTGGGCATGTGGGCATTATGGTGGACGATGAAAACATCCTCCACGCCAATGCTTTTCACATGAAAACCTGCATAGAGCCGCTCTGGGTCGTCGATGAACGCAGCGGCGGCATAACCGCCACGCGCCGTATCGGGTAAGACACCCAAAAAGTCTTACGCCGCCTCTTCGTCATCTTTGGATTTGCCTTTTTTAGGCTTTTCCTTGGCAACCGCAGGGGTGGAGGTGATAACAAGCCCTTCATCATCGGCCGAGACAGAAACGCTGCCGCCATCGCTGACTTTTCCCTCAATCATCAGACTTGCCAGTGGGTTTTGCAGTTCGCGCTGTATCACGCGCTTCAACGGGCGCGCGCCGAAGGCCGGATCATAACCGGCACTTGCCAAAGATGCCTTGGCTTTGTCATCCATCACCAGCGTGATTTGACGTTCCTGCAACATTTTTTGCAAGCCTTGCAGCTGAATATCCACAATGTCTTTCATCACATCGCGGCTGAGGCGGCGGAACAGCAAGATGTCATCAATCCTGTTCAGGAATTCAGGGCGGAACGCATGGTTAACTACATCCATCACCTGCCCGCGCACCAGTTCAACATCTTCGCCTTCTTTTTGCGCGACCAGATATTCCGCGCCAAGGTTTGATGTCATGATCAAAACCGTGTTGGAGAAATCCACCACGCGGCCTTGGCCATCTGTCAAACGCCCGTCATCGAAGACTTGCAACAAAATGTTAAACACATCCGGATGCGCTTTTTCGACCTCATCAAAAAGCACAACCTGATAAGGCCGGCGGCGAACAGCTTCTGTCAAGGCTCCACCTTCTTCATAGCCGACATAACCCGGGGGGGCACCAACCATGCGCGAGACAGAATGTTTTTCCATGTATTCGGACATATCAATCCGCAGCATGGCGCTTTCATCATCAAACAAGAATTCGGCCAGCGCCTTGGCAAGCTCTGTTTTGCCGACCCCTGTTGGGCCCAGAAACAAAAAGGTGCCAATCGGCTGGTTCTGGCGTTGCAACCCTGCCCGTGCACGGCGCACGGCATTGGCCACGGATGCCACGGCTTCTTCCTGACCAATCACACGTTTTTTCAGATGATCTTCCATTTGCAGCAAACGCTCGCGCGCACCCTGCATCATTTTATCCACCGGAATACCTGTCCAGCGGCTGACGACAGCGGCGATATCGGCATCGCGCACTTCTTCATTGATCATCGCATTTTCAGCAGCTTCGGAAGAGTCTGCCAGTTTTTCTTCCAGTTGCGGGATGACGCTATAGGTAAGCTCCCCCGCACGGGTCCAGTTACCTTCGCGGTGAGCTTGTTCCAGCTCCAGCTTGGCTTTTTCAAGTTCTTCCTGAATTTTCTGGCCTGATGACAGTTTTTCTTTCTCGGACTGCCATTTGGATGTGATTTCGGCGGATTGTTTTTCAAGATCCGTCAAATCAACTTCCAGCTTTTCCAACCTGTCACGTGTCGGCTGATCATCCTGTTCTTTTTTCAGGGCTTCGCGTTCAATTTTTAACTGCACAATTTTACGGTCCAGCTCATCCAGTTCTTCCGGCTTACTGTCTACTTCCATGCGCAGGCGTGACGATGCTTCATCAATCAAATCAATCGCTTTATCCGGCAAGAACCTGTCCGAGATATAGCGGTTCGACAATGTCGCCGCCGCCACAATGGCACTATCGGTAATGCGTACGCCATGATGCAGTTCATATTTCTCTTTCAAACCGCGCAAAATGGAAATGGTATCTTCCACCGTCGGTTCACGTACGAAGACGGGTTGAAAACGACGCTCCAGCGCCGCATCTTTTTCAATATGCTTACGGTATTCATCCAGTGTTGTGGCACCGATCATGTGCAACTCGCCCCGCGCCAGGGCTGGTTTCAGCATATTGCCGGCATCCATGGCACCTTCGGCCTTTCCGGCCCCTACAATGGTGTGCATTTCATCCAGAAACAAAACCACTTCGCCAGCCGCTGCGCGAATTTCTTCCAGCACGGCCTTCAAACGCTCTTCAAATTCACCGCGGAATTTGGCACCCGCAATCATGGCCCCCAGATCAAGCGACAAAAGCTTTTTGTCTTTCAAGCTTTCCGGCACATCACCGTTGATGATCCGCAGAGCAAGCCCTTCGACAATCGCCGTTTTCCCCACGCCCGGTTCACCGATCAGCACAGGGTTGTTTTTGGTGCGGCGGGACAAGACCTGAATGGCGCGGCGAATTTCTTCATCGCGGCCAATCACCGGGTCCAGCTTGCCGTTGCGGGCCGCTTCCGTCAGATCACGCGCATATTTTTTCAGTGCTTCGAATTGGTCTTCGGATGTGGCGCTATCGGCTGTGCGGCCTTTGCGGATATGATTGATGGCCTTGTTCAGGCTGTCGGCATTCACACCGTTTTCTTTTAAAACTTTTGCCGCTTCGCATTGCGGTAACAAGGTAATGCCCTGTAACAAACGCTCCAGCGTCACAAACTTATCACCGGATTTTTGTGCGGCTTGCTGCGCATGATCCAAAACTTTGGCCAGATTGGGCGACATATGCACCCCACCCGACCCGCTGCCCTGTACGGAGGGCATACCGGCCAAACCTTCATTCAAAACCTTGACCAAAGCTTCCGGCTTGCCACCTGCCGCGCGCACAAGATTGCGCACCACGCCGCTGTCATCATCCAACAGGGCTTTGAGCAAATGTTCTGGCTGTAAATATTGGTGATTGTTACGCAAGGCCAGTGTTTGTGCGGCCTGCACAGCAGATCTGGCGCGTTCAGTAAATTTTTCGAAGTCCATTGCGGCACTCCTTTCGTTTCGCAAAAAGGCCCTCCAATAGGCACCTTTTAAATATTATACGCGCCAAAAACGGATATGGACTTAATAAATATCAAAAATAAACAAAGGAGTGTTTTGGAAAACACCCCTTTGTTTTATCTCAAACCGTATCAAAAACCCTGTATCAAGCCGTTTCTGTCGCCTTTTGGCGGATGGTGGCACGGCGTGGGCGGGCCGCAGGCTCAGCGGCGGCTGTATCAGCCTCCGCATCATCGGCGGTCATGTCTGTGTTGCCCTGCTCTGCTCTGGCATTCGTGTTGCGGCCACCGACAAGAAAGCCCTGATCCAGATCATTCAACGGTACATTCGGCTGTTCGCCAAGGCCGGCATTTCCCTGATCATCGGATGCCTGCTCATGGCGGTTATTTTGATGACCATTGTGTTGCGGTTGCGGCTGTTGTTGCTGCAGCTGCTGTTGCTGGCGGTTATAATCTTCCGTCATTTCACCCAACATACGTTGATAATGTTCTGCATGTTGCAAATAGCTCTCTGCCAGAACACGGTCCCCGCCCGCTTGCGCATCGCGGGCCAGTGTCAGATATTTTTCAGTAATTTGAACAGCATTCCCGCGGATGCGTACATCCGGCCCGTTGCTGTCAAATGTATGAACCCGGGGATTGATACGACGGTTGCCGCCACCCCCGTGGTTGCTGTGATTGCTGTGGTTATGATTGCCTTGGCCATTGCCGTTGTTATTATTCCGGCCACGAAAACGTCTTCCGTTTTGTTGATTATGTCTCATCTGGCTCACTTCGCGTTGATGTATTGCCCCAAATTTTTCAGCTTCCGGCCCTTATGGCTCCCGTGAAGCGCTCCCCTGATACTTCCTGTCCGGCACGAGGCAGATACGATGCCGCAGGAAGTACTAACCCATGTTAGCTAAGCCCGAGTCGCTTGAAAAGCAGTATTTTTGCAAAATATTGATTTGAATACCTTTTTCAAGGAATTATCCGGTTAAGCGCGCCACAAGTACCCGGTCACGTCCGGCCAAATCATGTCGGGTTTGTAGCACAGTTAACCCGCCTGCCACAAGGATATCCGTCACATCCGAAGCCTGCGTCGGTCCGATTTCCAAAAAGGCCATACCATGAGGCTTTAAAAAAAACGGCAGGTTATCGGCCAGGCTGCGATAAGCCTCCAAACCGTCATGTCCGCCAAACAAGGCTTCGGGCGGGTCATAGTCCAATACTTCGGGTGCCAGATCATTGCGCTCTTTTTCGGCAATATATGGCGGATTTGAAATCACCACATCGCAAAGCCCCTTGGGCCGGAATTTGGCCCAGTCCTGCGCCATAAACCCGGCACGGCGCTGCAGGTTTAACCGACGGCTATTGGCCTCGGCTGTGCGGACAGCCCCCGCACTGATATCCAACCCCACGCCCACAGCCTTTGGCCACTCCAATAAAATAGAGAGCAGCAAACAGCCTGTCCCCGTGCCCAAATCCAGCACACGCTGGCGGCTGACACGCCCCTCAGGCACCCATTCCAGCACAGCCTCGACAAGCGTTTCAGAATCTGGCCTTGGATCAAGGGTTTCTGGCGTTACCTTAAACTCAGACTTCCAAAAAGACCGCATCCCCATGATGCGCGAAACGGGCTCGTGGTTTAACCGGCGGCCAAGCGCTTTTTGCAAAGATGCTTCTTCACCAAAGGTCAACAGCTTGCTGTTATTTAACAATAATTCTTCATGGCTGATTTCCAGTACGCCCTGCACCAGCAGCCTTGCATCCAAATCCGGCGTATCCATGCCCGCATCTGCAAGTGTTTGTTTAAATTCAAGAACAATATCCTTGAATGTCTTTTCTTTTCTGGCACCGCTGCCTTCGGATGCGGGCATCACCATGACATCTCGATCAACTTGGCCGCTTGATCTTCGCTGATCAACGGATCGATCACCTCATCCAGGCATTCGCCCGTAATAATACGGTCGAGCTTATAAAGCGTCAGGTTAATCCGGTGGTCCGTCACACGGCCTTGCGGGAAGTTATAGGTGCGGATGCGCTCGGACCTGTCACCGGAGCCGACCTGGTCGCGCCTGTCGGCGGCACGGGCATCGGCCAGCTTTTGCCGTTCCATTTCGTACAACTTTGCCCGCAAAATCTTCATCGCGCGGTCTTTGTTCTTGTGCTGAGACTTCTCGCCCTGTTGCACAACCACGATACCGCTTGGCATATGTGTAATACGCACGGCAGATTCAGTCTTGTTCACGTGCTGGCCACCCGCACCGCCGGAGCGCATGACATCAATCCGCAGGTCATTATCATTGATGACCAGATCGACCTCTTCAGCCTCGGGCAATACAGCTACAGTGGCGGCAGAGGTGTGGATGCGCCCGCTGGCCTCCGTCTCCGGCACACGCTGCACGCGGTGTACGCCGGATTCATACTTCAGGCGCGCAAAAACCGCCTGCCCCGATACACCGATAACAGCCTGTTTGATGCCCCCCAGATCATTCTCTGCCAGTTCCATAATTTCGAACCGCCAGCCATGCTCCGTGGCATAGCGCTTATACATATCGAACAAATCCAGCGCAAAAAGGGCCGCTTCATCTCCGCCCGTACCTGCGCGGATCTCCAGAATGGCGTTCTTTTCATCTGCGGCATCTTTGGGCAGCAGGGCCACTTGAATTTTACGCTCAAACAACGGCAGCTCTTCTTTGAGGCGGTAATATTCTTCTTCCGCCATGGCGCGCATCTCTTTGTCGCCAGCGGGATCGCGCATCAAGCTCTCAAGGTCCGCATACTCATGTTTGGCTTTTTTATAATTGCCGATCAATTCAGCAAGGGGCGTTAATTCGGCATATTCACGCGACAGCTTTGTAAACACCTCCGATGCAAGCGTGCCTGTGCCCAAGAGGGATTCAACCTCCTGAAAACGGCCCAACACCTGATCTAGCTTGCGGTCCAGCGACATAACGATCCCTTAACCCGTCTTTGCGGCCAGTTGTTTTTCAATCTCTGCCGCGCGTTCTTCCACCAAATGCACAAGATGGTCCACAATGCTTTCGTCTTTTAAGCGATGCGCCGGCTGGCCCTTCAGATAGACCTGATGCGTGCCACGCCCGCCGCCTGTGAAGCCAATATCGGTCATCAGCGCTTCACCGGGCCCATTCACAACACAACCGATCACGGAAACTGTCATCGGGGTTGTGATATGCGCCAGACGCTCTTCCAGCACACGCACCGTTTCAATCACATCAAACTGCTGGCGTGAACAAGACGGGCAGGAAATAACGTTCACCCCCCGGTGGCGCAGCCCCATGGATTTTAGAATATCAAAGCCGACTTTGACTTCTTCCACAGGGTCCGCTGTCAACGACACACGAATGGTATCGCCGATCCCTGCCCACAGCAGGCTGCCGATGCCGATGGAGGATTTGATTGTGCCTGTGCGCAAGCCCCCGGCTTCCGTCACGCCCACATGCAAGGGATAGTCGCAAGCATCCGCCAGTTGCTGATAGGCAGCCACCGCAAGAAATACATCCGATGCCTTGCAGGAAATTTTAAAATTGAAAAAGTCGTGATCTTCCAGAATTTGAATATGCCGCAAGGCCGATTGCACCATCGCTTCCGGGCATGGTTCGCCAAACTGTTCCAGCAGGTCTTTTTCAAGCGACCCTGCATTGACGCCAATGCGGATGGAGCAATTATGGTCCTTTGCCGCCTGCACCACTTCGCGCACGCGGTCGTTGGAACCGATATTGCCAGGATTGATGCGCAAACAGGCAGCACCGGCTGCCGCTGCTTCCAGCGCGCGCTTATAGTGAAAATGGATATCCGCCACAATCGGCACGGATACCTGTTTGACAATATCTTTCAGCGCCGCCGTTGACGCTTCATCCGGGCATGACACGCGGACAATATCAACGCCCGCTTTTTCAGATGCCTGAATTTGCGCCACCGTTGCCGCAACATCGGGCGTGGGAGTATTTGTCATGGTCTGCACCGTAATCGGCGCATCACCGCCCACGGGAACGTTACCCACAAAAATCTGGCGTGATTTACGCCGGTGGATTGTCCGATAAGGCCTGATTTCTGCTGACATTTCTTTACACCTCTATAAGCACCGCAGCGTGTTTAATCACGCACACGAATTCTTTTCTTTTGCAATTCCGCAGGCTCCAGCTCCACACCACGCAGGATTTCACCGGGGCGGCCAATACGCTGCACTTTGGTGCCATCCACAAAAACATTCAGACCACCGGCATTGGATGTGACCAGCGTCATCCCCCGCTGATCCGGGACAAAAAACTGCTCGCCGGGATTCATAACCTTTTTGTAGATTACTTTGTTGCTGCCATCGGTAATTTGTACCCAGCTTTTATCATTCGCTTCAAGCATGACACGGCTTTTGCCACGCTTGACGTTGATCACGGGCGCGCGCTCCGGTGGAGGCGCGATTGTTGCAACAACAGGCGGCACAACCACCGTTGTTTGCGGCGCTTCAACAACCGTCGTCCCTGCCGCCGTATTTACAGGCACGGCCGGCGATACAGCCACAGACGTACCATCCGTCACAGAAACACCCACCGCATCCGCACCTGTCACAGCCGCCACATCCAAAGATGCGTCAGACACTAAGGGTGTGCTGTCGGCCAGCGTCGGCATCCCCGAAGATGTGCCCACAACCGGTGCCGGCGGGATATTGCTGGCCAGTTCCAGATCGCTTTCACCATCGGAAAAAATCGACCAGACCACAAAAACCAGAATAACCGCCAATGCCGCGATGCCGATCAGCATCGGACTTGGCAATTTATCCTCAGAAATATCGGGCGGAATTTTAAGCTCGGTCTTTGCGGCTTCTTCGCCCGCGTGTTCATCTTTGAAGCGCTGCACAACTTCAACCACATCCAACTTCACAAAATCGGCATAACTGCGTACAAAACCGACAGCATAGGTCATGCCCGGCAGCTGGTCGATGCGCTCGTCTTCGATAGAGCGCAACTGTGTTACACGCACGTTGATGTTGGCAGATACATCTTCCAAAGACAGATTCATTTCTTCACGGGCACGGCGCAGGGTCTTACCCACACTGTGCTTGTTTACTTTTTCAGCAACATCGTCCACCTGATTGGCTACAGGGTTTTGCGCTGCAGGTGTACTTTGGGGTTTGCTCCCCTCTGTCTTGCGTTGTGCCTTTCTGGATTTGTGCGGCTTTGGTTCCGTCATGGTCCTGACCCCTTTAATTGTTTGGTGTAATGATAACATCATGGTCACGCGCGAAAGAGATCAACCTTTCACGCAGCGAATGTTCACGCGATGTCATCAGGTGTTCCAGATACGGTACCAGCCTGCGTGTATCCAGACTTGGTACCATTAATTTTAACGATTCAACCGATTGTGCGGGCGCCGACAATGTCTGGAACCCTAAGGCAATCAGCACCATGGCTTCGAGCGGCTGCCCTGCCATTTCACCACAAACGCTGACCGGTACATTGGCGGCCCTGCATTGATCAGCGATTGTTTTCAACACCTTCAGCATGGCCGGAGACAAAGCATCATAACGGTTACGGATAGCATCATTGCTGCGGTCTGCCGCAAACAAATACTGCATCATGTCATTTGTGCCGACGGAAATAAAATCAACCGTTTTTAAAATCTGGTCCATCTGCCAAAGCAAGGCCGGCACTTCCAGCATCAGGCCCAGTTCAATTTTTTCCGGCAAGGGGTGCCCGCTCTCACGCGCACGGATTTTTTCCATTTCCAAAAATTCGCGGGCGCGGTCAAATTCGGCAACTTCGGTCACAAAGGGCAACATGATTTTCAGATCACGCCCACGCGAACCGCGAATAAAGGCGCGAAACTGTGTGCGCAACACGGCAGGACGGTCCATACCAATGCGCACGGCACGCCAGCCGAGCGCCGGGTTTTCTTCATCTGGCGCCTTGAAATACGGCAGGGGCTTGTCACCGCCAATATCCAGCGTGCGGAAAACAACAGGCTTGCCTTCCAGCTTATCCATGATTTTGGCATAAAGCTCGGCCTGGTGCACAACCAACGGGTATTTCTGCAGCGCCATAAAAGACAGCTCCGTGCGGAAAAGCCCGACACCTTCGGCACCAACGGCATTCACGGTATCAATTTCGTTCATCAATCCCGCATTCATCATCACAGCAACAGGAATACCGTCTTTGGTCACAGATTGCTGATGCACTTGTTTACGGTAGAGCGTTGTGCGGCGGCGGCGTGCATCGATGCTACGGCTATAAAGTTCCTGCACGTACTCAGATGGGTTGATATAGACCATGCCATGATCACCATCCACAATCGCCAGATCACCTGCATTGATGAGGTTTAAAATATCATCGCACTGGCCAACAATCGGAATGCCAAGGGCGCGCGCCACAATCGCAACGTGATTGGAAGAACTCCCCTTTTCGAGGATCACGCCCTTCAGGCGTTTATGATCGTAATCCAGCAAAGCCGCAGGCCCCATGGTGCGGGCCGCCAGAATAATATTTTCCGGCAAGACATCTTCATGCACAGTCGACGATGTTACGACTTCTGTTTTTTCCAGCTTTGATAAATGGCTCATCAACCGGTTACTGAGGTCTTCCAGATCCTGCAGACGTTCACGAATATAGCTGTCATTCATCTGCATCATACGGGCGCGTGTTTCGTTTTGCACACGCTGCACAGCGGCTTCGGCAGACAAGCCTTTTTCAATCGCCGCCTCAATCCGTGCCAGCCAGCCGCGGTCGCGGGCGAACATCTGATAAGCTTCCAGAATATCGCGGCTTTCCGTGCCCGTCAGTGCGGCATTGCGGTTCAACATGCGGTCGATTGCGTCATGCATATTGCCCAGCGCTTCTTGCAGCCTGCTCTTTTCGCCCCTGGCATCATCCACCACAATGTTGTGAAGCCCAATGCCCGGTTCATAAAGCACAATCGTACCTGTGGCCAGGCCGCGACCCATGCTGACGCCTTCGACATGGTTCGGGTTTTCACCCGATGCACTGCCCGCATTCATTTCACTGCGCGACAGCAGGCCGCCCGCCACAATCAATTCGGCCAGCACCATGGCAACAGTTTGTAAAATATCGATGACTTCTTCGCCATAGGCGCGCTGCAAACGATTTTGCAGCACCAGCACGCCGCGCACATGGCCACCACGCAAAATCGGCACACCACAAAATGCGCGGTAATCCGCTCCGCCCGTTTCAGGGCGCAGCGAAAATTGTGGATGGGATGTCATATCCGACATCACCAGCGGCGCGGCACTGGCGGCGACATCGCCAATAAATCCATCACCCACACGCAGCTTGGCCGAATGGGCAACATCTGCCGGCAGGCCCACTGTTGAGTAAAGCTCCAGTGTTTCACCTGCACGCAAGATAAAACAGGAGCACACATCCGCCCTGATTTCCTTGGCAATCATGCGGACAATACGATCGAGTTTTTGTTCGGGCGGCAAATCCTCTGCCATCACATCGCGCAGGCTGCACATCATCCGGCGTGGCGCGGCCAGCGCCATTTGCGCATCGACAAATTCGGACGAAGCTTTATCGCGCATCTGCGGCGTAGATCCGGCCCCTGTCGGCCAGTTATGCGGATCTGCAGCGGAGGTCATTATTCCGAAACAGCCTCCCGGTCCAGCCCATAGGCGGTGTGCAAGGAGCGCACGGCAAGTTCCGTGTAATCTTCAAGGATCAAAACGCTGACCTTGATTTCAGATGTTGTGATCACCTGAATATTGATACCTTTTTCAGCAAGTGTTTTAAACATCTTGGAGGCAACACCTGCATAGGAACGCATACCGATACCAATGATGGAAATCTTTGCCACATCGGCGCTTGATTCAAACTGCACGCCATCCAGTTCCTTGATCGCTTCTTTCAGCACCTGAATGGTCTTCGGCAAATCCGCGCGCGGCACGGTAAAGGTCAGATCGGTTTTTTCACCGCCCGGCGATACGTTCTGCACGATCATATCCACGTTCACGGCGGCATCTGCCAGCGGTCCAAAAATTTTGGCGGCCACACCGGGCACGTCCGGCAGGTTGCGCAAGGTTACTTTGGCTTCATCTCGGCTGTGGGTCACGCCACTGACAACTTCCTGTTCCACAATATTCTCCTCATCTTCCACCAGAGTGCCGGGCAGGTCGCTGCCCAGCGCTGTTTCAAAACTTGATAAAACCTGTACAGGCACTTTTTCTTTCATCGCCAGCTCGACCGAGCGCGTTTGTAAAACCTTCGCGCCGCCCGATGCCATTTCCAGCATTTCTTCGTATGAAATACGGTTGATTTTGCGGGCATGGCTGACAATACGCGGATCGGCCGTGTAAACACCGTCCACATCGGTGTAAATATCACAACGCTCCGCCTTCAGCGCGGCGGCCACGGCAACGGCAGAGGTATCGGACCCACCACGGCCCAGTGTGGCAATGCGGCCATCAGGTGCCAAACCCTGGAAGCCTGCAATCACCGCGACTTCGCCTTTATCAAGGCTTTCGCGCAAAATGCCTGTTTCAACACCACGGATGCGCGCCTTGGCATGGACTTCGTTGGTCATGATCGGCACTTGCCACCCCTGCCACGAACGGGCCGGCACGCCGCGCTTGTGCAGCGCCAGCGCAAGCAGGCCAGACGTCACCTGCTCCCCCGATGAAACAATCGCGTCATATTCACGCGGATCATAAATTTCGCTGATATCGGTGCAGTAAGAAACCAACTGGTTCGTCACCCCCGTCATGGCAGAAACCACGACAGCGACTTTGTGCCCGCGCTTGATTTCCGCTGCGACTTTATTCGCGACGTTTTCAATGGCGGGAACATTGGCGACTGAAGTGCCGCCGAATTTTAAAACAAGTAAACCCATGGAGACATGCCTTTTTGGAACGGTTTGCAGGCAAAATACGGGGGACGGCTAAAATTCTCAAGCCCTCTACCCCGGTGCCGACCACAACGCCGTTGCTATTCCGACCAGAATACCCCGAAGCAGGGGTGATTCCGAAGACTCTTTTTACTGATTTTATTAAATATTTCCATGTTTTTGGCCTGTTTTAAGTGCTATCCAGAAAAGGCACCCGCTGAACAGCATGAAAGGCACATGAATATGGCAAACATTACCGTGATCGGTTCCCAATGGGGCGACGAAGGCAAAGGCAAAATCGTTGACTGGTTGGCGGCAGAAGCCGACCTCGTTGTGCGCTTTCAAGGTGGTCATAATGCGGGCCACACGCTTGTGATTGGCGAAAAGGTGTACAAACTGCATCTGCTGCCCTCCGGTGTTGTGCGCGGTAAACTCTCCATCATCGGCAATGGTGTGGTCGTTGACCCCCGCGCCCTTTTGGAAGAAATCGCTCGTTTGAAAGAACAAGGCGTACACATCACGCCCGATAACCTGCTCATTTCCGAACACGCGCCAATCATCCTGCCGCTGCACAGCGCACTTGATCAGGCCTCAGAACTGGCGCGCGGCAAAAACAAAATCGGCACCACAGGCCGCGGCATTGGCCCCGCTTACGAAGACCAGACGGGCCGCCGGGGCTTGCGCATGTGTGACCTGGCGCATCCCGACACGCTGCCGGAAAAGCTGGAAAAAATGGTGTCCTATCACAATGCCGCCCTGCGCGGTTTGGGGGCCGAAGAATTGAAAGTGGATGATTACATTCCGCTGTTGATCGAACTGGCTGCCAAACTTCTGCCCTTCATCGGCCCTTGCTGGAAAGTGCTGGATGAAGCACGCGCCGCTGGCAAAACAATTTTGTTCGAAGGCGCACAAGGCGTGATGCTGGATGTGGACCATGGCACGTATCCCTTTGTCACATCATCCAACACCTCTGCGGCACAAGCCGCATTGGGTACAGGTGTGGGACCTGACCAATTGGGTTTTGTGCTGGGTATTACCAAGGCCTATACCACGCGCGTTGGCTCCGGCCCCTTCCCGACTGAATTGTTTGATGCAGACGGCGAGACACTGGGCACACGCGGACACGAATTTGGCACCACAACAGGCCGCAAACGCCGTTGCGGCTGGTTTGATGCCGTACAAGTACGCCAAGCAGTGAAGGTCGCCGGCATTCAGGGCATTGCGCTGATGAAACTGGATGTGATGGACACACTGGCCGAAATTAAAATCTGCACTGGTTACAAAGCAGATGGCAAAGTTTACGACTACATCCCCGCATCGCAAGATTTGCAAGCCAAGCTGGAACCTGTCTATGAAACCATGGCGGGCTGGCAAACAGAACTGGCCGGTGTGCGCAAGTTTGAAGACCTGCCGGAAAACGCCCGCGCCTATATCCGCCGTCTGGAAGAACTGATCGGTGTGCCTGCTGCCGTTATTTCAACCAGCCCGCAACGTGAAGACACGATCCGCATGATCGACCTTTTTGCACAAGATGCCGTGTGTGTGGCGAAAAAGACGAAAGCCGCTTAACCGCCGAACTGGTTCAAAATATACCCAAGCACCAGCACCTGCGGCACGGTCACAAGGGGCAGGAACAGGGCAATTTTCCATGACTGGGTGGCTTCGCGCAGCACCATGATTTCGGTGTAATCTGTCGCAACACCCGCCATCAGGAAAGTAAAACCATTACCCGCCGCACCGGCACGTGTGATGATATCTGCGGCAATCGGTGTCGCCCCCTCGGAACAGACCTCGATGATGGTGGCGGCCAGCAGCGTGACGCCAAGGCCGATCAAAGACGGGCCAAACCATGTCGAGAACATATCCGGCGACATCACCACCCGCAGCACAGCGGCAATAATCACCCCCAGAAACAGCCAGCGCAAAATCATGCGCGATTCCATCAAACCGGTTTTGAGCGTGTCGTAGAAAAAGCGCGGTGTCCAGTTGACACTGGCGAGCCCTTTTTTTGCTGCTGGCCAGAAACGAAAACCTTCGGTGACAGGCACCGTATTGGGATTGGCAGGCAAGGTACCGCGCGCGACAAGCTGGTCAAAAATAACCCCCGTGATCATCGCAATCACGGCTGACAGCACAATAAAAATTAACGTCAGCTTCAAACCGATCAGTGAGATCAAAATCAAGGTCAGCGAAAACGAATTCCAGGGACTTGCAATCAGAAAAGCCATCAACTGGCCCACGGTGACACCGCGTTCATACAGCTTGGCCCCCACCATCAAAATGCCATGACTGCATAAATCGAGCAAAACACCCGCGAGCGTTGCGCGGAATATGCCCTGTATGCCGCGGCCGGAGCCCATCATGCTCATGATAAAATCGCGCGGCACCCGGCTGAGGAAGCCCATGGCCACAATCCCCATCACCACGCCCAGAAACATCATGTTCATCAGTTCAAAGATCGCGGCCGTAAAATGATGCAGGGCCATGGGCCCGCCGTACCGGGCGGCAAAAAGGTAGAAATACAGGTAACCTATTGAAATTAAAGCCAAGCCTGCCCAAAATAAATAATCTGTGCGGGGTTTTGCATCCTCGCCCGTGTCACAACAGGAAGGCACGGTCTTTTTCGCCGGTTCTGTATGGCACGAAGGCTTGTCTGACAAGGGTTTCTCCCATTTTTCGGGCTTGACCTATTTTCATAAATTTGATAAGGTCTGCCCATATTTATTTGAACCAAATCGGCTTTAAAGCCGTTTGCTATAAGACCAATATAATGCGGTCACATAGGGATGCCAGTGAAATGCCATTTAAAATCCGGCACCACATCAAAATTCTGAACAAAACGCTCAAAACAGCGGCGGTTTTGGCTGTCACCGCCTGTTTGAACTTCCATGTCGCCCATGCAGAGGCAGGGTATGAGCAAGCAAGCCTGCGCTATGAAGTGCAAGAGCCTGAGAAAATGGGCCTGACATACGATGTCTATGCAGGCGGGTTCAAGGCACTGGCTGCCACACTGGATATGGATCTCGACCAAAAAGCCTATGACATGTCGTTGAAAGCGAGCACACAGGGCATGATCGGTGGCTTGTTCCCGTGGGAAGCCACCTATACAACATCCGGCCATGCCGACAAAGGCACGCCCATTCCTTCCATGCATACATCGCGCAGTAGCTGGAAAAAAGACGAGAAAATTACCGAAATGCGCTATGGCCCGCAAGGCAAACTGCTCAAGACCACAACGCAGGAAGATAATAAAACCAGTGTTAAAAGCGATTTCGATCCCAAGCTGACCGAAAATGCGGTTGATATGTTGACCGGCGTTTTGCAGATTTTCCAGCACGCAGGCATGACAGAAAAATGCGAAGGCTCCTTCCCCGTGTTTGATGGCAAACGCCGTTTTGATATCACCTTGCAAGATGCCGGCGTCGAGCATTTCGAAAAGTCCAAATATTCATCCTTCACCGGCGATGCCCTGCGTTGCACGATCAAGGTAAAACCTGTCGCAGGATTTAAAAAGAAAGATGCCAACCGCGGCTGGCTGGCTGTGCAGGCACATACCGAAGCCCGCAAAAAGCCGCCCACCATCTGGCTGGGCAAATTGAATGGCACCGGGCCGATGATCCCTGTCCGCATGGAAATTGCCAGCAGCTATGGCACAGTGGTCGCCCACCTGACCGGCGCTGCAAAAAAATAAACCACCAGATAAACCCTTTAAAATCAGCTGTAAAAAAGCCGTTTTTGATACGGAGCGGATTGTTGTAACCTCCTGCAACAAACTGTGAATTGATGCATGATTCCGCGTCTGCTTGATTGATGCTGCAAAGAGGATACCAAAACATGTCGAAAAAAATCGCCTGTATTATTCTGGCCGCCGGTCGTGGCACGCGCATGAAATCTGCGCTGGCAAAGCCGTTGCACCCCCTGGCGGGCCGCGCGATGGTTCAGCATGTCCTTGCCGCTGCCGAAGGGCTAGAGCCTGAAAAAATCGTTGTCGTAATCGGCCCCGATATGCAGGACATGGCAGAAGCCGTGAAACCACATACAACCGCCATCCAGTCTGTCGCCAATGGCACAGGCGGTGCCGCGCTGGCCGCGCGTGATGCTTTGAAAGATTTTGACGGCGATATTCTGATTGTGTTTGGCGACACACCACTGGTCACCACCGCCACCTTGCAACGCATGGTGGATATCCGCCGCCAGTTTCCGGCAATTGGCTTGACATTCTCCGGCATGACACCTGCCGATGCAGGCCGCTATGGCCGTATGGTTTTGGATGATGACGGCACCTTGAAAAAGATTGTTGAATTCAAAGACGCAACACCTGCCGAAAAAGCAATCACGCTTTGCAACGGCGGCATTGTGGCCGCAGACGGCGCAAAGCTTTTCGACTGGTTGTCGCAAGTTGGCAATGACAATGCACAGGGTGAATATTACCTGACCGACCTGCCCCCCATCGCCCGCAAAGACAACCGCCAGACGCATGTGGTCGAAGTTGACCCGCAAGAACTGGCAGGTGCCAATACCCGCGTAGAACTTGCCGATTTGGAACGCGCGCTGCAACAGCGCCTGCGCCAACAGCACATGCTGAACGGTGCCACACTGACGGACCCCAACTCGGTCTTTTTCAGTTTTGATACCGCCATCGGCCAAGATGTCACCATCGGCCCGAATGTGATTTTTGGCACAGGTGTTACGATTGCCGATAACGTCACCATTCATGCTTTCAGCCACATCGAAGGCGCAAAGGTGGCAAGCGGTGCCGCCATTGGCCCCTATGCCCGCCTGCGCCCCGGCTCACACATTGGCGAAGATGCAAAGGTCGGCAATTTTGTCGAAACCAAAAACGCGCGCCTCGGCAAGGGTGCCAAGGCCAGCCACCTGACGTATCTGGGCGATGCAGACATCGGCGACAATGCCAATATCGGCGCCGGTACCATCACCTGCAATTACGATGGCTTCCTGAAATACAAAACCACCGTGGGCAAAGATGCCTTCATCGGTTCCAACACCGCCCTTGTCGCCCCCGTCACGGTGGGTAATGGCGCGGTCGTGGGTGCCGGCAGTACCATCACCGCCGATGTGCCCGACAACGCCCTTGGCATCACGCGCGCCCCGCAAATCACCAAAGAAGGCTGGGCCCCCGAATTTCGCCAGAAAAAGATGAAAGAAAAGGCGAAGAAGAAATGACGTTGCAGGACTACATATCCAGCCTGAAGAGCCCAAAATCTCAAGTATTTATGGCAGCTGGAATTCCGGTTGGATACATCGTGTTCCGGCTCGTGACATTAATTAAAATGGGACCTGCAGAACCTGCCGCAATCATAGCGCTTAAACAGTTTTTTATAATTTTAGGTATCACATCTTGGTGCTGGCTGCTTTTCGTCGTCTTTTATCTGTTCGGGTATATGTGCCTATATCTCTTGAAAGGCGACACCAGAAATAGCGCCTTCAACGGGATATTACTCCTCGCAAGCGGCGCTATCGTAAAACTCATGCAACTCACGATCGATGGTATAGAAAAACTATAAACAACAAAAAAGACTACGCCCTTTAATCGGATAGCCCCAAAAATGCATTTAAAAAAATACCTGACGCAGATCAAACACCCGTGGATCAAGATTTCTTTTCCCGCTTTGACACTTTTCGACTGCGTCGTTAGAAACGCTTTAGAAATAATGCATATCAACATTGACTGGACAGAAAACTGGGTAACAAAATCAGCATTTGCATTATGGGCTATAGGGAGCGCTTGGGTTATAGGGGGAATGTTCTACCTTTTCTTTCTTGCCTTCATTGTCCAAGCATACAATAAAAATGAGGAGGCCTTACTATATGCAGGCCTTATAATGCTCATTATTATTTTTTCGTCATTAAGCTCGGCTGCTTTCCTGTTAATCCTATAGCCTTCTAAACAACCCTTAACAATCAAACAAAAAACAACAAGGACAACAAACCATGTGCGGTATCGTAGGCATTTTGAGCAAAGACAAAGACGTCGCCCCTATTCTGGTAGAAGGCTTGAAACGTCTGGAATATCGCGGCTATGACAGTGCGGGCATTGCCACGTTGCAAAACGGCAAGCTGGAACGCCGCCGCGCCGAAGGCAAATTGATTAACCTGGCGGAGAAGCTGAAAAAAGAACCGCTCGCCGGCAGCATTGGTATTGGCCATACACGCTGGGCCACGCATGGCCAAGCGGTCGAAAAAAATGCGCATCCGCATATCACCGAAGATGTGGCGGTCGTGCACAACGGCATTATCGAGAATTATCAGGAATTGAAGGCCGAGCTGGAAGAATCCCAGTTCCGCTTTGAATCCGATACGGATACAGAAGTCATTGCCCATCTGGTCACGTTTTATCTGCGCCAAGGCAAAACACCGCAATTGGCGGTTGATGAATCGCTGAAGCGTTTGCGCGGCGCGTTTTCGCTGGCGATGATTTTTACAGGTCAGGACAATTTAATGATTGGTGCGCGCTTTGGCACACCTTTGGCCGTGGGCTATGGCAAGGGGGAGATGTTTTTGGCATCAGATTCCTACGCCCTCGCCCCGTTGACCGATAAAATCTGCTTTCTCGAGGATGGCGACCGTATCGAAGTCAGCCGCGAAGGCGCCACCATCCGCGATGTCAGCGGCAAAGAGATTAAGCGCGAAATCCGCGTCACCGCGCAATCCGGCGCTTTGATGGGCAAAGGCAGCTATCGCCACTTCATGTTGAAAGAAATTCACGAGCAACCCGCTGTGATTGGCGAAACTTTGAATACTTTCATCAACCCCACCACGGGCCACATCAACCTGCCCGATGATATTTTGAAAATGGCAGAGGCTCCGCGCATTACCATTTCCGCCTGCGGCACAGCTTTTTATGCAGGTATGGTTGCCAAATATTGGCTGGAGCAAGTCGCACGTATTCCGGTGGAGCTGGATATCGCCTCCGAATTCCGCTACCGCGAAGCCCCCATGCCCAAAGGCGGGGCTGCGATTTTCATTTCACAATCCGGTGAAACGCTGGATACGCTGGAAGCCCTGCGCTATGCGAAACGTCAAGGCCAGACAATTACATCCATCCTGAACACAATCGAAAGCACGATCGAGCGTGAAAGTGATCATGTGTTGCGCACACTGGCGGGCCCTGAAATCGGTGTGGCCTCCACCAAAGCTTTCACAACCCAGCTGACAACACTGGCCTGCCTGGCCGTCGCGCTCGGCTGCAAAAACGGTTCCATCGACAAGGCGCGGGAAAAAGAACTGACGACCGCGCTTCGCGAAGTACCGGCCCGTGTGGCCGAAATGCTGGGCCATAGCGAACAACTGCAAGAAGTTGCCAAGCAAATCGCCGAAGCCCGCGATGTGCTCTATCTGGGCCGCGGCACAGGCTACCCGATTGCACTGGAAGGCGCGTTAAAGCTGAAAGAAATTTCCTACATCCACGCCGAAGGCTATGCTTCGGGCGAAATGAAACACGGCCCCATCGCACTGATTGATGAAAACGTGCCCGTGATTGTGGTGGCCCCGTTTGACAGCCTGTTTGAAAAATCCGCCAGCAATGCGCAAGAAGTTGTGGCGCGTGGCGGCAAGGTTTTGCTGTTGTCCGACAAAAAAGGCATTGAAAAGCTCAAAGACACCGCCACATGGGCGATTGAAATTCCGGAAGTGGATCCTTTTGTCGCTCCTATTCTCTACACCATTCCGGTGCAGTTGCTGGCCTATCACACCGCCGTTGTCAAAGGCACGGATGTGGACCAACCCCGCAATCTGGCCAAGAGCGTGACCGTCGAATAATGATACCACCGGTCATTCAAACCGCACGGCTGGTTTTACGCCCGTTGAAAACAACGGATGCAGAATCACATATGCGCCATATCAATGACTGGGAAGTCACCCGCTGGCTGGGCCCCGGGTTTCCGTGGCCTTATCCGGCGGACGGGTCGGAAAAATATCTGGCGCGCAACAGCACAGACGCAGCCGAAAGCCTTCATTGGGCCATCACCTTCCCTGAAAAAGCAGGTGATGCGTTGATTGGCGTGATTGAACTACGCCCGAATGAAACAGAAGGCCAGCGCGGTTTCTGGCTGGCCCGTGCCTATCATAATCTGGGCGTAATGACGGAGGCGATTTATGCCACGAATGATTACTGGTTCGACACCATGGGCCGCGACACGTTGCATCTTTGCAATGCCCGGCAAAACGGTGCGTCTTCCCGCCTGAAGAAAAAAAGCGGGGCGACGTTTTTGGCAGTACGGCCCGGAAAATTCCTCGACCCGGACCTGACTGAGGAAGAAACATGGCTGCTGAGGGCCGAAAACTGGCGCCATTTCCGCCAAAACCACCCCTTGCCAAGCAATTGAACCCATTCTAATATCGCCGCCATGTTCTTGCCGAATAACACATATTCTATCAGGCCCTTTTGGTGGTTCTGGTTCCCGTGGTTTCTTGCAATCGCCGTGGCCGTTTTAAACGCCACACTGGGCGCAGCAGGGCGGGATTTTCTATACGCTGAAAATGGCGGACTGGAATTCCTGCAGGCCATTACCGCACTGGTTGCCGCCGGCTATGCTCTTGCCTGCTTCCTGAAAGTACGCGGGCATAAATATATGATGATCTGGACAGGTGTTGCCTTTCTGGGATGCCTGTACATCGGCCTTGAAGAAATCAGCTATGGCCAGCAACTTTTAAAATGGAACACACCGGAGTTCTGGACACAGGTCAACGACCAGAACGAAACCAACCTTCACAACACATCTTCCTGGCTGGACCAAAAACCCAAGCTGCTGCTGAACATTGGCATTGTGGTGGGCGGTATCATTATTCCGCTACTGAAAAAATACAAACCGGCCCTGCTGCCCAAACAATTCAATATTATCTACCCCGAAGGCTGTTTGTTCTGGATTGCCACCCTGACCCTTTTGACCAAAATCGCAAAGATCCTGCACAAAGCACAGATTTTCAGCATCTACGACCGTGCGGCAGAAGTAACTGAATTCTATGTTTATTATTTTGTATTGCTGTACCTGGTCATGCTGCATCAGCGTTTAAAAAACGCCAAGACGGCCTAAAACATTCCGGATACTCAGGCGATCAGGCGGTGTTCTTGCAACAGTTTCTGCAATTCCCCCGCGCCATACATATCGCGGACAATATCGCACCCCCCCACAAATTCACCCTTCACGTAGAGCTGCGGGACAGTTGGCCAGTTGGTAAATTCCTTGATACCCTGACGCAAGCCGGAATCCACCAGCACATCATAGGCTTTGTAATCCACGCCAAGAGAATCCAGAATTTGTACAACGGCTGCTGAAAATCCGCATTGCGGGAAAGCGGCGGAACCTTTCATATAAAGAACCACATCATGCTCCGCCAGATCATGGCGGATGCGTTCAAACACTTCTTCGTTTTCATCAAAAAGCATAACCGTTTCCTTTTCTTATTCTTATCAGCCCGCACGGGTGGTGATTTGCACCGCATGTAAACTGCCATCATCCACGTGCCCTGCCAAGGCTGCATAAACCTGCCTATGCTGGGCCACGCGCGATAGATTATCAAAGCCCGCCCAGATCACTGTCACCGCAAAATGCGCGCCGTCACCGCGAATATCTTCCGCGCTGATTGTGGCATCCGGCAAGCTGCGGCGGATGAGTTCTTCAATATGCTCTGCGGTAAGCGCGGTCATCTGGTGCCTGTTCCTGTCACGTTTGGCGCAACATCTGTAGCCATTAAGCTTATAAAATTACCCGAAAAGCCCCAAAGCGCCAAATTAAACCTGTGAAACAGGATTTTGCGGTTCCTTGTGCTTTGTCTTTTTATCAAAATAGGCTAAAAATAGAGCAAGTCCACCCGCCAAGCTTATGGCAAAATGTGACTTTAGGAATCATGCGCAAGACAATGACTTCATTATTCAAACCGCTGACGATTGGCATTTCAACCTCCGCCCTTTTCGATCTCAGGGCCGAGCATGATGTCTATGTGAATGACGGCATTGATGCTTATCGCCGCTTCCAGTTTGAACGCCGCCACGATCCGATGAAACCTGGCACGGCTTTCAGCGTGATCCAGAAACTGCTTGCCATCAATACACCCGGCACAAAACCGCGCGTTGAAGTGGCCCTGATTTCGCGCAACAACATTGAAACAGGCATTCGCGCACGCTATTCGCTGGACCATCACAAGCTGGATATTGCCCGCATTGCGCTGACAGGCGGCAAGCCGGTTGAATCAACGCTTCTCAAAGCCTATGGCATCGATCTTTTCCTCTCGCGCCACGCCGACGATGTGCAACGCGCGGTGGATGGCGACATTGCTGCCTCCATCTTGCATGACCCGCCGACAGAACCAGTGATCACCGCCGCCGAAAAACCCGGCAAAGTGCATTTCGCTTTTGATGGTGATCAGGTTTTGTTTGGCGGCGAGTCTGAAGAGATTTTTCAAAAAGAAGGCTTGCTCGGTTTTCTAAAATTCGAGACTGAAATGGCCGAAACGCCCATGCCCGAAGGCCCCTTCGCCAAAGTGCTCTTTGTCATCGAAGCATTGAAGGCCACCTTCCCCAAGGAAGAATGCCCGATTGAAACATCGCTGGTCACCATGCGCAGCGGCCAAGCCCAGATCCGCCCGATGAACACCCTGATTGAATGGGGCCAGATTGTCGATGGTGCCTACATGATCGGCCGTTCGTCGCAAGAAGGCCACAAGTATGAAAAAGTGGATGTTTTGGCGGCTATCGGTGCGGATTTGTTCTTTGATGACCAGACATACCACACAGAACCCGCCTCCCGCGTGGTGCCTTCCGGCTATGTGCCACAGAAATCTTGCCATAAGGCTGCTTAATCCATCTTTTTGGTATTAAGGCTTTTTAAAAAGACTTCAATTATCATAGACTTAAAGTACGACAACTTTTTCACATCCAGCTTTATCCGAAATGATGGCAATGGACGGGGAATATATTTTTACAATGCCAACCGATGATAATTACGCTTTGGAAAAAATGACGCAGGCGGAACTCAACGATGTGATCCGCAAGCATCAGATGTTTTTAAGCGCCCGCTCCGGCGGTGCGCGCGCCGTGATCCGTGACCGCGACTTAAGCGGGCTGTCTTTCGTGGGGCAGAACCTGTCGCAATCCGATTTCAGCGGTTGCATGATGGCGGGCGGTGACCTGACGAATGCATCCTTTGAAAGCGCCACCCTTTTTGGCTGCGACCTGCGCGGGGCCAAGCTGAACAACACACGCCTTGTTCGTGCCGATCTGCGCGGATGTGATGTCGATGAAGCCGATTTGAAAAAAGCGGATTTGTCCGGCGCGGATTTGCGCGAAGGCAAAACCATCGTCAAGCGCAAAGTTAAAAAAGAAGGCGACCAGTTCTCCGGCGAATCCGAAGCAGGTGCCGCACAATTTGTCGGCAGTGATTTGACCGATGCCATTTTTGTGGGTGCCAATGCCGATAGCGCTGATTTCAGCGATGCCATTTTGCACAACGCCAATATGCAAGGCGCCAACCTGAAAAATGCTGTCTTGCGCGGCGCGGATCTTTCCGGTGTTGACCTTAAGGGCGCGGATCTGCGTGATAGTGATTTTTCCCACGCGGTACTTACCGGTGCCAACCTTGAAAATACCGAACAGACCGGCACGAATTTTACCATGACGCTCACCGATGCCACGGTCGGGGATGACATTACCGAATTTGACATGACGCTGGACGAACTGGTCTTGCGCCACACCCAATGGGTGGCAACCGGCGGCAGGCAAGGTGTTCAGCTGACGCTGGATACAGTGGATTTGCGCAAAGGCGTTAAGCTTGCCGCGCAAAAACTGACAGCCATTCGTGCCAATAAATCAACCTTTGCCGAAATGGACCTGCGCGGTATTGAAATGCAGGGTGCCAATCTGGATGCCTCTGATTTCCGCAAATGCCAGATGAACAATGCCGATATGCGCGGCAGCCGTTTCCGCGGCTGCTTGTTTAACCGCGCCGTTTTAAAAGGCGCGAATTTTAATCCGCTTGCCATTCGCAAACGCGATGGTGACGGGCAATATCACCTGCCCTGCCGCTTTGACAATGCCTGGTTGCGCCATGCCGATTTTAACGGTGCGCGCATGATGGAAGCTGTCTTTACCGATGCCGATCTGACCAATGCGGATTTCAGCGATTGCGACCTGCGCAAGGCCGATTTCCGTGGTGCCAAACTCTATAACGCTAAATTTGAAAACGCCCTGCTGGACGATGCCCAGTTTGATGTGGCCAGCGACCCGCGCAGCGGATAAACTGCTCCTTATTTTCAAAGGAGCTTTTCAATGAAACTTTTTGCACTCTACATCGGTGGAGCCACCGAAACCTCGATGATCGAGCTGCACGACATGCGCTTTGTTATCGCCAAATCTCTGACCGATACCTATGACGAATTAAAACGCACATGGTGGGGCACGCCCGAAAGCCTGCATATTGATTGCTGGGGGGAGCTCACCAGTGCCGATGGCCACAACATTCACCTCAGCCCCGAACCTGTGGAGAATGACGGCAAGAATCTCTATTTCGTCAATCTCGGCGGTTATGATCCGGATGAGTTTACCGAGCTGCATAAAAACATCTTTATCGTGGCCGCCAGCGAATCCAAGGCCAAGGTGAAGGCGCTGAAGATGATTCTCGACTGGAAATCGCACCACAAGGACTACCTGTTCGATGTGGAAAAAACGGTGAATATTTCGGCCCTTGCCGCAGAAAAATCCCTGCACCTGCATCTGGAAGAAACACAAAACCCCGTGCCTTTTACCTTCAGCTGCAAATATCACCCGCTGGGCAAAAAGACGGCGTAATTATGTATAAAACAGCCCCTCATGCGGCTTTATGGCGCAGGCGCAATGCGCTATAAAGGGGCATGTCCATACGCCATCTGCCAGAAACGCTCATCAACCAGATCGCGGCAGGCGAGGTTATTGAAAGACCTGCCGCCGCCGTTAAAGAGCTTGTTGAAAACGCCATTGATGCGGGCGCATCCCGCATTGATGTCACCATCCGCGATGGTGGCGCCAGCCTGATTGCCGTGACCGATGATGGCATGGGCATGACAGCGGATGAACTGGTCATGGCCGTGGACCGCCACGCAACATCCAAACTGCCGGATAATGACCTTGTGCATATCGCCTCCCTCGGTTTTCGGGGGGAGGCCTTGCCCTCCATCGGCGCTGTCAGCCGCCTGACCATTACCAGCCGCCCCAAAAGCCAGCCCCATGCCGATGCCGCGAGCATTACCGTGGACGCCGGTAAAAAAATCGCCCCCGTGCCCGCTGCCCTGTCGCAAGGCACCAAGGTGGAAGTGCGGGATTTGTTCTATGCCACCCCCGCCCGCCTGAAGTTTTTAAAATCGCCCCGCACCGAAACACAAAACGTGCGCGATGTTTTGGAACATCTGGCGATGGCTTATCCGGATATTGCCTTCCGCCTGCAAAGCGATGAACGCACTTTGCTGGATTTACCCGTCGCCCCTGTTCTGCAACCATCAGAAAAACGGCTGGAAAGATTGCGCCAAATTATGGGGCGTGATTTTGCCGACAATGCCCTGCCCTTAAATGCAGAACGTGAGACGCTGGCCATGACAGGCTTTGCGGCCCTGCCCACGCTTAACCGTGGCACCAGTCAATACCAGTATTTCTTTGTCAATGGCCGCCCCGTGCGCGACAAATTAATTGTGGGCGCGGTGCGTGGTGCCTATAACGATTTCCTCGCCCATGGCCGCCACCCGATGCTGTGCTTGTTTATCAACATTCCGCCCGATCAGGTCGATGTGAACGTGCACCCCGCAAAGGCTGAAGTGCGGTTTCAAGACAGCGCCCTAGTACGTGGCTTGATTGTCGGCGGTATCAAACACGCGCTTGTGGCGGCAGGGCACCGTGCATCCTCTACCGTGGCAAACGAAACGCTGCAATCGTTTCAATCCCCTGAAACGCAGAGCAGCACAACAGGCTGGGATGGCCATTACCGCCAGCAACAGCCGGGCTATAAAAACCTGAAAGGCCTTGCGGGCAATCCTTATACGGGCAGTGCCTATTACGGTGCGGCGGCTGAAAACCTCTCTGCCGATAACCTGCCCGGCCTTGAACATACACCCAGTGCGCGAATGCATATGGCGCAAGATATGCAACAGCCGGCAACACCCGCCGCACAACACCCGCTGGGGGCTGCCTGTGCGCAGATACATGAAAATTATATCGTCGCCCAAACGCAAGACGGGCTTGTGCTGGTTGACCAACACGCCGCGCACGAACGCCTGGTGTACGAAAAAATGAAACAGGCGCTTGAAAACGGCGGCATCGCCCGCCAGACCCTGCTGCTGCCAGAAGTGGTGGAGCTGGATGACAACGCAACAGAACGCTTGCTCTCCCGCGCCGATGAACTGGCTGAGATGGGCCTGATCATCGAAAGCTTCGGCCCCGGCGCGATTGTGGTACAGGAAATTCCGGCCCTTTTGGGTAAAATGAACATCCCGCAAATGGTGCGCGACCTGGCCGATGATATCGTGACCTATGGCGCAACACATTCGCTGAAAGATAAAATGGAAGAAGTCTGCTCCACCATGGCGTGCCATGGCTCTGTCCGCTCCGGCCGCCGGTTAACCGCAGATGAAATGAACGCCTTGTTGCGCCAGATGGAACAAACACCCCATGCCGGCCAATGCAACCACGGCAGACCCACCTATGTGGAATTAAAGCTCCACGACATTGAAAAACTTTTTGGAAGACGCTAATGACACAAACCGAAAACATCGACGTCAAAGATACAATTAATCTCTGCACAACGCTTTATATCTTCAACATTGTTTGCATGTTGATGCAGTTTCATCTTTGGACAATTGCCCCGGGCATGGTCGGCCTGTTTTGCATCTTTACCTATGCCAATATTAAACAACGAGAAACAAAAGGTAGCCTTTTTGAAAGTCATTTCCGCTGGATTGTCCGCACGTTTTGGATTGGCAGTTTGTATTACCTGATACTGGCCACAGCCAAATCCATCTATTTTCTGATCAACAGCGATCTCTCTATGGTGATGGACGCAGTGAAAGAAGGCGAGACGAACAAACTCTACTTCCTTGAACTGGCCTATGAGAAAAACGCAGATCTGGCGCTGCACAGCTATTTCTTCGTACTCGGTTCATTTACGCTGTGGTGGGCATGGCGGGCGCTGCGCGGTGTTTACTTTATCCGCAAAGGGGCTGAACTGCCCAAAGTGACCAGCTGGCTTTAAACAACAGCGGTTTCACGGATCAAAAACCTGAACTTTTCAACCGTCTCAAGCTCTGACTGTAAAAGGTTTAAGCGGGCGCGCGCAATTTTATCCTCGCCCCATTTTTCCAGCTGATAAACCTCATCCACACCTGCTGCCTCAAACGCCTGCACAGCGCCCAAACGGCCCGCCGCCATCGCCAGCGCAATGACCACAGACCCTGTCAGCCCTGTCACCGCTTGTACCAGTGTAAAATCGGCTGCATCCATCGCTTCAATCATGCTTTGCATTTTTGCAAGTGTTTCGGAGGGCTGATGAATGTATTGAATACCCTGTATGGTTTTAAAAACAACGCCGTGTTCATCTTGCATCCAGGCAATCAGCGGGTTCCAGACGGCTTCCTGCCGTGCGACAAGGTCTTGCGGATGTGTGCCGAAATAACAAATAAGATCAGATCCGGCAAAACGCAACACTTCCGCATTCATCACCACACGGTCATGTCCTGAAGACTTGTCAATCATGGTATTGACCAATTGGTTAAGCGGCATGGAAGATGGAACAACATCATCGCCCTGCGCTTCCCACTCCGCTGCCAAAGCCACAGCCAGCGGCAATGTCGGCACCAGCAAGGCGTGCTGTAGCGGTGTTTTGATATTGCGCCCATCCAGCCGCAACGTATAACCACCTGGCGCCGTGCCTGCTTCTGCTTGTTTATAGAAACGTTTCATATCACGTGCCGCTTAATCCAGATCCTCGAACGGGTCGCTCTTATCTTCGGCAGAAAAGCCGAAGAACTTGAATGTTTTGCGCATATCTGGCCCCAGCGGTGCCGTGATATCCAGCACCTTGCCGGTTGTCGGGTGCGGTAAAATCAAACGGCGCGCGTGCAGGTGTACCGTATGCGGCAGCTCGGGGTTATCCTGCAACAATTGCTGAACAGGATCATATTTAAAATCCCCCAGCAAGGGGCACCCCATTTCTGCGGCATGTACACGAATTTGGTGCTGGCGGCCCGTATGCGGCCAGAAAGCCACCCATGCCAGATTTTTACCAACCGCTTCCATCACATTGTAATAGGTCAGCGCCATGCGGCCTTCGTCTTCGCTGACGGCCATCATGCGCTCTCCGCTGCTGGTGGATACTTTGGCAAGGGTGTTTTTGATTTTACCCTGATGCAGTTCCGGTGCCGGCGTTGTGACAGCCCAATAATATTTGCGCACTTCACGGCCCTTGAAAATATCGCCCAGGGCGCGCGCAATTTTGGGATTCTTGGCCAGCAGCATAACACCCGTGGTGTCTTTATCGAGGCGATGCACCAGATGCGGCTTCACACCATCATTCGAAAGACCTTCAATCAAATGGTCAATATTGCGCCCCACTTTGGTACCGCCCTGCGATGCAATGCCGGCGGGTTTGTTGAGCGCAATCACATCCTTGTCTTCGTAAATCACCAAAGACCGGATGAAATCGATATCCTTGTCAGACAACCAACGGTCGCGCTTGGGTGCCGGTGCCAGCAATTGCGGCGGCAGGCGTAGAATTTGCCCCTCGACCAGCCGCGCATCGCCTTTCACGCGCTTGCCATCCACGCGCACCTGACCAGTGCGCAGAATTTTCTGGATTTCGCCAAAAGTGGCTGCGGGATAATTTTTTTTAATCCAGCGGTCCAGCCGCTGGCCATCGTCCACTTCGTTGACGATGATCTGATTGTTGTTCACGTCCGTCATATTACCCCATTATTCCGCGCATGATATACGCGCCTGCAAAAACTGCCAGCAACGAAAAAAAGACCGATGCCGCAACATAGGCCGCCGCCAGCACCGCGCCGGATGTGTGCCAGAGTTTGAAAAAATCCAGCGAAAACGCCGAAAACGTCGTAAAGCCACCCAAAAAGCCGGTGACCAGTAAAGCTTTTGTCTCCAACGGCAAATTCCACCGCAGGGCAGAACCTTCCATGATAATGCCGATCAACAAAGCACCCAGCACATTCACAAACAAAGTGCCAAAGGGAAAACCGTCACCCAACAGGCGTGTGCCCAGAAGGGTCGAATAATGCCTTGCCACCGCGCCACTGCCACCGCCCACAAATACAGCCAGTACAACATGCATCATGACTTGCCTTCTTTCTCGGCGCGCAGTTTATCCCAGTAATCAATGCGCTTTTTCACTTCACGTTCAAACCCCCGCTCGACCGGCGCATAAAACCTTTGCCGCGCCATATCATCGGGGAAGTAATTCTGGCCTGAAAAGCCCTCCGCCGTATCATGATCGTAGTTGTAATCACGGCCATAGCCAATGTTTTTCATCAAAGCTGTCGGCGCGTTCAAAATATGCTTGGGCGGCATGAGGGATCCCGTCTCTGCGGCAGCGGCGCGGGCAGACTTATATGCTATATAGGCTGCATTCGATTTGGGCGCGGTTGCCAGATAAATCAGCGCCTGCCCCAGTGCCAATTCGCCTTCTGGGCTGCCCAGACGCTCGTATGTTTCCCATGCCGCCAGTGTCATTTGTATGGCTTGCGGGTCGGCAAGGCCGATATCCTCGACTGCCATGCGCACCATGCGCCGCGCGATATAGCGCGGGTCTTCGCCGCCATCCAGCATACGGGAAAACCAGTAAAGAGCGGCATCCGCATCTGACCCACGCACGGATTTATGCAAGGCGCTGATGAGGTTGTAATGGCTGTCATCCGCTTTATCGTAGAGGGGAGCACGCTTTTGTACCAGCTTGGACAAGCCCGCTACATCCAGGGCACCTTTTTTCTGCGTTTGGAAAATCTGTTCGGCAAGGCCCAGCAAATACCGCCCGTCCCCATCTGCCATGCGCAACAAGGCCGCCCGTGCTTCTGGCGCCAGGGGCAGCGGGCGGTTCATGTTTTTTTCGGCGCGCCCCAGCAGCGTTTCAAGCGCTGTGTCTTCCAGCCGATTTAAGACCAGCACCTGACAACGCGAAAGCAAAGCCGCGTTAAGCTCAAACGACGGATTTTCCGTCGTGGCCCCCACCAGTGTGATGGTGCCATCTTCCACATACGGCAAAAACGCATCTTGCTGTGATTTGTTAAAGCGATGAATTTCATCCACAAACAGCAAAGTGCCACGGCCCATATTGCGGCGGTGCTTGGCAGATTCAAATACCTTGCGCAAATCGGCAACACCCGAGAAGACCGCCGAGATGGCCTCAAACTGTAAATCCGTATGCTGCGCCAACAGCCGCGCCAGCGTTGTTTTGCCGCAACCCGGCGGCCCCCAGAAAATAATCGAAGATATTTTTCCAAGGCTGACCATGCGCGCCAGCGCGCCATCTTCATCACGGATCAAATGATCTTGTCCGACAACATCATCCAGCGTTTTGGGACGCAACAAATCGGCCAGCGGGCGTGGTGCCTGCTGTACCGCCTCTTGCGGTGTGTTGTCGAACAGACCGGTCATAGCGTGATCATCAGGTTCAAGACCTGCTGCCCGCGTTTGATTTGCACCTGCCAGCGGCGCACTGTGGAGGATGCCTTGAGCGCGGTTTTCATCTCCAGCATTGCAGGCGTGGGCGCACCGTTGACCATCAGGATAACATCGCCAACAGAAACCCCCAGCCGTGCCGCGGCACTGCCCTGTTCAACGGCTGTGACAACAACGCCGGTTTCTTCAAACGGCAGGCCTGTTTCATCCGCCACAGCCGGCGACAAATTGGCAAGGGTGGCCCCTGTCAACGGGCTGGTGCCTGCAACAGTCAGCGCTTCGCGGGGCGGTACTTCCGGCGCGGCTTCGGCCTGCATCTTAACCACAAAAGATTTCCCCGCACGCGATACCATCATATGTATTTCCTGCCCGATTGTGACCGTGGCAAGGCGGAACTGCAACTCCTCAGGGTCTTGAATATCATGCCCGTTGATGCTGAGGATCACATCGCCCGCCTTGATATCCGCACGGCTGGCAGGGCTTTGCGGATGGACGCGTGTAATCAGCGCACCACGGGTGCGGTTCAGCCCCAGACTTTCCAGCAAATCAGGCGTGACACTTTGCGCATTCACCCCTGTCCACGGACGGATCACGCGATCACCATGGCGCGCGGCTTCAATCACCGTGCGCACCATGCTGGCCGGGATCGCAAACCCGATACCGAGGGAGCCGCCGCCTTGCGAGAAAATCATGCTGTTAATGCCGATCAAGCGCCCGTGCATATCCACCAGCGCGCCGCCCGAATTGCCTGGGTTGATGGCGGCATCCGTCTGGATGAAAAAGCGGTAATCCGTGGGGCCCACGCCCGTGCGGGCAAGGCCGGAGACAATCCCGCTGGTCACCGTCTGCCCCACACCAAAGGGATTGCCAATCGCCAGCACCAGATCCCCCACCTGCAAGGCATCACTGTCTCCCAGCGGCAGCGATAAAAGTTTTTCGTCCTTCGGATCAATGCGCAGAATCGCCAAATCGGTGCGCTCGTCTATCAGCACTTTTTCGGCATCGAATTCACGCCCGTCATCTGTCACCACACGGATTTCAACCGCCCCTTTGATGACATGCGTATTGGTCGCAATCAACCCTGCGGAATCAAAAATAACGCCGGAGCCGAGCGAGCTTTCAAAGCGCTCCTTCACAGGTCCGCCCACACCGGGAACACCAAAAAACTGGCTGAAGAACGGATCATTAAAAAAGGGGCTTACCAACCGCATCTGGCTTTTCACGACCCGCTTGGCATAGATATTGACCACAGCCGGCGCGGTTTTTTTGACCAGCGGCGCAAAACTCAACTGCATTTGTGCCTGCGTTTGCGGCACGGCTTGTTGCGTTTGCGCCGATGTTGCCTCTTGCGCCCTTGCGGGTACGGCCAGCAGCAAGGCACAGATTAAAATCACCCATGTTTTTTTCATGTCATGTCTCCCATGTTTTAATCCCCGCTTATAACGTCCAGCGCAGGGATATTTCTTCCAGTTCTTGCAAACCGATATTGATCATTTTACGGCCCGTTTCAACCCCGCCCATATGGCGATAAAAATCACGCGTCGGGTTGGCGGCCAAGACCCACAGCGACATATCGCTAAATCCTGCGGCCTTTAACCCTGTACAGGCCCGGTCCAGCAGTATGCGGCCAAAGCCATGGCCCTGTGCCGCCCGCAGGAGATAGATAGCATATAATTCACCGCCTGCGCCAAATTCAAGATCACGTGCAGGGCCAAAGGTAACAAAGCCCCTCAGAAGCCTTCCCTGCCCCTCTGCGGGCGCTTCCAGCACCCAGGTCTCGGGGCCTTGGCGTACATCCGGCACACAATGAGCCAAATTGTCCTGCCAGCGGGCCGTCCTATCGGAATATGACAATTTATTGAGATATTCCGCCGCCACGATCCCATCGTAGGTTTCGCGCCAGCTGTCGATATGCACACGGGCAATGGTGGCAGCATCTTCCGGTATGGCTTGTCTGATATGGCCGTTGGTGAGCATTCCTTTTGGCACAATCCCCCCTCACAAGCTGGCGGCAACAAAAAAAGGGCGGATATAAAACCCGCCCTTTTTTTATAGCTTTTTTGTACCGGATTAACCAGCAGCCGCTTTTTTCTTTTTCGGCGCGGCTTTTTTCTTTTCAGCAACAGGGGCTTCAGCTGCAACTTCTTCTTCTGCACCTGTCGGGCCGCTGTCGAGGCCTTTCGCGCTGCGGTCGCGGTCTACCAGCTCGATGATCGCCATCGGGGCGTTATCACCATAACGGAAGCCGGCTTTCAGAACGCGGGTGTAACCACCCGGACGGTCTACGTAGCGTTTGCCGATAACGTCAAACAGTTTTTTAACCTGTGTCTCGTCGCGCAGACGGGACATTGCCAGACGACGGTTGGCCAGGCCACCTTTTTTACCCAGTGTGATCAGGCGCTCAACGAAACCTTTCAGTTCCTTTGCCTTGGGCAATGTGGTTGCAATCTGTTCGTGCTTAATGAGTGACGCTGCCATGTTTGCGAACATCGCACGGCGGTGTTGTGTTGTTTTGCCGAGTTTACGGCCTGCATTACGGTGACGCATGGAGCGTTCTCCTCTTTACGTTATCGCCTCACGCATGAAGCGGATTTAGATGATCTTGCCCTGTGCGAATTTTGGCCAGTAACATGATCGGCGGGGACCATCCCCATGCCCTGCATCACTGCGGGGCGGTCTTATCAGTCAATCCGTCTCAGAAGCCTCAGAAGGGCTCTTCGAGCTTCTTTGCCAGATCTTCAATATTCTCAGGCGGCCAGCCTTCGACTTTCATGCCGAGGTGCAAGCCCATGTTCGTCAGCACTTCTTTGATCTCGTTCAAAGATTTACGGCCGAAGTTAGGTGTGCGCAGCATGTCTGCTTCTGTTTTCTGGACCAGATCGCCAATGTAGACGATATTGTCGTTTTTCAGGCAATTTGCAGAGCGAACGGAAAGTTCCAGCTCTTCCACTTTGCGCAGCAGGTGGCGGCTGAACGGCAGCTCGTCTTTCGCTTCTTCCTGCGCAACCGCGGTGGGCTCTTGGAAATTTACGAAAGCTTGCAGCTGGTCTTGCAGGATGCGGGCCGCAAAAGCAACAGCGTCTTCAGGACGCACGGTGCCGTTGGTTTCAACATCCAAAGACAGTTTGTCGTAGTCGGTGATCTGGCCGACGCGGGTATCTTCTACTTTGTAGGAGACTTTGCGTACAGGCGAGAAAATGCTGTCGACAGGAATGATGCCGATCGGGGCATCTTCGTGGCGGTTTTGCGCAGCAGGACGATAGCCCTTGCCGGTGGAAACTGTCAGCTCCATGCCCAGCTTTACTTTGTCACCCAATGTGCAGATCACCAGATCCGGATTGATGATATCAACATCAGCCGTCTGTTCGATCATGCCAGCGGTCACTTCACAGGGACCTTCAGCGTTCAGGCGCAATTTTTTTGTGCCTTCAGCGTGCATACGGATAGACAGGCTTTTGATATTCAGAACGATGTCAGTTACATCTTCGCGTACGCCAGGTACGGAAGAGAACTCGTGCAACACGCCGTCAATGCGGATCGCTGTAACAGCTGCACCCTGCAGGGAAGACAGCAGTACGCGGCGCAGTGCGTTACCGAGCGTCAGGCCATAGCCACGCTCCAGCGGTTCAACAACAACGGTGCCGAAACGGTTAGGATCTTTTTTTGTGCTAACGTCAACACGGTTCGGTTTGATTAGCTCTTGCCAGTTTTTCTGTATCAAGGTACGCCCCTTTTTGCCTGAATGAATGTAACAAGAAGTCCATTAAAAAGCCGATGCGCGCCATGGGCATAACTGCCCGGCGCGCTTGCGGCTTTCTGGTTTATACCCGACGTCTTTTGCGCGGACGGCAGCCGTTGTGCGGCACGGGTGTAATATCCATGATGGACGTAATGCCGAAACCGACAGCCTGCAAAGCGCGCAGCGCGGACTCACGACCCGAACCCGGGCCCTTCACCAGAACTTCCAGCGACTTCATGCCGTGTTCTTTTGCTTTTTTGCCAGCATCTTCGGCGGTAACCTGCGCCGCGTAGGGCGTGGATTTGCGCGAGCCTTTGAAACCCAGATGGCCTGCAGACGACCAGGAGATCGTGTTGCCTTGCGCATCGGAGATGGTCACGATGGTATTGTTAAACGTGGAGTTCACGTGCGCAACGCCAGCAGAGATATTTTTTTTCTCTTTTTTACGGACTCTGGCTTTGTCGTCTTTTTGTGCTTTTGCCATTATTCAGAATTCCATTCTTCAATTATTTCTTGGTGGGCGCCATTTTCTTGCCGGCAATGGTCTTACGCGGACCTTTGCGTGTGCGCGCATTTGTTTTTGTGCGCTGACCACGAACAGGCAAACCTTTACGATGACGCAGGCCACGGTAGCAGCCCAAATCCATCAGGCGCTTAATCGTCATGGCAACATCACGGCGAAGTTCACCTTCAACCTTGTAGGTCGATTTGATTTCGTCACGGATGCGGTTCAGTTCATCTTCTGTCAATGCATTCACACGCGTGTGCCAAGCAACGTTTGCAGCTTCCAGGATCTTAATCGCGCTGGTGCGGCCGATGCCATGTACATAGGTCAGCGCAATGCCGACGACTTTTTCGGTGGGAATATTGACACCTTCTATACGTGCCACACTTTATCTCCTGGTTAGATATATAAAAAACTGCCTCTGCCTTATAAAGGGCAAAGCTCGCGCATTATAAGTCGCGAGAAAAAAACGTCAACATGATATTTACCTTATTTCCGGCAAAACCGACGCTTTTTTAGCACCCAACCCCCGCTAAGGGGCCAAATCAGCCTATTTTAGGGGTTTTTGGCTTGTCACAGCCCTTTTCCACCCGCAAAACAGCCTCAATTTCTTTGGTCACATCGTCCATTTCAGCCATACCATCCACTGTTTTCAGCACCCCGAGTCTCGCATAGAACGGGAGAATCGGTGCTGTTTGCGTATGATAGGTTTCAAGACGGCTGCGAACCGTTTCCGCGTTATCGTCGGAACGGCGTGTAAAGCTGTCCTTCGCACCGCAAGAATCGCATTGTGTCTTTACGGCAGGCTGCTTGAAGGTGTCGTGGTACCCTTCCCCGCATTTGCCGCAGGTAAAACGGCCTGCGATTCGCTCGACCAGCTTATTGTCATCAATTTCCATCTGCACAACGGCATCCAGCTTGATGCCTTTTTTCTGCAGCATTTCCTCCAGTGCCTCGGCCTGTTTTACGCTGCGCGGAAAACCGTCAAGGATAAAACCGTTTTTGCAATCAGGTTGATCCAACCGGTCCGCAATCATCTGGATGGTGATTTCATCCGGCACCAATTTGCCGCTATCGAGAATTTCTTTGATCTGCTTGCCGAGTGGATCGTTCGGATCTTTCACGCGCGCGCGGAAAAGATCGCCCGCAGAAATCGCAACCACGCCGTGCTTCTCGGTCAGGATACGGGCTTGTGTGCCCTTACCGGCGCCCGGTGGTCCCAAAAGAATCATGCGAAGTGGCGACTGGCTCATTTACGGCTTCCTCTCAATTTGGATTTTTTGATGAGTCCTTCGTATTGGTGTGCAATCAGGTGCGAATGGATTTGCGCAACGGTATCCATCGGTACTGTCACCGCAATCAACAGGCTTGTCCCACCAAGATAGAACGGCAGGCTATGATGCGCCACCAGGAATTCAGGTACCAAACAGACAAACGTCAGATAGGCTGCACCAATGGTCGTGATACGGGTCAGGATACGATCAAGGTGATCGGCCGTTGCTTTGCCCGGGCGAATTCCCGGCACGAAGCCACCGTATTTGCGCAAGTTGTCTGCGGTTTCATCGGGATTGAAAACAATCGCCGTGTAGAAGAAAGCAAAGAAAATAATCAACGCACCGTAGAGCACCATATAGCCGGGCTGACCGTGGTTCAGGAAGCGGGCGAAGCTATCCAGCCAGCCAATACCGCTATCCACGTTGGAGAAGCCCGCAATTGTCATTGGCATCAACAACAAAGAAGATGCAAAGATTGGCGGGATCACACCGGCGGTGTTGATCTTCAGCGGCATATGGCTCGACTCGCCGCCAGACATGCGGTTGCCGCCAATGTTGCGTTTTGGATATTGTACAACAACACGCCGTTGCGCACGCTCCATGAACACGATGAAGCCGATGATACCAATCACCATGACAGCAATCGCCAGAATACCAAAGACGCTCAGGGTACCTTCACGGCCCAGTTCCAGCAATTGAACGATGGAAACAGGAATACCTGCCACGATACCGGCAAAAATGATAAGCGAAATACCATTGCCCACACCGCGCGCCGTAATCTGTTCACCCAGCCACATCAAAAAGATGGTACCACCGACGATGGTAATGATGGTGGTGATGCGGAAGAACAAGCCCGGGTTAATCACCGCAGAAGCCCCCGCCGAATTCGGCAGGCTTTCAAGGCCAACCGCCAGACCATACGCCTGAACAGCCGCCAGCAAAACGGTGCCGTAGCGCGTGTACTGGTTGATTTTTTTGCGACCCGCCTCGCCTTCTTTTTTCATGGCTTCCAACGTCGGGTTCATCGACGTCATCAGCTGCATGATAATAGAGGCAGAGATATAGGGCATAATGTTCAGCGCCAGAATACTCATGCGCTGCAAGGCACCGCCCGAGAACATGTTGAACATATCCAACACGCCGCCCGATTTTTGGCTGAAAATACTGTTCCAGATGGTTGGGTCAATGCCCGGCAGCGGAATGTGCGTCCCCACACGGTAAATGATGATCGCAATCAGCGTAAACCAGAGGCGCTGCTTCAGCTCCTCCGCTTTCGCAAAAGCGCCGAAATTCAAGTTAGAGGCAAATTGCTCGACCGCGGATGCCATTGTATCGTAAATCCCCTTGGTTTTCCCTGTCATCCCCGAAGCTTACGCGCAAAAGCACAGAAAATGCCGCCGCAAGAATCATCAAGAACACGCGACGGACGCCGCTGGAATGACAATGATTTGTATAGCTAGATTTATGCCCGTCAAAAAGAAAGGGGTCAAGAGATTATGCACGGATGCGCTCTCGACCCCTTTCTGATTATGTGTATTAAAGTCGATGGATTATTTTTTTGCTTTTGCAGCAGTTTTTCCAGCGGCTTTTTCAGCAGCTTCGCGGCGCTCTTGCTTTTTGGGCAGGCGGCCTTTCAGCAGCTTGTTTTCTTTAACCGGCAGCAGTTCAACCTTGCCGCCCGCTTTTTCAACAGCCGCCAAGGCTGCTTTGGAAGCGCGTGTTGCCACGATTGTTACTTTGGTTTTCAACTCGCCTTTGGCCAGCAGGTTCAAACCATCCAATGCTTTGTGCAGAACACCCGCTTCGATCAACATCGCAACATCCACAGGCTTCGCGGCCGAGATTTTTTTCTCGTCCAGAGCTTTTTGAATGGTGTCGAGATTGACGACCGCAAATGTCTTCGCGTTCGGGTTGTTAAACCCGCGCTTCGGCATACGGCGGATCAACGGCATTTGACCGCCTTCAAAACCCTTGATGGCAACGCCAGTACGGGCTTTTTGACCTTTTACACCGCGACCGGAAGTTTTACCCTTGCCGGAGCCGATACCACGACCAACCAGTGTCGGGCGCTTGCGGGCACCGGGGTTGTCTTTGATCTCATTGAGTTTCATTGTTCTGTTCCTTGATTATCTTTCTTAAAAGACGCGCTGTTAAGCTGCCTCTTCCACAGTGACCAGATGCTGGACAACGCGGATCATGCCACGCACGGCCGGCGTATCTTCCAGTACTTTGGAGCGGTTGATCTTGTTCAGACCAAGACCGATCAGCGTCTGTTGCTGTTTCGGAATGCGACCGATCGGGCTGCCGATTTGCGTTACTTTCAGCGTTTTGCCGGAAGCGGATGCTTTTGCAGCTGTTTTTTTCGGGGCAGCTTTTTTAGCTGCCGGTTTCTTTTTTGTTGCTTCAGCCATCAGCTTGCTCCTTCACGTCACCTTTGCGGCCCAGCACTTCGTTCACGCGGCGACCACGACGGCCAGCCACCATGCGCGGGCTTTCCATTTTTTGGAAGGCTTCCAAAGCGGCCTTCACCATGTTGTACGGGTTAGAGGAGCCGAGCGACTTCGCCACAACATCCTGAATGCCCAATACTTCAAATACAGCGCGCAGCGGGCCACCAGCAATGATACCGGTACCGGCTTCAGCCGCACGCATACGGATGTTGCCACCGCCAAAACGTGCTTCCACATCATGGTGCAGTGTACGACCTTCGCGCAGCGGAACGCGGATCATGCCACGCTTGGCAGATTCGGTTGCTTTGCGGATCGCTTCCGGCACTTCACGTGCTTTACCCGAACCAGCGCCGATACGGCCACGGCCATCGCCGACCACAACCAGTGCAGCAAACGCCATGCGGCGGCCACCCTTAACGGTTTTGGCGACGCGGTTGATCGCAACGAGACGTTCGACCAGTTCAGCGCCTTCGCTGTCCTTTTCGCGCGGTTCTCTTTGTCCTTTTGCTGCTTTTTCAGCTTTTGCCATTGTCTATTTCCTTCAGCAATAAATCAGAATGAAAGGCCGGCTGCACGTGCAGCTTCTGCCAGAGCCTTGACGCGGCCATGGTACGCATAAGCGCCACGGTCAAACGCCACTGTCTCGACGCCAGCTTTTTTGGCGCGTTCGGCAACCAATTTACCAACAGCTTCCGCTGCGGATTTATCGGCTGTCTTTTTCAAAGACTTGCGCATATCCGCTTCCAGTGTGGAAGCAGCTGCCAATGTAACGCCTTTAACATCATCAATGACCTGAGCATAGATGTGCTGGCCAGAACGATGCACCGACAAACGCGGGCGCAGGTTCTTTTCAGATGCCTTTTTGACAACTTTGCGTACGCGCCACTGGCGGCGTTGCTTGGATGTCGGTTTTTTGAGTACGATCGCCATTTTATCCTCGATTACTTCTTCTTGCCTTCTTTACGGAGGATGCGGCGTCCTTCGTAATTGATACCCTTACCTTTGTATGGTTCAGGGCGCTTCATCAGGTACAGCTCCGCAGCTACCTGGCCAACTTTTTGCTTGTCGATGCCGCTGATTTCGATTTCAGTCGGCTTCGGCACTTTCACTTCGATACCCGCAGGTATGTTGTAGCGCACTTCATGGCTGAAACCGATCTGGAGAACCAGATCTTTGCCCTGCAGCGCGGCACGGAAACCAACACCTTCGATAATCAGGCGTTTTTGATAGCCGTCTGTCACGCCAACAATCATACCCTTTACCAAAGAGCTGGTTGTGCCCCACATGTTGCGGGCATGGCGCGATTCATTTTGCTTTTTCAGGACAACGTGACCATCTTTCATTTCTGCAGAGATGTCGTTGCAGATTTCAAGATGCAGTTCACCCTTCTTGCCTTTAACGGAAAGATTTTTGCCGGCGATTTTCACATCGACACCGGCAGGCACCGGAATGGGGTTTTTTGCAATACGTGACATTTTATATCTACCTTATCTTTAGAATACGCGGCACAGGATCTCGCCACCCACGTTCGCTTCGCGTGCTTCCTTATCGGACAGCACACCACGCGGTGTGGACAGGATAGAGATACCAAGGCCGTTATAAACACGCGGCACATCTTTTACCTGCGTGTAAACGCGGCGGCCGGGTTTGGATACGCGCTTGATCTCGCGGATAACAGGCTGACCTTCGGAATATTTCAATTCAATATTCAGCTCAGATTTGCCGTCTTTGGGCGCAGACACGGAATAGTTACGAATGTAACCTTCGCGCTTCAGCACTTCCAACACATTCGAGCGCAGCTTGGAAGCCGGGCAGTGAATGGCAGACAGGCGGGCAGCCTGGCCGTTGCGGATACGTGTCAGCAAATCGCCGATGGGATCGCTAATAAACATGATGTTCTCCTTACCAGCTCGATTTTGTGACACCAGGGATCAGGCCCTGGGAAGCCAATTCGCGCAGCATCAGGCGCGAAATGCCAAATTTACGATAGTTACCGCGGGCACGACCCGTCAGCGCGCAGCGGCTGCGGACACGTGTCGGATGAGAGTTGCGCGGCAGCTTTGCCATTTTCATGCGCGCAGCGAAACGCTCGTCAGCCGGCAGGCTTTCATCGTTCGCAATAGCCTTGAGGCTCGCCCATTTCGCGGCGTACTTCTTAACCAATTCCTTGCGGCGGTTGTTTTTGTTGATGGAGCTCAGTTTTGCCATTGTTCTCTATCCTTCTTAGCGTTTGCGGAAAGGCATTTTGAAGCCTTCCAGCAGGGCTTTCGCCTCGTCATCTGTGTTGGCCGTGGTGCAGATGATCACATCCATACCGCGGATCGAGTCAACTTTATCAAAGTTAATCTCGGGGAAAATAATCTGTTCCTTGATACCGAAAGCGTAGTTGCCGTTGCCATCAAAGCTGCGATCCGAAATGCCGCGGAAGTCGCGGATACGGGGCATGGCGATGGTGACCAGACGGTCCAGGAATTCATACATGCGTGCGCCGCGCAGGGTCACTTTGCAACCGATCGGCATATCTTCACGCAGCTTGAAGCCGGCGATGGATTTGCGCGAACGGGTGATCAAAGGTTTTTGACCCGCGATCAGTGTCATGTCAGCAATGGCGCCCTGGATTTTTTTGCTGTCCTGTGCGTTTTCGCCAACACCCATGTTGAGTACGATTTTGTCGAGAGCCGGGATCTGGAAATCATTCTCGTATTTGAATTTTTTCTTCAGATCCGCTTTGATCGTCTCAACGTAAAATTTTTGTAAACGGGTTGTCATCTCATGCTCCCTTAATCAATCACTTCGCCGGAGCGACGGGCTACGCGCACCTTGCGATCACCAACGGTTTTGTAACCAACGCGTGTTGCTTTGCTCGTTTTTGGATCAACGACAGCAACGTTGGACACATGGATCGGCATCTCGATTTTATCGAGACCGCCGGCCCCCGTCTGGGACGGTTTGCGGTGTTTTGTTTGTACATTCACGCCCTGCACGACAACTTTGTTGTCGGACGGCATTACTTTTTTGATCTCGCCGGTTTTGCCTTTGTCTTTACCGGTCAGAACGACGACTTTATCGCCTTTTTTGACTTTAAGTTTGGACATGATTACAGAACCTCCGGTGCCAGCGAAATAATTTTCATGAAACTTTTGCCGCGCAGCTCGCGTGTCACTGGGCCAAAGATACGTGTGCCGATCGGCTCGCCTGCTGCGTTGATGAGAACGGCAGCATTGCGGTCGAAACGGATAACGGTACCATCATCGCGCTTCAGCGCTTTGGATGTGCGGACAATCACAGCTTTGTGAACTGTACCCTTTTTAACGCGGCCGCGGGGGATAGCGTCTTTAACGGATACGACAATAATATCGCCAATGCCAGCAGTACGGCGTTTGGAGCCGCCCAGCACCTTAATACATTGTACTCGACGGGCGCCGCTGTTGTCTGCGACCTCGAGATTGCTTTGCATCTGAATCATTTTCTTGACCTTTCCTTATTCTGCCAAGGGGGTATCAAGCACCCCGCTCTTATTCTTCTTTTTTCGTTTTTTTGACGCTGGCGTGTTTTTCGTCTGCATCATCTACTGTTTTTGCAAGACTTTCACCGAGGGCTTTACCACCAATGACGCGCCATGTTTTGCTTTTGGACAGCGGACGGCATTCTTCGATAGAAACCAGATCGCCGACGTTCCAAGCGTTTGTTTCATCATGTGCCGCATATTTTGCGGAACGACGAATAATTTTTCCGTACAACGGATCGCGCACTTTGCGCTCGACCAGTACCGTTACGGTTTTGTCACATTTGTTGCTGACAACTTTACCTTCAAGCACGCGACGCGGCATGGTGGTTACTCCTTAGCTTCTTTTTTCTTGGTTGCGGTTTTCTTTGCCGGTGCTTTGGCTGCTTTCGCAGCTGGCTTACCGGTAGAAACCTTACCCTGTTTCAATTCAGCCAACGCCGTTTTGATGCGTGCAATGTCACGACGCACCAGGCGAACGCGGCCCGTGTTTTCCAATTGGCCGGTTGCTTTTTGAAAACGGAAATTGAACTGTTCCTTACGGAGGCTCAGCAATTCCACTTTCAGCTCGTCGGCTGTTTTTGCTCTGATATCTGCGATTTTCATTGTGTTCTACCTTTTATCTCAGTCGCGGGCGACAAAGCGCGTTTTGATCGGCAGCTTGGCAGCGGCAAGTTCAAATGCCTCTTCTGCCAGCTGGCGCGGCACGCCGTCCAGTTCAAACATAATCTTGCCAGGTTTCACACGGGCTACGTAGTATTCCGGTGAACCTTTACCACTACCCATACGCACTTCAAGCGGTTTTTTGGATACAGGCACATCTGGGAAGATGCGGATCCAAAGACGGCCCTGACGTTTCAGGTGACGTGTGATCGCGCGACGGGCCGCTTCAATCTGACGGGCTGTCAGACGCTCGGGCGATGTCGCTTTCAGGCCAAAAGTACCGTACGACAGGTAGTGACCTGAAGAGGCCACCCCGTGGATACGGCCCTTGAAGGCCTTGCGGTATTTCATCTTTTTTGGAGCCAACATGGTCGTCTTCCTTTTTCTCTAGCTCTTCTTTATTCCTAAACCGTCGGGCGAAATTAGCCGCGGGTCGGTTGTTGATCTTGCATACGCTTGTCGCGTGCCATCGGGTCATGCCCCAGGATCTCGCCTTTGAAGATCCAGACTTTTACGCCGATGATGCCGTATGTCGTCAAAGCACGGCTGGTCGCGTAATCAACGTCAGCGCGCAGTGTGTGCAAAGGCACGCGGCCTTCACGGTACCATTCGGTACGGGCGATTTCAGCACCAGCCAAACGGCCGGCACAGGTAACGCGGATACCACCGGCACCCAGACGCAGCGCGGACTGAACCGCACGCTTCATGGCACGACGGAAAGAAACGCGGCGCTCGAGCTGTTGCGCGATACCGTCAGCCACCAGCTGGGCATCCAGCTCGGGCTTGCGGATTTCCACGATATTCAGGGTGACTTCGCCGCCCGTGAATTTGGAAAGGTCTTTGCGCAGTTTCTCGATGTCGGAACCCTTCTTGCCAATGATCACACCCGGACGTGCCGTGTGGATGGTGACGTTGGTTTTGCTGGCCGCACGCTCAATAATCACGCGCGCAACACCTGCTTGCTTCAGCTTGTCCATGACAAACTCGCGCAGCTTGATGTCTTGCAGCAACTTCGCCGCGTAGTCCTTGCCTGCATACCAGCGGCTGTCCCACGTGCGGTTGATGCCCAGTCTCAGCCCAATCGGGTTAACCTTTTGACCCATGTCTATCTCCTGAACCTTTCTACTTACTCAGCGGTGCTGTTATCGCCAGCTTTGTCTGCTTTCGCAGCTTTGGCGGCGGGTTTCTTGGCGGCTTTCGCACCACCGGATTTTTTAGCTGCTGTTTTTTTCTCGCCAGCTTCGGCTTTAACAGCACCTTTTTTAGATTTCGCTTTTTCTTCGCCAGCCGCGCGCTCTTCCACCTTGATAGTGATGTTGCTAAACGGTTTTTCAACAGACGAAGAACGACCGCGACCACGTGCGTGGAAACGACGCATTGTCATTGTGCGGCCGACAACAGCTTCTTTCACAAACAGACGGTCAACATCCAGGTTGTGGTTGTTTTCCGCGTTGGCGATAGCTGCTTCGAGAACCTTTTTCACGTCAACCGACATGCGGCGACGGGAGAACTCGAGGTCCACCAATGCGCGCTGTGCGCTTTTGCCACGAATAAGTTGTGCGAGCAGGTTGAGCTTGCGCTCGCTGCCTTTGATATAGCGTGCCTTGGCAATAGCTTCATTGTCCAGGCGATGCGATTTTTTACCTACTTTAGACATCTCTCAATTATCCTTTTTTCGCAGTCTTGTCAGCGCCAGCGGCCGTGTGCGCAGAGAACTGACGGGTCGGAGCGAATTCGCCCAGTTTGTGACCAATCATGTTATCCGTCACGATGACCGGAATGAATTTATGACCATTATAAACACCGAAGGTCAACCCAATGAACTGCGGCAGAATTGTCGAGCGGCGGGACCAGGTTTTAATAACCTCGTTACGGCCTGACGCGCGTGCTTTTTCTGCTTTCTTCAGCAGGTAGCCATCAATAAAAGGACCTTTCCGTACGGAACGTGCCACTGTATATCTCCTTCTGTCTTACTTCGCCAGACGTTTGTTTTTACGACGGCGCAGAATGTATTTATCCGTTGCCTTGTTCTTGCGTGTTTTCGCACCTTTTGTCGGTTTGCCCCAAGGGGTAACCGGGTTACGACCACCGGAAGATTTACCTTCACCACCACCATGCGGGTGATCCACAGGGTTCATCACCACGCCGCGTGTATGCGGCTTCCAGCCCATCCAACGTTTGCGACCGGCTTTGCCGAGCACTGTGTTGGAATGGTCAGTGTTGGAGACAGAACCCACGGTTGCCATGCAATCACCGCGCACAAGACGCAGCTCGCCGGAACCAAGTTTGATCTGTGTCATGCCGCTGTCGCGACCGACGATCTGGACGAATGCACCGGCGGAACGTGCCAGCTGGCCACCCTTGCCCGGATACAGTTCAACGTTATGCACCAAGGTACCGACCGGAATGTTTTTGATCGGCATCGCGTTGCCCGGCAGAATGTCTGCGCGTTCACCGGAGATAATCTTGTCACCAGCAGCCAGGCGCTGAGGCGCAATGATGTAGGCCAGTTCACCGTCGGTGTACTTTACCAATGCGATCCACGCTGTGCGGTTCGGGTCATATTCCAAACGCTCAACAGTTGCCTCGATATCAAACTTACGGCGTTTGAAGTCGATGATGCGGTAACGTTTTTTGTGACCGCCACCACGGTGCCAGGACGTGATTTTACCCGTGTTGTTACGGCCGGCTTTGTTTACGTGGTCTTTCGCCAGCAGTGTTTTTTCGGGCTTGCCCTTCCAGAGCTCGCTGCGGTCAACGCGGACCATCTGGCGCATCCCGGGAGATGTTGGGCGGTACTTTTTGAGTGCCATGTCAAACTTCCTCAATTTATTTAGGACAACATCAATTCGCTGTCCCGTGATCAAACTTTATTCTTCTTATACGCCTGTAGCGACGTCGATCGTCTGGCCTTCTGCAAGTGTCACGATTGCTTTTTTGCTATCGCTGCGGAATGCTTTGCGGCCTTTGAAAATCTTGGTTTTACCCAATTGTGTGGAGGTATTGACTTTCGTCACTTTTACCTTGAACACAGCTTCAACAGCCGATTTGATGATCGTTTTGTCAGCGGATACCGGCACGCGGAAGGTTACCTGATTATACTGGGAACCCATTGTTGCTTTTTCCGTGATCAACGGTGTACGGATCATTTCGTACAGCGTTTCGCTCAGTTTCGGATCTTGTTTTTTCGCAGCTTTTGTCATTTCAGGCGCGCCTCCAGTTGCTGAACCGCTTCTTTCGTCAAAACGAGAGTGTCGCGGCGCAGGATGTCATAGACGTTAATACCCTTCTGCGGCAGTACATCCATCAAGGGGATGTTGCGCACAGCGCGGGTGAAGTTCTGATCCAATGCTTCATCAATGATGAGCGCGGATGTGATACCAAGAGCGGCCAGAGCTTTGACCATGTCTTTTGTTTTGTGGCTGCCAGCTGTTGCTGCATCCAGAACAATCAACTTGCCTTCTTTTTGTTTCGCAGACAGGGCACATTTCAGGGCCAGTTTACGAACGCTTTTCGGCAGGTCATGGCTGTGATCACGAACGATCGGTCCAAAAATCACGGCACCTGTACGGTGGTGCGCATTGCGCAGGGAACCGGCACGTGCATTACCTGTACCTTTTTGTTTAAAAGGCTTCTTGCCGGTACCGCTGATTTCGCTGATACCCTTTGTTTTGTGGTTGCCGGAGCGGCGTTTTGCCAGCTGCCAGTTCACCATACGGTGCAGGATGTCCGCGCGCGGCTCCAGACCGAAGATCGCTTCACTGAGATCCAGATCACCAGCTTGCTTGTTTTCGAGTGTTTTAACGGCGACTTTCATCAATCCATTCCTTCTTTATTCTTATGCCTGCGCTTCAGCAGCTTCAGGTTGAGCTTCAGCGGCGGCTTCAGCCGATGCGCCCTTGCCTTTCAGGCCAGCAGGTGTCGGTACATCTTTCGGCAGCGGCTTTTTCGCAGCGTCCTTGATAGTCAACCAGGAACCTTTGTGGCCCGGTACGGCACCTTCAACAACAATCAGGCCTTGCTCGGGGTGAATTTCAACGATGCGCAGGTTTTGCACTGTGCGCTGAACGTTACCCATGTGGCCGGCCATTTTCTTGTTTTTGAAAACACGACCAGGCGATTGACGCTGACCTGTAGAACCTGCGGAGCGGTGCGATACGGATACACCGTGTGTCGCGCGCAGACCACCGAAGTTCCAACGCTTCATAACACCCTGATACCCTTTACCGAGCGTGATACCTGTCACGTCAACAAACTGGTTGAGGATGAAGTGGCTGGCGCAAAGCTCGGCACCAACTTCCAGAAGCGCATCTTCGCTGACACGGAATTCAGCGACTTTGGCTTTCGGCTCGACTTTTGCTTTTGCAAAATGGCCGCGCTCGCCTTTGGAAACGTTTTTGGCTTTGCGTGTGCCTGCACCCAGCTGAACAGCTGTATAGCCGTTCTTTTCCTGAGTTTGTACGGCAACGACCTGACACTGATCTACCTTCAGAACAGTGACGGGCACATGTTTGCCATCCGCGCTGAAAACGCGGGACATGCCAAGTTTTTGTGCAATCAAACCGGTACGCATTTTTTTTATCCTTATTAAAAACTTCTCGTCAAACGCTTAAAGCAAAACCTTAAAGTTTGATTTCGACATCAACACCCGCCGCCAGATCCAGCTTCATCAGCGCGTCGATCGTTTGCGGTGTGGGGTCAATAATATCCAGCAGGCGCTTGTGCGTCCGCATTTCAAATTGTTCGCGGGATTTTTTATCCACGTGCGGCGAGCGCAAAACCGTGAATTTTTCAATCCGCGTTGGCAGCGGGATCGGGCCGCGTACTTGCGCGCCTGTTCTTTTCGCTGTGTTCACAATTTCCTTGGTCGATTGATCCAGGACTCTGTGGTCATATGCCCGGAGTCTGACCCGGATGTTTTGCGCTTCCATTATCTTCTACCTTCTATGTCTCTTCTTTTTTTTCCGATCCCGCCCCTGGCCAGCCAAACTGGCCAGGGGCGGATCAGAAATCAGTCGTTACTCAACGATCTTCGAAACGACGCCAGCACCAACAGTGCGGCCGCCTTCACGGATCGCGAAACGCAGACCTTCATCCATCGCGATCGGTGCGATCAGCTCAACGTCCATCGTCACGTTGTCGCCAGGCATAACCATTTCAACACCTTCCGGCAATTTGCAGATACCGGTAACGTCCGTCGTACGGAAGTAGAACTGGGGACGGTAGTTGGTGAAGAACGGCGTATGACGGCCACCTTCGTCTTTGGTCAGAACGTAAGCTTCTGCTTTGAACTTGGTATGCGGCTTGATGGAACCGGGAGCAGCCAGAACCTGACCACGCTCGATATCTTCACGCTTCGTACCGCGCAGCAGCGCACCAATGTTGTCACCAGCTTCACCCTGATCGAGCAGCTTGCGGAACATTTCAACGCCGGTGATGATGGTTTTAACCGTCGGGCGCAGGCCCACGATTTCAACTTCTTCACCAACTTTAACAACACCCTGTTCAACACGGCCTGTGCAAACTGTACCACGACCGGAGATCGAGAATACGTCCTCAACCGGCATCAGGAACGGCTTGTCTTTCGGACGAGCAGGTGTCGGGATGTAGCTGTCAACAGCTTCCATCAGTTTCAAGATCGCTTGGCGGCCCAGTTCTTCGTTGGAATCTTCCAGAGCAGCCAGAGCGGAACCTTTAACGAACGGAATATCGTCGCCAGGGAAGTTGTATTTGCTCAGCAGTTCGCGAACTTCCATCTCAACCAGGTCGAGCAATTCAGCATCGTCAACCATGTCGCATTTGTTCAGGAATACAACCAGGGAAGGAACACCAACTTGGCGTGCCAGCAGGATGTGCTCACGTGTTTGCGGCATCGGACCATCAGCTGCGGAAACAACCAAGATACCACCGTCCATCTGCGCGGCACCGGTGATCATGTTTTTCACATAGTCAGCGTGGCCTGGGCAGTCAACGTGCGCATAGTGGCGGTTGGCTGTTTCGTATTCAACGTGTGCTGTGGAAATTGTAATACCACGTGCGCGCTCTTCAGGAGCGCCGTCGATTTGGTCATAAGCTCTGAATTCAGCGCCGCCCGTTTCAGCCAGAATCTTTGTGATTGCTGCTGTGAGCGATGTTTTACCGTGGTCAACGTGACCAATGGTCCCGATGTTGACGTGCGGTTTGTTACGTTCAAATTTACCTTTAGCCATCTTACTTATTCCTTCCTTAAGATTAAGCGTATCTTTGTTTAGTGGTTTCTCAGAATTTAAGCCAGTTTTGCTTTCACTTCATCAGCGATTGCTTGTGGCACTTGTTCGTAGTGATCGAAATGCATCGAGTACTGCGCACGACCCTGGCTCATAGAGCGGAGCGTGTTGATGTAGCCGAACATGTTCGCCAGCGGTACCATTGCCACGATAACGCGCGCGTTACCACGGCTGTCCATGCTGCCTACTTGGCCACGACGGCTGTTCAGATCGCCGATCACGTCACCCATGTACTCTTCAGGGGTTACAACTTCGACTTTCATCACAGGCTCGAGCAGAGCAGGTTTGCACTTCGGAATACCTTCGCGGAAAGCCGCGCGGGCAGCAATCTCAAACGCCAGCGCAGAAGAATCCACATCGTGGTATGCGCCATCGTAAAGGGTTGCTTTAAAGTCGATGCAGGGGAAGCCGGCAATCACACCATTGTCTTTGGCAGATGTCAGGCCTTTTTCCACACCGGGGATGTATTCTTTCGGAACGGAACCACCCACGATATCGGCTTCGAACGAGAAGCCGGAACCAACTTCTGTCGGCTCGAAGCGGATGATGACGCGAGCAAACTGACCCGAACCACCGGACTGCTTTTTGTGTGTGTAGTCGATTTCGCCCATTTTGGTAATGGTTTCACGATAAGCAACCTGCGGCGCACCGATGTTTGCTTCCACTTTGAATTCACGCTTCATGCGATCGACGATGATGTCGAGGTGAAGTTCACCCATACCTTTAATAACGGTCTGGCCGCTTTCATGGTCAACAGAGACGCGGAAAGACGGATCTTCTGCCGCGAGACGCTGCAGCGCGGTAGACATTCTCTCCTGGTCGGCTTTGGATTTCGGCTCAACCGCAATCTCGATAACCGGCTCGGGGAATTCCATGCGCTCCAGAATGATCGGCTTGGACGGATCGCAAAGTGTATCACCTGTTGTTGTGTCTTTCAGACCAACGAGCGCCACGATGTCACCGGCATGTGCAATTTTAATTTCTTCGCGGTTGTTCGCGTGCATCAACAGCATACGGCCAATGCGCTCTTTTTTGTCTTTTACGGAGTTTATAACGTAAGAACCGCTCTCGAGGGTACCGGAGTAGATACGCACGAAGGTCAAGGAACCAACGAAGGGATCGTTCATAATTTTAAAGCCGAGGCCAGAGAAAGGCTCGGAAGAGTCAGGCTTGCGGATTGCAACTTCTTCTGTGCCCGGCAAGATACCTTCGATCACAGGCATTTCAAGCGGGTTCGGCAGATAGTCAATCACCGCATCCAGAAGTGTTTGCACACCTTTGTTTTTGAAAGCAGAGCCGCAGAGGATCGGTACAAATTTGTACGCGATTGTACCTTTGCGAATGCATTTTTTCAGCGTTTTCAGATCCGGCTCTTTGCCTTCCAGATACGCTTCCATCGCCGCATCGTCCATCTCGACAGCGGTTTCGATCAGCTTGGTGCGGTATTCTTTGGCTTTGTCAGCCAGATCCGCCGGAATTTCTTCTTCGGTAAAGGACGCGCCGAGGTCATCACCCTTCCAGATGATGGCTTTCATTTTCAGCAGGTCAACCAGACCGCTGAATTCAGCTTCGGAACCGATTGGCAGCTGTGTTACCAGCGGCACGGCACCGAGACGATCGATGATCATATCGATGGTGCGGTAGTAGTTGGCACCGGTGCGGTCCATTTTGTTGACGAAACAGATACGGGGAACGCCGTATTTGTCAGCCTGGCGCCATACTGTTTCAGATTGCGGTTCAACACCGGCAACAGAGTCAAATACAGTTACAGCACCGTCGAGTACGCGCAAGGAACGCTCTACTTCAATTGTGAAGTCAACGTGGCCAGGGGTATCGATGATGTTAATGCGGTGATCTTGCCAGAAGCAGGTTGTCGCAGCGGAGGTAATTGTAATACCGCGCTCTTGCTCTTGCTCCATCCAGTCCATGGTTGCAGCGCCATCGTGCACTTCGCCGATTTTGTGCGATTTGCCTGTGTAGTACAAGATACGCTCGGTCGTTGTCGTTTTACCTGCATCGATGTGCGCCATGATGCCGATATTACGGTACTGTTCGAGTGAAAGTTTGTTCGCTTCAGCCATGATTGTATACTCTGTTCCCTAAAACCTAAATTACCAGCGGAAATGCGCGAAAGCTTTGTTCGCTTCAGCCATTTTGTGCGTGTCTTCGCGCTTCTTAACAGCGGAACCACGTTCGTTGTGCGCATCCATCAACTCGGAAGCCAGTTTGGATTCCATTGTTTTGTCGTTGCGGTTGGAAGACGCATCTTTCAACCAGCGCATAGCAACTGCAACCGCACGGTTCGGACGAACTTCGATTGGCACTTGATATGTCGCACCACCAACGCGGCGGGATTTCACTTCAACGCTCGGCTTCACTTTTTCGAGAACTTCCATGAAGAACTCAACAGGATCCGCTTTCGTTTTGGCCACGATGATATCAAACGCGCCATAGACAATTTTCTCGGCAACAGATTTCTTGCCGGATTCCATGATGCAGTTCATGAATTTTGCCACAACGATGTTGTTAAACTTCGGATCTGGCAGAACTTCGCGTTTTTTAGCTGAGTGACGACGGGACATGCTTTAAAAACCTCTTGGATAAAATCTTATTTAGGACGTTTCGCGCCGTAGCGTGAACGTGCCTGTCTACGTTTATCGACGCCCTGTGTATCGAGAGCGCCGCGGATGATTTTGTAGCGTACACCCGGCAAATCTTTCACACGGCCGCCACGCACCAGAACAACAGAGTGTTCTTGCAGGTTGTGACCGATGCCTGGGATGTAGCACGTTGCTTCACGACCGTTCACCATACGAACACGCGCTACTTTACGCAGCGCGGAGTTCGGTTTTTTTGGTGTTGTGGTGTATACGCGTGTGCAAACAGCACGTTTTTGCGGGTTGCCCTGCAAATCGGCGTTTTTCTTTTTCGCGACCTGCAGTGTGCGGCCTTTGCGTACGAGTTGGTTATACGTTGGCATTGATTGCCCTTCTCTGTTGCAACAAAGTTAAATTCTTCAATGTCTGGAGGATGAGAAGGAAACGACCTTGTGAAACGCACCTATAAAACAAAGATGCAAAACAAGGCCCTGATCTGAGATCAGCCTAACTTCCACTTTTCCCGTGGAAGACGGTTAAAAAACCGGACTGCGTCTAGACCAAAAATGTCTACTACCAGCCCATCCTTAGAGCGAGCGCAATATATCACGGTTCGAAGGGTGGTCAAGCATTGTTTGTGACAAATACCTCGGATTTTTATGTTTTTTGTTTTTTTAGTCACCGGCGGGCATCGGCTGAATATGTTTATAGAGTTAAATTACGCCAAATCGTAAAATTATGTAATTTAATTACGCGCCTGCCCGCTATCCCCCATCCCGCGCGGGATACAGCCGAGAGCCTTTTTATGTCCTTGTTTCTCGATTCTCGGCACCGCCACCTTATTATTGCTTGGCACTTGCCCTATCTGTTGCTTGGCACTTGCCCTATCTGTTGCTTGGCACTTGCCAAGGGGGCGGAATCAAGCCATATTCCTCCTCGGAAGACTGGCGGGCATATTATTCGCCAATCCGGCCAGGGCCGAGAGGCAGCAACCGTAACGAAATTCGATATGGGTCGTTCAGTCTTCCACTTCATTACAATTTATACGCTCTGCTCTGTCAGTTTAAATTGACAGAAACATGAAACAATGTTTTTATGATGTTGCCCTGCACAACAGGGCCGCGGGATTTGATGGAATCAGCTTGCTGCCGCGTCACCAATAGCTAAAGCGCCGCAGGGTCTCAACCACACTGCGGTCAATATAAACCGCAAAAGATGATACAAGGTGTGCTTGCATGAAAAACCCGACTTGTTCCCAAAGCCAGATCCATTCCGTTCGCTGCAAGTCAGCTTGTATCCACACAGGCAAAGCTTCCTGTATCCGAATGTGATTCTGCCGTCACTGTGCCGGCAGGCTTAGGCACCCCTCTTCCCATCGACAGATTTAAATAGTGCGCGAAGGCTTCACCGCCCGCGCCAGACAACGGCGCAGCACTTGCGCCCTATAAAGGCAGAACAACATGACCGACGTACGCAACGACGACCTTACCCGTATTAACAGCATCAACGATGTCGTGCCGCTCTACCGTGGCAACGGCCAGAAACCGGAACAGCAATACATTGGCTTTGAAACTGAAATCTATCTCTACCGCAAAGCTGCAGATGGCAAGCCCGCCGCAGCCACATCACAAGAATGCAGCGATTTGATCGGCAAGCTGAAAGAACGCGGCCACACCCCGCAGCTGGAAATGGCCAGCGCGGTTGAATACGCAAGCCCGCCCTTCCGTGTCACAGAAACCGCGCGGCTGAACGCTGAAATCACGCAAGCGTGGAAAGACTATACCCAAATCATCCGTGAAAACGGCCTGACACCCAGTGATGCAGCCCTGCTGCCCTTCACAACGCTCGATAGCGCCAAAGAAAATCTGGTGGACCGTGACCGCGCCCGCGGGCTTGTCAAAGGCATGGGGCTTTTCAAAGCGCCCGAGTTTTTAAAAGTTACCCTGCTGTGTACCAGCACACAAGTCAGCCTGAGTTATAAAGACCCGGATGACCTGCGTGACCTGCTGGCCACCGGCTATGCCCTGAACGGTGCCATCTATGGCCTGTTTTCAAACTATCCCGCCTATGCGGAAGGCAAAGAGCACCAGCGCCTGAACACAAACCCGCGCGCGGCTTTCTATGAAGCCTTTGGCAAGGATGGCGGCATCCCGGACAGCATTCTGACCGCCAAAGATGGTGAGGATTTTATCCGCAAACATGCAGAACAAGTCTTTAAAACCGAAATGCTGTTTTACTACGACCAGCAACAAAACCTTGTCTGGCCCGAAAAGCCGGTACAGTTTGAAGAACTGAAAGATTTAGGCCTTAATACCCGTTCCAACTACGACCTTGCCGAAACCTTTGTCTATACAGACTTCAAGGTTTGCAATATCCGCGATGATCAAGGCAGGCCGACCGGCAAACGTATCGAAGCCCGCAGCTTTGATGCCGGCGAACTGGGTGCATTGGCTGCCGTGCCCTTCACTCATGCTGTCTTGCGCGACCCCGAAAGCCGCGATGCCGTCAAAGGCCTGCTGGCCGATTACGGCCTGCTGCCGGATCAGGAAGGCTGGCAACAGCGCCTGCAGCTGGGCCGCTATAACGTGGCACATCACCGTGGCAAATATCTGGATGTGGTCTATGGCACCAAGCCGGATGGCACGGACGGTAACCTGAAAGAATTCTGCCACGACCTTGGCCAGATTCTAAAGGCCTATGTCGTGCGCAACCCCGCACATGCGGCATCGCTCGCCCCCGTGATCGACATTTGCGAAACGGGCCAGACGGTCGCCGAGAAAAAAGCCCGCGCTGCGCCCACATATGCCGCGGCCAATGCACAATTGTTTTCTGCCAACGAAAACACCGCACAGCCCGCAACACCCGCCCTGCAAACACAGGCACGTACGGCCTTTAAACCTTGATACGCTTTGACTAAATACTTTTACACACACATACACACGCGAAGGCGGAACCCCGGTTCCGCCTTTTGCTTTTACGGCGTGGAATAAACGGGCGTGCGTGAAAGCGGGATGTTGTTCTTCTTGCTTGTATCCGGCGGAGCTTTTGACCAGGCCACAACGCTGTCATAACTTTGAAAATATAAATCAAACGATTGCCAGCTGATCAGCACCATAAACGGCATGAGCAAAATGGTGGAAATCCATGTGATGCCCTTGGCATCTTTCACAGTCTTTGGCAGGTGGCCGCGCTTTTTGCGATACAGAAAAATACGCTTGCCCAGCCAGTAAATAAAAAAGCCGTAAATGGGCCCGATAAAAAAGATCCCCAAAGCCATGCCGATGCCACCCGGCCAGCTCAGCACTTCGCGCTTCGGGTCCAGCCAGAACAAAAGGCTGCACATCCAAATCCAGTCCCGCTCACCAAAGGCCAGACTGCGCAGCAAGCTCCATTCGAGGTAGCTATGCTCGAACATATCCGCTTGTACTTTACGCTTTTGTGCCGCGTCCATGGGGATGTACCTGACTTGCGAAAAGCGGCAACAAAGTGTTGCCGCTTTTGGAGTATAGCATTTATAGAGAAAGGCTCAAATATTGCGCTGAAAAGGCCTGAAAGGCTTACATTTTTGGCGGGCCAAAACTGCCAAAACCGCCGCTTTTGGGTTGATCCTTGCCTTTTTCAAAAGCATCGACGCGGCCATTTGAAAAAATGCCGATCAGATCCGGATGCTTTTCCGCCTGTACCCGCTCTGCCGCATCCCGCGTGATCACGGTCAAGAAGGTATCCGCCCCCATCGGGATAAAGGTGTAAGCGGGATCAACCTCATGGTCGCCCAGGCCGAAATTCTTTTGAAACGCCACCATGCTGGGGGCCACGCCACCCGCTGCACGGAATTCAAACAAAACAGTTTCATCTTTGTTGTAATCAAGCGCCATTAAAATATTCCTTCATAATAAAATGGATAAACAAGATGCACCAAATTTAGCATTCGTGCCCTGCCCTCGCAATTTGAAAAACAGCCTCAAAAGAAAACCCCCGCAGGGCAAACCGTGCGGGGGATATTCTTTGTGTCAGACTGTCGTCACCACTTAGCTGGCGGCGCGGCCTTTGGCTTTCACATCGGCAGATTCTGCCTCGGCTTCAGCTTCCAGTACGGAGAGGTTATCGTTCTCCAGCGGGATATTGGCGGCGTTGGCTGCCAATGCTGCTGTGTCACGTTCTGCCGCAATGCGCTTCAGTTTGTGGACGAAAGCACCCGTACCAGCCGGGATCAGACGGCCCACGATGACGTTTTCTTTCAAGCCGATCAGCTTGTCGACTTTGCCGTTGATCGCGGCTTCGGTCAGAACACGTGTCGTTTCCTGGAAGGAAGCGGCCGAGATAAAGGAACGTGTTTGCAAGGATGCTTTGGTAATCCCCTGCAGAACCGGCGCACCTTTGGCGGCCCGTTTGTCGGGGCTGCCAAGACGTGCATTCAGTTCGTCCATTTCTTCACGATCCACCAGCTCACCGGAGAGCAGTGTTGTATCGCCCGCATCGGTGATCTCAACTTTTTGCAGCATCTGGCGGATAATCACCTCGATGTGCTTGTCGTTGATCTTCACACCTTGCAGACGGTAAACGTCTTGCACTTCGTTGATCAGGTAGTCAGCCAGTGCTTCCACACCCATGACGGAGAGAATGTCATGCGGCACCATGGAACCATCGAGCAGTGCATCACCCTTGCGAACGTAGTCACCTTCGTTCACGGCAACGTGTTTGCCTTTCGGGATCAGATACTCGCGCGGCTCGCCTTTGCCATCGGTCGGCTTGACGATAATGCGGCGCTTGGATTTGTAATCCTTGCCGAATTCCACCTGACCGTCGATTTCCGCGATAATGGCGAAGTCTTTCGGACGACGCGCTTCGAAGAGTTCTGCCACACGCGGCAGACCACCCGTAATATCGCGGGTTTTGGACGTTTCACGCGGGATACGTGCCACAATGTCACCGGCTTTCACTTGCGCACCGTTTTCGATGCTCAGGATCGCGCCGACAGGCATGTAGTAGTTGGCTTCCAGACCGTTGGGCAGCTTGATCACTTTGTCGGACGCATCCGTCAACATGATCCGCGGCTTCAGCGATGTACCACGTGGGTTTTGACGCCAATCGGTCACAACCTTGGACGAGATACCGGTTGCTTCATCCATTTCATCGCGGATGGACATACCTTCGACCAGATCCCCGTAAACGGCAGAGCCGTCTTTTTCCGTGATAATTGGCACGGTATAGGGGTCCCACTCTGCCAGTTTGTTGCCTTTTTTGACTTTGTCACCATCGTTGACAAGCAATTTGGCACCATAGGGCAGACGGTGGTTCGCACGTTCGCGGCCTTTGCCATCCAGCAAGATGACCTCCGTATTACGGCCCATGATGATCTGAACACCTTCGGAGTTCGTCACCACGTTCTTCTGACGGATTTCAACAGTTGCTTCGAAAGCAGCTTCGGCAGAGGTCTGCGCCGCACCACGCTGGGCCGCACCACCAATGTGGAACGTCCGCATGGTCAGCTGCGTACCGGGCTCACCGATCGACTGCGCCGCCATCACACCGACAGCCTCGCCGATATTCACTGCGGTACCACGGGCCAGATCGCGGCCATAGCACTTCGCACAAATACCGTCGTTGCTTTCGCATGTCAGGACAGAACGCACCAGCACGGTATCAATACCCGCTGTTTCGATTTGCTCGGACGTTGCTTCGTCGATGATCTCGCCAGCCGGTACAATCACTGCATCTGTCAGCGGATCCAGCACATCTTTGGCCGCGGTACGGCCCAGAATACGCTCGGACAAGGCCACAATCACATCGCCGCCTTCAATCACGGGCTGAACGGTGAAACCGTTTTCAGTACCGCAATCAACTTCGGTAATGATCGCATCCTGTGCCACATCCACCAGACGGCGGGTGAGGTAACCGGAGTTCGCGGTCTTCAACGCCGTATCCGCCAGACCCTTACGGGCACCGTGGGTGGAGTTAAAGTACTCAAGAACGGTCAGACCTTCTTTAAAGTTGGAAATAATCGGTGTCTCGATAATCTCGCCCGACGGTTTGGCCATCAGACCGCGCATACCGGCCAGCTGACGAATCTGCTGGGTGGAACCACGCGCCCCTGAATGCGCCATCATATAAACGGCGTTCATATAGCCTTTTTCACCGGGTTTGGAGATGACATCCATCATTTCCTTCGTCACGTCATCCGTGCAGGAAGACCAGATATCCACGACCTTGTTGTATTTCTCACCCTTGGTGATCAGGCCGTCCTGGTACTGCTGTTCGAATTCTTTAACGCGTTCTTTGGCTTCGTTGACCAGTTTCTCTTTCGCCTCGGGAATGATGAGGTCATCCTTACCGAAGGAAATACCTGCTTTGCACGCGTGCTGGAAACCCAGCGCCATCATGCGGTCACAGAAAATAACGGTCTCTTTCTGGCCGCAGTGGCGATACACCACGTCGATCAGGTTCGATACGTCTTTTTTGGTCAAAATTCGGTTGATCACTTCAAACGGTACGTTCGGATGACGCGGCAACACTTGCGCCATAATCATACGGCCCGGTGTTGTCTCGACAATGCGTGTAACCGGCTTGTTGTCTGCATCCACCGTGTCAAAGCGTGCTTTGATACGGCTGTGCAGCGTGACATCCTTTGTGAACAGCGCCATCTCGATTTCGCTGATGTCTTTAAAGATCAAACCTTCGCCTTGCAAACCATCTGCCGCGAGCGACAGATAGTAAAGACCAAGCACGATATCCTGAGACGGAACGATAATCGGTTTGCCATCGGCCGGACGCAAGATGTTGTTTGTGGACATCATCAAGACGCGGGCTTCAAGCTGCGATTCAATCGACAGCGGTACGTGTACAGCCATCTGGTCACCGTCAAAGTCGGCGTTGAACGCAGTACAGACCAGCGGGTGCAGCTGGATGGCTTTACCCTCGATCAGCGTCGGTTCAAAAGCCTGGATCCCCAGACGGTGCAGTGTCGGCGCGCGGTTCAGAAGCACGGGGTGCTCGCGGATAACCTCTTCAAGGATATCCCACACTTCCGGACGTTCTTTTTCCACCATGCGCTTGGCCGCTTTGACCGTAGAGGCCAATCCGTACAGAGACAGACGGTTGTAGATAAACGGCTTGAACAGCTCGAGCGCCATCTTCTTCGGAAGACCGCACTGGTGCAGTTTCAGCTCAGGCCCCACCACGATCACGGAACGACCGGAATAGTCGACACGTTTACCGAGCAGGTTCTGACGGAAGCGACCCTGCTTGCCCTTCAGCATATCAGCCAGTGATTTCAGCGGGCGCTTGTTGGCGCCTGTAATCACGCGGCCACGACGGCCGTTGTCGAACAACGCATCCACAGCTTCTTGCAGCATACGTTTTTCGTTACGCACGATAATATCGGGCGCGCGCAGTTCGATCAGACGACGCAGGCGGTTGTTACGGTTGATGACGCGGCGATACAGATCGTTCAGATCCGATGTCGCAAAACGACCACCATCCAACGGCACCAGCGGGCGCAGTTCAGGCGGAATAACCGGTACGATATCCAGCACCATCCATTCCGGACGGGTGGAAGATGTCAGGAAAGCGTCGATCAGCTTCAAACGCTTCACGATTTTCTTTTTCTTGGCATCGGAACCGGCAGCAGCCACCAGATCTTCTTCCAGCTTGGTTTTTTCTGCTTCCAGATTCAGTTCGGACAGCAAAATTTTCAGCGCTTCCGCACCGATACCGGCTTTGAAGGAATCTTCGCCAAATTTGTCTTGCGCATCTGCGTATTCTTCTTCGGTCAGCAGCTGCAAGGGTTTCAGCGTGGTCATACCCGGATCGATCACAATAAAGCTCTCGAAATACAGGACTTTTTCAAGATCCTTCAGCGTCATGTCCATCATCAGACCGATGCGGCATGGCAGGGATTTCAAGAACCAGATGTGCGCAACAGGCGCTGCCAGCTGGATGTGACCCATGCGGTCGCGGCGTACCTTGGAGAGCGTGACTTCAACGCCGCACTTCTCGCAGATAATGCCTTTGTACTTCATACGTTTGTATTTACCGCAAAGGCATTCGTAATCCTTTACAGGGCCAAAAATACGCGCACAGAACAGGCCGTCTTTTTCCGGCTTGAAGGTACGGTAGTTAATGGTCTCGGGTTTTTTGATTTCCCCGTAAGACCAGGACAAAATTTGTTCCGGGCTTGCGATGGAAATACGGATCTGGTCAAAGCTCTGCGTGCCGCTTACCTGACCGAAAAGATTCATGACTTCATTCATGGTGATACTCCAATTCTCTGTTCAATCAGTTGTTGCTGGTTTGCTTCAGGTCAACGTTCAGACCCAGTGACCGCAATTCCTTCACCAATACGTTGAAGGACTCAGGGATACCGATTTCAAACGTGTCATCGCCACGGACAATAGATTCGTAGGCTTTTGTACGGCCTGCGACGTCATCCGACTTGACGGTGAGCATTTCCTGCAGGGTATAGGCGGCACCATAGGCTTGCAGTGCCCAGACCTCCATCTCCCCGAAACGCTGACCACCGAACTGCGCCTTACCACCCAGCGGCTGCTGTGTGACGAGGGAGTACGGGCCAATGGAACGTGCGTGGATCTTGTCATCGACCAAGTGGTGCAGTTTCAAGATGTACTTGTAACCAACCGTCACTTGACGTTCGAAGTATTCACCCGTACGGCCATCGATCAGGCGAACCTGACCGGAAGTCGACAAACCCGCCGCCTTCAGCAATACGTCGATGTCCGCCTCGACCGCGCCATCAAATACCGGCGTTGCCATTGGCACACCGCCTTTGATGTTTTCGCACATTTCAATCAGCTCATCCGCTTTCAGCGTGGAGACATCTTCTTTATACGCCTTGTCGCCATACACGGTTTTCAGCTTGTCTTTCAACTCGCCTTCAACTTTATCGCGCTCGCCGCCGGTCAGTGTGTGCCACTGATCCACCAGCTCGCCGATCTGCTTGCCCAGACGGGCAGAAGCCCAGCCCAGGTGCGCTTCAAGAATCTGGCCCACGTTCATACGCGACGGAACACCAAGCGGGTTCAGTACGATATCAACATGTGTGCCGTCTTCCAGGAAAGGCATGTTCTCGATCGGCATGATCTTGGACACGACACCTTTGTTACCGTGACGGCCGGCCATTTTATCACCGGGCTGCAGTTTGCGTTTGACGGCAATGAAGACCTTGACGGTTTTCATCACGCCTGGCAGCAGTTCATCACCGCGCTGCAGTTTTTCGACCTTGTTTTCAAAACGCTGTGTCAGGTCTTCGATCGCACGGTCAAATGTCTGGCCCATGCTTTCGATGTCGCCCATGGCTTTGTCGTTGTCGATGACAACTTCGCGCCATTCGGATTTACGCACCATATCCAGTGCTTCTTCCGTGATCTTCTCGCCTTTTTTCAGACCTTCAACCGGCTTCACAACTGTTTTGCCGACCAGCACTTCTTTCATGCGGTTGTAGAAACCACGTTCGTAAATGCGGCGTTCATCGTCACGGTCTTTTGCAAGACGTTCGATTTCAGCACGTTCGATCGACAATGCACGCTGGTCTTTATCCACGCCGCGGCGGGAGAAGACGCGTACATCAACAACCGTCCCTGTAATACCCGGAGGTACGCGCAGGGAAGTGTCTTTTACGTCGGATGCTTTTTCACCAAAGATGGCGCGCAGCAGCTTTTCTTCCGGTGTCATCGGTGATTCACCCTTCGGTGTCACCTTGCCCACCATGATGTCGCCCGCTTTGACTTCGGCACCGATGTAAACGATACCGGCTTCATCCAGCTGCTTCAGGCCTTCTTCACCCACGTTTGGAATATCACGGGTGATTTCTTCCTGACCCAGCTTGGTATCGCGGGCCATGACATCAAATTCCTCGATGTGGATCGAGGTAAAGACATCGTCGCGCGCAATGCGTTCAGAGATCAAAATGGAATCTTCAAAGTTGTAACCGTTCCAGGGCATGAACGCGACCAGCACGTTACGGCCCAGCGCCAGTTCACCCAGATCCGTGGACGGACCGTCACCGATGATGTCACCGGCTTCGATTTTGTCGCCCACCTTTACCAGCGGTGTCTGCGTAATGCAGGTGGACTGGTTGGAACGCTGGAACTTTTTCAGCTTGTAGATGTCAACGGTTGCTTTGGAGCTGTCTTTTTCTTCCGTCGCGTGAATAACGATACGGTCAGCATCCACCTGGTTGACGATACCCGAACGCAGTGCCGTAATCGCAGCACCGGAATCGCGCGCCACGGCACCTTCCATACCCGTCCCCACCAGCGGCGCATCGGAGCGCAGCAAAGGCACGGCCTGACGTTGCATGTTCGAGCCCATCAACGCACGGTTCGCATCGTCGTTCTCAAGGAACGGGATGAGCGCCGCAGCAACAGAAACGATCTGTTTCGGTGATACGTCGATCAGGTCAATCTGCTCGCGGGGGCTGAGGATGTAATCCCCGCCTTTGCGGCAGGAAATAAGGTCGTTCACGAACGCACCTTTTTCATCCAGCTCGGCATTGGCCTGGGCGATTGTGTATTTGCCCTCTTCCATCGCGGACATATACACAACTTCATCTGTCACTTTGCCGTTTACGATCTTGCGGTACGGGCTTTCAATGAAGCCGTACTGGTTGATGCGGGCATAGGTGGAGAGCGAGTTGATCAGACCAATGTTCGGCCCCTCGGGCGTTTCAATCGGGCAGATACGGCCATAGTGTGTCGGGTGAACGTCGCGGACTTCGAAGCCTGCGCGTTCGCGTGTCAGACCACCTGGGCCCAAGGCCGACATACGGCGTTTGTGCGTAATTTCCGCCAGCGGGTTTGTCTGGTCCATAAACTGCGACAGCTGCGAAGAGCCGAAGAATTCACGAACAGCTGCTGCTGCCGGTTTTGCGTTGATCAAGTCATGCGGCATGGCTGTGTCGATATCGACGGAAGACATACGCTCGCGGATTGCGCGTTCCATACGCATCAAACCCACGCGGCACTGGTTTTCCATCAATTCACCAACAGAGCGTACGCGACGGTTGCCAAGGTGATCGATGTCATCCACTTCACCGCGGCCGTCTTTCAGGTCCACGAGGATTTTCAGGATGGCCATCACATCTTCTTTGCGCAGCACACGTACTTGATCGTCTGTCTGGAATTCCAGACGGGCGTTCATTTTAACACGGCCAACAGGCGACAGGTCATAGCGCTCTGAATCAAAGAACAGACCACGGAACAGCGCATCGGCAGATTCCAGTGTGGGCGGCTCGCCAGGACGCATAACGCGGTAGATATCCACCAGCGCATCTTCACGGTTGCGGCATTTGTCAGCCGCCATGGTGTTGCGGATGTAAGGCCCCACGTTGATGTGGTCAATCGCCAGCATATCCAGCGTTTTCAGGCCCAGTTTCTCGATTTTATCGAGGCTTTTGCTATCCAGCTCATCGCCAGCTTCGAAAACAACTTCGCCGGTTTTATCATCTGCAATGTTGCGGGCAACATAAGCACCCACCAGTTCTTCAGGCTGGATCAAAACTTCTTTCAGACCGTCTTCTTCCAGTTTACGGGCTTGGCGTGCTGTGACTTTCGTACCAGCTGGTACTTTCACCTTGCCGCCCTTGGCATCGATCAGATCAAACTTCAGCTTCACACCACGATAGCGTTCAGCCACGAAGCCTGTTTTCCAGCCGTCTTTTGTTTTCTCGTAGGGGATCACATCATAGAACGCGTGCAGGATTTCTTCTTTGGACACACCCTGGATTTTTGTCGGATCCACAGGTTTGCCAGCTTTCAATTGACGCTCGCGGTATTTTGCGGACTCGTCGCTATCCAGTGCCAGCAAGAATGTTGTCACCGGCAATTTGCGGCGGCGGTCAATGCGCACATAAACCACATCTTTGGCATCGAATTCAAAATCCAGCCAGGAGCCGCGGTACGGAATAACGCGTGAGGAGAACAGGTACTTACCGGAGGAATGCGTTTTACCGCCGTCGTGGTCAAAGAACACGCCGGGGGAACGGTGCATTTGCGATACGATCACACGCTCTGTGCCGTTCACAACGAAGGTACCGTTGTCGGTCATCAGGGGCATGTCCACCATGTAGACATCTTGTTCTTTGATGTCGCGGATGGTGCGCAGACCGCTGTCTTCGTCAATATCAAACGTGGACAGGCGCAATGTTACGCGCAAAGGTGCCGCATATGTCATTGAACGCTGTTGGCATTCTTCCACATCGTATTTCGGCTCTTCCAGTTCATAGCGCACAAAGTCAATTTCGGCACGACCGGAGAAATCTTTGATCGGGAATACAGAAGAAAATACTTCTTGCAGACCTTCCATGAAGCGGTCTTGCGGCTTCACTTCACGTTGCAGGAATTTTTCGTAGGAATTGCGCTGAACCTCGATCAGGTTCGGCATTTCACAGACTTCAGGAATTTTACCAAAGCTGCGGCGGATACGTTTTCTGCCGGTGAAGCTTTTGCTGTCTGTCAGGGATCGGATTGTTTTTTTTGCGCTGCTCATGTGTTTTTCGTGCCCGTATGTTTTACGTTGCGACAAAGATTGGGGCAAAACCCCAAAACCAAGACCGGTTACCAATTCAACCGAATAACCGATCTTTTAAAATGCGTAGTTCAAAGTTCCGGCATCACCTCTGATACCTTCAGCAAAACAAAGTTTTTCTTGGCTTTGCTCAAGATAGCAGCCCGCAAAACAGCAGCCCTGCGCATGGCGCAATACAGCAGAAGGGGCGGCAGGAAAAATTCCCTGCCGCCGCACTTCATACAGCGTGTTGTGCAAAAATAATCACTTCAGTGATTACTTCAGCTCAACTTTCGCGCCGACGTCTTCAAGTTTCTTCTTCAGCTCTTCCGCTTCGCCTTTAGCAACGCCTTGCTTCAGGGATTTCGGAGCAGCTTCAACGAGGTCTTTCGCTTCTTTCAGACCGAGGCCTGTTACTTCGCGAACAACTTTGATCACTTCGATTTTCTTGTCGCCAACAGCGGCCAGAACAACGTCGAAGTCATCTTTTGCTTCAGCAGCAGGAGCCGCGCCGCCAACAGCAGCAACAGCAGCAGGTGCAGCAGCAGAAACGCCCCATTTTTCTTCGAGCATTTTGGACAGCTCAGCAGCTTCCAGTACGGACAGCTGGGACAGTTCGTCTACGAGTTTAGCTAAATCAGCCATTTTTAGTTCTCCTTAAAGGTGTTTTTGTATCAAGTATTGTTTGTTTGAATGTATCCAACCGACTGTATAAATCAGCCTTTGTCGGCATACGCTTTGGTAACACGGGCCAACTGCGCGGCAGGTGCCTGGGTAAGAACGGCAAGGCGTGTGGCAGGTGTTTGGAACATTGCCAGCAGCATTGCGCGCATCTCGTCCAGAGACGGCAGTTTCGACAGTGCATCAACGCCCGCTTTGTCGAGGACTTTGTCGCCCAGCGCGCCGCCAATGATAATCAGTTTGTCATTGGTTTTTGCGAAGGTGGACGCAATCTTTGCGGCAGCAACAGGATCTTTCGATGTTGCCAACGCGACGGGGCCTTTCAGCATAGGGCCAATGCCTTCAAAGCGTGTACCTTGCAAAGCCCGCAGAACGAGACGATTTTTGGATACTTTGAAGCTGATGCCTTCGTTGCGCATTTGGACACGCAGCTCTGTCGCCTGCCCTGCTGTCAGACCCGCATTTTGGGTAACAACAATGGCTTCGGCTTCGCTGAGCGTTTTTTGCAACTGTTCAACAGCTTCCGCTTTTTGTGCACGATTCACGGATAGTTCTCCGTTTCTTGTAGTTATGGCGAGCCTGTTTTGTCTTAAAAACAAACCCATCCGGGTTGCACGAAGAATACGTTGAATATCGATCGTTTGATATTCGCGGCATCCCGCTAGTTATCCGTCCCGAAGCTCAAGCCATAACAGATCGTTATTGTTAGGAACTCGTTTTCTTCGTCTGTACCGGCCTCAGCAAACCTCTTCTGAATTTAGCCCTGTATCAGGTACCAGTAGTCTCGGACGGTAGTCCCCCTCTTCCCGCCCTCCGGCGAACCGGAGAGACAGGGAGAGGTATTTCATCAAGCCGCTTTGGTCAGGCTGGACAAGTCCAGACGCAGGCCAGGGCCCATGGTTGAAGACAGCGCCGCTTTCTTCAGGTAGTTACCTTTGGAAGAAGACGGTTTTGCTTTCACAACCGCATCCATCAGGGCGCGAATGTTTTCAACCAGTTTTGTTTCATCAAAGCTTGCCTTGCCCACGCCGACGTGAACAATGCCTTCTTTTTGCGCGCGGTATTCAACAGCGCCACCTTTTGCAGCGTTAACTGCAGCGGTCACATCCATTGTTACCGTACCCAGTTTCGGGTTCGGCATCATGCCTTTTGGACCCAGGATCTGACCGAGACGACCCACAACACCCATCATGTCAGGGGTTGCGATCACACGTTCAAACGGCATATCGCCTTTCTGGATCATTGCGGCGAGGTCTTCATCACCCACCACATCGGCACCGGCTTTTTTCGCTTCTTCGGCTTTGGGGCCTTTTGCGAAAACAGCAACGCGGATGCTTTTGCCTGTACCATGCGGCAATACCAGCATCCCGCGGACGTTCTGGTCCGACTGCTTGGTATCAATGCCAAGGTTCACAGCCAGTTCGATGGTTTCATCAAATTTTGCTGTGGCGTTCTTTTTCAAGAAGCTGACAGCTTCTTCCAAAGTCCAGACTTTTGTCGCGTCCAGTTCTTCACGCACAGTGCGCAGACGCTTCGTAAAGCGCTGTTTTACTTTTTTGGTATCTTGTTTCTTTGCCATGATAATTACGCCTCCAGCACTTCGATGCCCATGGAACGTGCGGTACCGGCGATGGATTTCATCGCGGTTTCGACGTTTGCGGCATTCATGTCTTTAAACTTCGCTTCGGCAATTTCACGCACTTGCTTGGAAGTGACGGAACCAACCGGTTTGTCTTTACCAGCTGTGCCCGAGCCTTTTTCAAGCTTGGCCGCTTTCACCAGATAGTAGCTGGCGGGCGGTGTTTTCATGACGAAAGTGAAGGAACGGTCAGCGTAAACCGTAATCACGCAAGGAATCGGCATACCAGGTTCCATGCCCTGTGTCTGGGCGTTAAAACCTTTGCAGAATTCCATGATATTCACGCCAGCCTGACCAAGCGCGGGGCCGATCGGCGGGGATGGGTTGGCTTTACCAGCTGGAACAACCAGCTTGATATAACCTTGGATCTTTTTTGCCATTGTATATATCCTTATAATTCAAAGGGTTGTGGTGCGGCTGTCCCTGGACTTTTCGGGCCTGGCCTCCCACAGATTATGACGACGACAGCCCGCAAGGGTAGTCATCGGCGCGCCACTATACCGCTGAATCGCTGAATTGCAAGGAGAAAGTGATAATTTTATCGAAAAAGATGCCCAAACCGTCTCCGGTGGCATCCAAATTTCTTTAGGCAATGGTAAGAAGCCTAGTATATAATGATTATGGTCAATTTGATCCCCGAATACAAGCGTAAAATCAGGCCCAAAAAAGCCTGTAATATAAGGACCTTATGACAGAGAAAACGCCGCGCAAAAACGATTCAGCCCCAACAACCCCGAAGTTTGATTTCGATCAGGCTGTGGCACAGGCGCGCCGTGACTACCCGGCGGAAACCGCCCAGACCACATTTATCAATGGCGACGATCCGGATGCGCGCGAGCAACTATACAAATGGGCTGTCAGCCAGCGCAAGCGCACCATCGAATGGGACGACATGGAAGCCTATTTGGAAAACAAACGCCCCTTCTCCAGCGATTCACGTGAAGAAGGCACGGTTTTGATGATGCACCCGTCGAACCCGACCAAAAGCTTTCCGAATGATCCGGATAAATCCAACTATCTAACTTTTGACCATGAACTGGGCCACATCGTGGCACCAAAGGGTATGGGGAAAGGTATTCCGCGCGATGTCACAGAAATGGTGGCCGACAGCTTTGCCGCCATCCGCGGCCTACAGCGCGGCACCCTGACCAAACAAGATGTACAAACAATGGCCGACCAGCGTGATGCGGGCTTTTTGCTCTACAGCGGTCTGGACCACCTGACGTCGATGACGCTGGATGCAATTGTTATTAATCCCAAGAATATCGACATCCACAGTTTATCACCGCATGATGTTGCACAGATCGCCAACCGCCACGCCAATGCGTTTGAACACAAGCGCGGATCCTACAACAAATTTGCCCCCATTGAAGAGTTCGGCAAACCAACCTGGCATGACGCTGCCCTGCCCGCAGAAGAGCGTGTTGAACAACGCCTGCACGCTGTCACTGAAATTGCCATGACGGCAAGGCCGTCATCCATGTCGTTTTATCTGGCCGCACGCATGATCATCAATGCGGTGGAACATGGTGGCGTGACCTATAACGGCGAGACGGTAGAATTAAAAGGCGGCAAGGCCCATTGGCAAAGCGTGAAAGAAGCCGTTGAAAAGCGCGCCGGCAACCGCGACATTGGCGCCCGCAAAGCTGTTGAAAAGCCGGAACTGTCACAACCGCAAGACAACAGCATCAAAGCCCGCATCAGCCGCTTCATCAAACCGCTGGGGATTTAAACGATACCTGATTAATTCGTATCCTCGTCCGCGTCACGGTCGATTTTGACCGCGCGGATTTTGTCGATGCGGCGGCCGTCCATGCGGTCCACGTGAATTGTCCAGCCCAGCCACTCCATGCTATCCCCCTGCTGCGGGAAACGGCCCAGTTCATGCAGCACAAGCCCTGCAATGGTGGCAAAGCGGCCATCGGGTTCGTAATCCACCGCCAGTTCGCTGCGCACGTCGTAAATGGATGCCATGCCGTCAATCAGATAGCTGCCGTCCTCCTGACGGTCCATCAGCACTTCGCCCGGTTCATCCATATCGGGGAATTCGCCCGTGATGGCTTCAAGCAGATCAAGGTGGGTAATCACCCCTTCAACCCCGCCGAATTCATCAATCACGACGGCAATTTCAATCGGCTGTTTTTTGAAAATCTCAAGCAGCGTCAAAACAGAGGTGCGTTTTTGTACCAGCAAAGGTTCGTGCAAAACCTTGGGCGACAGCGTCACATCTTCGTCTTGCAAATACTCTTTCAAGAAATGGTCTTTTTGCAAAATACCCAGCACGTTGTCCATCTCGCCATCAACCACCAGAATGTGGGAGCGATGCATGGCCGCAATATCGGCCGATAATTCGCCGGCGGGTTTGCGGATGTTCACATACTCAACCTCGATCCGCGGCGTCATAATCGTATGCACCGGACGGGCGGAAAGGTTGAGAACACCTTGCAGCAAAAGCATTTCAGCAGATGACAATACCTTGGACCGCCCCGCTTCTTGCAGCAGTGCATTGGCTTCGCGGGTTTCCGATACGTCTTCCACACGCTTGGCGCCCAGCACCTTTAAAAGCGCATCCGATGTGCGCAGGCGCAGGTTTTGGCCTGTCAGCACACGCTGTTTCAGCTTCATGCGTGCAAACTGGTTGATACTTTCAATCAGGATGGAAAAACCGATGGCAGCGTACAAATACCCTTTGGGGATGGTCGCGCCAAAGCCTTCGGCCACCAGCGCAAAGCCCACCATCAACAAAAAGCCAAGACACAGCATCACCACCGTTTGGTGGCGGTTGACGAACAATGTCAGCGGGCGGCTGGTCCAAACCATAATCAGAATAGCCACCGTCACCGCCGCAATCATCATGGACAGGTGCTTTGTCATGCCGACCGCCGTGATCACGGCATCAAGCGAGAAGACCGCATCCAGCACCACAATCTGCGCCACCACCATGGCGAAGCTGGCTTTGTAGCGCATCCCTTCGTCGCGGTGGCCCGCCCCTTCCAGACGGCTGTGAATTTCCATCGTCGCCTTGGTCAGCAAAAAGAAGCCGCCGAACAGCAAAATCAAATCCCGCCCGTTAAACGGGTGATCAAAAGCCGTAAACAAAGTTGTGGTCAGCTGCGTCAGCCACGAAATGGTGAACAGCAGCACAATACGCATACCAAGCGCCAGCAACAGACCCAGCCTGCGTGCGCGGTCGCGTTCTTTCGGCGGCAATTTGCCGGCCAGAATGGCGATAAAAACGAGGTTATCGATACCGAGAATGAGTTCGAGGATGACAAGGGTCAGAAAACCTGCCCAGGCCGTCGGATCAGCAATCCATTCCATCTAGATCGGCGAGAGCGCCTGTAACCTTCCGTTGCGTGAAAAACAATCTGCGCGAAATACCTGGTGCTTAGGCTTTTTCAACCTGGCTGAAATCCAGTTCGACCGGTGTGGAGCGGCCAAAAATGGACACCAGAACTTTCAGGCGGGATTTACCCTCGTCCACTTCTTCAACTGTCCCGTTGAAGGAATTGAACGGACCATCGCAGACTTTGACCTGTTCGCCAATTTCGTAGGAAATGGACGGACGCGGACGATCTGCCCCCTCCACCATCTGTTTCAGCAAACGTTGTGCTTCCGCTTCGGAAATCGGCTGTGGTTTTGTGCCGCTGGCCCCCAGAAAGCCTGTGACCTTTGGTGTGTTTTTCACCAGATGCCAGGCTTCATCGTTCATGTCCATTTTCACAAGCACATAGCCCGGGAAAAATTTACGCTCGGCGTTGACCTTCTGGCCACGACGGACTTCAACAACCTCTTCCGTGGGCACCATCACTTCCGCGATAAATTCATCCAGCCCGCGTTTTTGCGCTGTCTCGAGAATGGAAGACGCGACCTTTTTTTCGAAGCCGGAGTAAACGTGCAGAACGTACCAACGTTGAGCCATGATGTAATGATCCTTAAAACCTTTAAAACCTGTAAATAGTAACCCGAAGCCTGCGAAGCGTTACGCCGCAGTCCCCAGAATAAGCTCGATCACAGAAGAAATTGCCCAGTCCGACACCAGCAAAATCATGGAAAAAATCACCACCATAATCATAACAATGATTGTCGTCGTGGTCGTTTCCTTGCGGGTTGGCCATGTGACTTTCTGGCCTTCTTGCTTTACCTCGCGAAAGAACTGAGGAAGATTTTTAGACATTTTCCGTGCCGATCTGTTTGTGCGCTATCGTCTGTTACCCGTTGCAAAGGATGGCAGGAGCGGAGGGACTCGAACCCACAACACCCGGTTTTGGAGACCGGTACTCTACCAATTGAGCTACGCTCCTCTATCGTCATCCTTGCAGCTTACCGTTTTTCCTCCCGTGGACCCGCGTTTCCGAAGAACCGGATTTGCGCGCGTATGATTATTTAAGGGGGGAATAACGATGCAGATTTATATCGCAGTGCCATAAAAATGCAAAGTAAAAAATGGCAGGTTTTTGCGAAAAAGCCGCTTTCAATCACAAGTACGTCCATCCCCCTGTTGGATAATTCTTGAAATTAGCGCATTTACGTAATAAAATAAGCCTCTGTTATTACGGAGCACGCCATGAACAGATTTTTACGCCGCGCTTTTGCAACCGTTGCCACCGCCGCCCTTTTAACAGGCTGTGGCCCCGAAGACATCGGCCCCAATGCCGAGAAGGACGAGCTGAAAGGCGACATCAAAACCGAGCAGGTTTTTACAGGCGGCCCGCTGCAAACACACACCACCCTTTCCGCCCGCTTTTTGGAGGCAGGTGAAAGCTATAGCGCGGAAGGCAAGCTCACCATTAACGGCGACATTCCGGAAAAAACATCCATCACCGTACATAACGGCGAATTGGTTGTGAATGGCAGCGTCGGGCATGACAGCCGTCTGACAGCCTATGTGCCGCTGGTGCAGCACACCGAAACCAGCACAGGCCCCGGCTATTGCTACGGCATCGGATTTGACGGCAAGTACGGCTACAAATTCAGCCCCATGTGCACAACGACCGAAACCATTACAGACGGCCTGCGCTATGACGACCCTGACCCCGCCATTACCATCACGGGCCGCACGGGGGATGATGTCAAATTGAGCACCGAAGGTGCCATCAGCGTCAGGGGCCGCACCGTACAAGCCGCCCTGCACGTCGCGCCAAGCAAATAATCAATAAATTTCAATAATTTAATGTCAATATTTCACGTGAAACATCACGGGTTATGACGTATAAAAATACGGGCAGGTGTGCGTAAACACACTTAAAGCATCACATAAAATTTGAATAACAAGAAACTGGTTTAAGGGGCTCTTGGCGGCTTGCCGAGCTTCTTTTCCGTCTCGCGGTAGAACTTGCTGCCCTGACCCGATTTGGCATCGGACTGGATTTTGGCAGAAGGGGCGATTTTAAAAATTTCATCCTTAATCGCCGCAATGGCCTTGGGGCTGCCGTTTTTAATCTCGACTTCGATTTCAGCGAAGGGCTGATGCAGGCCATAGGCCGGCAGGCTGATCTTGCCCACATCGAACGCCAGCTCCACCTCACCCCAGTCTTTGCCTTTTCCGGCTTCAACGTTGAAGTAACGGCGCTCAATCGCTGCTGTAAATATATGGGATAACCGTTTGTTTTTAAATGGATTCATTACATCATCTGCATCCACATCATGCAGGTCATCCACCTCTGGCGTATTGCCGGAGAGAACATCTTTGCATTCCTTGCGGTACAGTGCGCCGTTGATAACCTCGCCCTCAGGCGGCAATTCAAACTTCACGGTTTGTTCGTAAGAGCCCAGCTTGCCCTTTTCGCCCGGCTTGTACTGGATACGCAAAGAGACACCGGCCGCATACATATCAAGGTTATCGGTATCGTAATAATCACGGGGGAGAAATTTGTGCTGGATTTGGCGTTTTTTTACCTGACCGGCAAATGCCTTGAATACCTTTTCAAGGTCATCCACGGAAACGGAAATTTTTAATTCTTGCTCGACTTCGGATTTATTTTTCTTCGCCAATAAACCGCCCTCCCAATACATCGCCTTTGGTCTGCTTGAAAGCTGAACCCACGCTATCACATTAAGGAAAATATGACAACGGTATTCTTATACCGAACCATAGAAAGTTTTTACTGCAATGCAAGCATAATCTTTCATGGTCCCACAGTCTCATATTGCCGGCTCACATCCCCGGCGGGCGGGGCTTGAGGCGGATGGGTTTCAAAACAGGAATATCCTGCGGCTCCGGCGGCGGTGCCGGCGGGCGGTAGACCTTGCCGTTCAAGACCACCATCTGGCCTGCAATATGGTCCGGCAGTTTGCCCGTATACAGCGTTGTAATGGCACGGTCGTGGTTCACACGCGTGGCATGGCCATTTTTTTGATCATATTCAATGCTATAGGCAGTTACTTGGTCCAACAGCTCCGGCGGGATCTGGGCCAGCACCTCTTTCACGCTCGGCATAAAATAGGCCGGCATAACAGAACGATGGATGGTGGTGATGGTCTGCAGCTTGGTCAGGCCCTTGACCGGTTCCAGCACATGGCTGCTGTCCACATCTACCCCGCGGTCTGGCTGGACACGGTCGATATGCACGTTTTCGATATGGCGTATTTTGCCGTCCGATGCCTTGGCGATCTGGCGGATGCGAAAGGCCCGATCCACAAGCACCTCATCCGGTAATACCGGAATATCGCTGGGTTCCTGCCGTGGGACACGCTGGGCCATAAAGGCTCCCTCACACTATAAAGAAGATGCGATTAGTTTAAGACTTGACAGGCTTATGTCAACAGTCTTTCCCGCCGCCACCGGATTCTCCGGATTCAATTGACAGCCCACGGCTTCCGGCGTATCGAATATGGCAACACCGACACATTTGGAGTATCCGGTATGAGAAAAAAACTCGCCTCGCTGACGGCCATGTTTACCCTGGCTGCCGCCTGCACCCTTGGCACCACAAACGCACAAGCACAAACAGTGCCCGTGTATCCACACCACGCGCCCACAACAATGTCTTATCAGCAATATGGCGCTGTCAGCCAATATGCGATTGATGACGTTGCCTATAGCCTTGGCGTGCAACAGGCCTATCACCGTGCCGGCACCGGTTTTACCTCCGGCGTGATACCGCAAACAGGGCAGCAGGTTGGCCTTGAATTCAGCCTGGATGGTTACGGCACAGCAACCGTTGTGCGCGCATACAACCTAAACAATATCGCAGCGCGCAATGCCTATAACAACCGGATGCAAGAGGTGATCCAGCTGGATAACGCTTTGGCCGTGCACGCCCCCAGGTCCTACAGCACATATCCGCAACCGGTTTTCCAACCGTCACCGCTGGATGTTATCACCGGTATTGGCATGGGTATTTTGATCCATGACGCGTTGCGCCCGGATCATCACGACCACCGCCGCCAGCCACACTATGTGCCACCGCGTCACCATGACCGGACACCACCGCACCGCCCGCGCAACGACCGGCACGACCGCGGTGGCCACAGACGCTGATACATACAGATAAAGATACAAAAAAGGCCGCTTCAGAGCGGCCTTTTTTGATCAGCTATGCGCCGGATTGTGGCCGGAATTTTGGTGGCTGCTTTTCAAGAACGGCCGATGGCATGGCTTGCGCCTCCGGCTGGCGCACGGCAGTGATCAAATCTGCAACTGTCTTGCCGCCGCCAATCTCCAGCGCGGCAAGTTCTGTGGCGGGCAGCGCAAAGCGTGACAGGAAGGCGGTTTTCAGCTTGTCCGTATCCACGCCGACAAACATACCCAGCAAGGCATTGCGTTTAGCTGCATCATAGGCAAAAGCGTGATAACGGCTGGCCGTTTGCATCAGCGCGTCCTGGCCATCCATGCTATCCGGTGCGCGGGTTTCCAGCACGCCGTGGCGGCGGATATTGGGCATCGTCAATTGCAGGCTGAGGGCATTGTCCAAAATCTCGCCCGTCAATCGACCCGCGTGCAGCAAGTCGCCCACGCGCGGCGTGCGGCCAAAGACATCTTTGCTGTTGCGAAAACCCTCTGCCGCTTCGGCATCGGGCACAAAGGGAATTTTAAGCGTCAGCAAACGGTCGACGATATGCGCAATCACGCCGTCGTTGTCTTTGGCGCCCAGCGCTTCAAACACGGGTGTCATTTGCTCCGGTGCCAGACTGGCATAGGTTTCATGCAGGCGTTGCTGGCGTGTGGTGCGGTCAGACAGGCTTTCGGCCACATCCACCAGCATCAACGCGCGATAAATGGCGTGAAAGTCATCACCCATCGGGTCCACATTCACCTGCAGCCCGCAGCAGGATTTCATGGTGTCAATCAGCCCTTGCGCCTTGTCACCGTATTGTTCGCGGGCATAGGCGTAATAGGCATGAAAGCGCGAACGCGGCATGTCTTCGGCTTGCAAAAAGGCAGGCTGGTGGCCCTCGCCTGTCACGCGCAGATCAAAAAACGTGGCCGCGTCATTCAGCAACTGGCGCAGGTGTTTGTTGCAATCGGCGAGTTCCTGCACATCGCGGCAAGGCTTGGTGGAAAGCTCCACCTGCCCGCCCGGTTCCAGCGAAATATCGCCAAGGTTTGGCAATTGCAGGCCGACAATGCGGTTCTTTTCTGTGGCGGTGGTGCTGCCGGCATATTTTGCGGCGATATGTTCGAACAACATTTCAATCTGGTCAAAACTTGGCGGGCGGCCTTCGGGGGTGGTGACAAACAGTTCAAGCTCTGTGCCTGTCTTGCCGCCCTGGTTCGACTGGACCTTGGCCAGCAAGTGCGATTCAATTTCGGCACGGCTGGTAAAAATATGCTGCGGGTTTTGTGTACGATATACGCGGGACATTGTGTGGCTCCGGGAGAAGATTGCAAAACTGGACTTTGGGGCGGTTATTCAAAACCGCAAAAAACACGAATGGCGCTTAGCGCCACCAGGTCGGAGCTGTCCAGGCGAGTGTTACAGAGGCGATGAGCGCCATGTATATGGGTGCGTTTGCAATCATGCTGAAGGTCATATCACTGCGGCTGACCCAGCGTCAACAAATTTTATGACATCTGGCCGCAAAACTTACATCCCCGTGCGTTGAAACTTTGAAACCGCTGCTTTTTCTGGCTTTTTACCCACAATCTGCGCGCCCGCTGCCACGGCATAGCGAAAGGCACGGAACAACATGCCGGGCCCGGCCAACATTTTGGCCAAGCTTTTGACCGCCTGTTGTGCCGGTTGGCCAAAACGGCGCAGGTTGGCTTTGGCACCGCCGGACAGATCATCGCTGCGGTCCAGCTTCTTCAAATAGGTATTCAAGCGGGCGGCGTATTCACGCACGGTGTCTTTGCTGTCCCGATCATCCGCCTGCCCAGTTTGCTGCACACGTTTTTTCACATCCACCTCATGGCGGTTCAGTGTTCTCAGGCAGGCCAGCGCCACGGTGGCTTCGCGGCGTGCGGGGGTGTATTTGCCTTGCGTAGAGAGCGTCTCCAGCACTTGTGCCAGCTGGCGGTATTCGCGCCGCGCCCATTGCGTGTCTTTTACCGCAGTTGATTTTACAGCCGGTGCGTCGAACGAATTTTCAACGGCCAAAGCGAAGGTAAAGGCAATATCGGCTGCGGTTGCTTTTTTCGTTGCAGGTGTTGGAATATCTGCGTCTTGCATCAGGCTGATTTTGGCAATGGCGGCATCTTGTTTTGCGCGCTGTGCCCTATCAATGGCGTCAAGCGTCTCAGCCCAGGGCTGCGTGGTTGCTGATTGCAGATCAGAGACAAGGCTGCGCACATCGGCGTTGATATTTTTAGCCCCCTCTTCTTTCGCAGCGGGGCTGATACCTGCCAGTGTTTCAGTTTCGCGCAAGACCATGCTGGTATAGCGCTGCATGTTGCGGTGATGTTCCAGCGCGCGCGGTTTGTCACCGTCTTCGAATGATTTCAGCGCCTGATCCATCTCCAGCACCATCAGGCCCAGATTGTTTTTGATGGCACGGGTGGTCGGCAGGTTTTGCGTTTGCGCAAAAACAGTATCGAGCCCCTTGTAAAGCGCATAAGACTCTTCCACGACTGTATGGCCGTTATCGTAAACTGTTGCCATGATCACACCTGCTGTTTTGCTTTTTGTTTTTATTCTTTTATCGCTGCATACCGCCGTTTATCCGGATCGCAGAATTGAAAGAATATAACATTGACATAAAAAACCAGCAAGCGAAGGCTTTATTACCGTTTATTATCAGATAGATAGAAATAAAACGCGCCGCGACTCAGGCCTTGGGCGGCTTGGGCGGGGCATTCACGCGTTTTTTATCCGGCACGACAACATCTGCCTTGGGGGCTGCGGCCAGCGGCTTCCAGCTTTTGTTTTTGGGGCTGTAGACTTCAAAATTCTGCTGCGCCAGATCGTAATACAGCAAGGTTACCGTCAAACCACCTTTTGCCATTTCATCGGCAATGGTTTTGAAACCGGCATCCCCTTTGTACTGCAACAAATTCTCCAGCGATTTAATGCCGACTTCTTTGGCCAGACGATCGCCTGCGCGGTTCACATCGCCATGTTCGGCCGCCAGAAAATCGCGGCTGAGTTTGGGAATATCAAGCCCTGTGCGATGCACCTGCGAGGCAACGATGTGCAGATCATCGCCTTTGGCTTTATCCGGCTCCGGCACGTTGATTGCGGCCTTCGCACCGCCGCAATCTGAATGGCAGATCAGCACAATGTTTTTGATATTGTTCATGCGGCGAAACGCCATGCGGCTGTCCAGATCATCGCCCGCTTGCGCCTCGGGTGGAATAACACAGCCAATGGGGCGGTATTCCAGCGCCACGCCGGGGCCGACTTCCAAGGCGCGGGCAGGCTGGATACGGCTGTCAATACAGGCAATCAACAGCATATCGGGCTGATGCGCGCCGGCCATTTTTTTAACTTCTTCGGAGGTAAACGGCCCGTTTTCGTCCTGCGCCAGGCGGATCAGCAAATCTTTCATATCCACATGCACCGGCGCGGTTGCCGGTGTCTTGGAATGATCATGCCCGCAGGCATCATCATTGGCGCGCTTGGCTTGCTGGATTTTCAGGTCAGGCTTTTTGGGGGGCGTGGGTTTGGTCACGTCTTGGGGCTCCTTACACGTTATACGCATTTCTTCGTTACAGAACATTTGCGGGGGCGCAGCGCCCGAGAAATAGTGCCGTCGTCAAATAGTTTGCGAATAAGCCCCGTGGCCCGATCTATCGTTGCCTTGCAACCGGATGTGACTATTCAGATAAAAACGCTAATGGATTCAATCGGGGCGGTCAATAAAACAATGACCGCCCCGGTCCTGATTGGGCATAAAATATTGATTTATATAAGAATTATTCCGAAGCAGCGTCTTCCGGTTGCGGCTGCATCGTGGCCAAGAGCGCATCGCTCGGCAAGGGGTTTACGATCAGGAATTTGTCTGCCTTGGCATCGTAATACATTTCACGCATAACCGTACCGCTGCTGACTTCGCTCATAATGTAATCCACTTGCATCTTATGCGTCGGGGTCACGGGGTAGAGGAAACCCATCGGCTTGAACATGCCCTCGCCTTCTACCGGCTCGATGCGGAAATGCGAGGACAGGGGCAATTTGCGGGCCATGTCCTTTTTCAACTGCCACTTTAAAAATTCTGCATATTTAGGATCTTTCGCGCGTGCATCCGGATATTCCAGCACCTGAAGGGCCGCCACGCTCTCGCTGTTTGCGGCTGCAATATAAGCCTGTTTGAAAGCCGCAAACGCAGACCCTTCATCCGCCTGCGCCGTCGCAGGCAACATCATCATCAAAACACAAAACACACGCACCAAAACAGCCATGATCATCACTCCCTTTATAAAAAATATCAAAAGCCCCGTATCCAGCCCTGGATTTGAGCATCTAATGCCCTGAATTCAAGCACTAATATGGCATCTGGACAAGCACTTTTGATAAGGTTATTGTCAGGCCAGAGGCACATTTCTTATGCGGGTGTAGCTCAACGGTAGAGTTCTAGCCTTCCAAGCTAGCTGTGCGGGTTCGATTCCCGTCACCCGCTCCAAAAATTTTCGCATTCTTTGCGGCAAGGGTTTTAACGACATGACAGATAAGCCAGACAACACCGTACCCGCGCAAAACCATCTTTCCACAACTGCGGCCCAAAAGCTGGAGCGCAAGATTGTTTTTGTGGCGGTGGTTGCTTTGGGCTTGGCCGCTTTTGGCGGGGCGTTTTTGTTTGACCGTGCGCATGATGCCATGATGCCGCCGCAACCGATTTATGTGCCCACCATTGATGACGTTTCACCGCCGGATGTTTTGACAATCAAAGGCGCCACAAGCCTGTACGACCTGCCGGTCGATGTTTATTCATCTGACGATACGCTACGCACAGTGCGCGGGCGTGTGACCGACATTGTGCCACGCACCGACCGCATGACCGATGGCAAAACACGCGAGAACCTATACGCCCGCACAGAATATTTTATCAAAGAGCAGAATATGAACTGCTATTTCCACCAATACATGGGACTGGTGGCCACGCATAAAGTGAACGATGCCGTGCTGGTGCAATTCGACCCGCAAGCCGGTGATGCCTGCGGTACATCACGCATTGTGAAATAAGCCAATATTAAAGCTTAAATCCGCCTTTTTTCGGCACGGGCGGCGTGCCCGGCGGCAAAATCTGTTTGCCCTTGCTGTCGATAATTTTTTGGTCCGGCAAGGCTTTGGCAAGGGCCTCTGCTGCGCGACGCGTGCCCACAAACATCACCCCTAGATGTTCAAAATCATCGCTGATCATGCCCATGCCGGACATGGTGATTTCATCGGTCTCGTAAAACGGCATCAGCACTTCTTCCGCTTTTGTGCGCAAGGTGTTCAAGGCTGGGTCCTGCCAGTTGATTTTATCGCCGCGCTTACCCAGAAAAATACCGAAACGGTTCAACGCACCGGCAGCTTCTTGCGGTTTATCGTGCAGGCCGGAATGCACTTGCAGCGCAAGCATCATCAAATGCCGTTCATGCAGATCCATCAGCTTGAAACTGTCACGGATTTCGGCGGTTTTGCCAAGGCTTGCCGCTTCAATCATCATGCGCGTGGCATCTTTGGCCATTTGTGCGGCGGAAGGATTAGACCGACGCTCCGCCGACAGCTGCGTTAAAAAATCATCCGTTTTTTTAAGGTTCTCAGCCGTAAAATCAATATGTCCCGCATAGGCACCGGCCAGCCAGCTATCGACTTCTTCATTCAAGGGTGTATACACGGCCGCAATCGCCATGCCTGTTGCCCCCCATACCTGCAGGTTCTGCACGGTTTTTTCGGCTGTGCCATCGGTATTGGCCGCACCATGGTAACGCAGCAAATCTGCCAGTTGGGAAAAAACCCCCGCAGCACCCGAAGCGCGCAAGGCTGTCGCCAATGTTTTTTCATCCGCCGCCGCCGCAATTTTGGCCAGCGGCATCTGCCCGTCATCCCCTGCGGTGCGCAAATGGTCCAGCATTTTTTTGCATTCAGGGCCGGTCGAATATTTATCCAGCAAGGCCATGCCGTTTTGGATCGAGGAAATAATATCGGCTTTGTCGATGCCACGATAAGCGGTCATGGGGAAAGTCCTCTGGCTGCGTTATAAAATGTAGTGCGGATACAGCCACATTTCATAAAGCACCACGCGCATGGAGTCAACGCCCCCTCGCTCAGGCCGCCCGCAAAAGCCTGAGGGCCGGACAAGGCTTGCAGTAAGCCCTATTTTGCAGGGCTGCCGCTTTTGCAGACTGTGTTCTGCCAAAGGCGCGGCGGGCATGGCCCCGGCGTTGAATGGCAAAGACAGCGGGCTGGCAATAGGCCACACCGCCAGAGTCCATTGGGGATTTTGCAACGGGTACCGCCACAGCCTTCTTCGCCAGGGCTTGTGCGGACTGATACTGCCGCCAGTCTGCGGCGGTAAGCTCCCAGATTTCCTGCACAAGGCAGCCGCCCAAATAATGGCTGGCGGGGTTTGTGCCCACAAGCTTTGCACCCGTTCTGGCCTTGAGGTTGCGGGAGGCGATATTTTCTTCCGCGTTTTTGATGACCATCTTTTCGAACCCCAGCACGCTGAAGGCATAATCATTGAGTGCTGCGACGGCTTCTTTCATATAGCCCTTGCCTTGAAAATCCTCGCCCAGCCACACGCCGCGATTGCCCGCAGATGTATCGCGGCGCAGATGTACAACACCAATCACCTTACCCTCCGGGTCATCTTTCTCGGTAATACCGAAATACCAGTGACCGCCCTGCTCCATTGCCGGCAGTGCGATATTTTTCAGGAATTTTTCGGCCCCATCGGCAGGGTATGGCCACTTGATGGCCTTGGCAGACAGGTGCTGCACAATATTCCAATGCGGGAAATACTGCTGAATGGCCGGTGCATCTGTTTGCACCAGCGGGCGCAGCACAAGGCGTTGCGTTTCAATGACAGCGCGCATAACCATCAGGCGCTCATCCGGTACGCAACGGGGCGGTGTGGCGCGGGCTTGCGCGGTGTGGCGAACAACATCTTGGGCACATCGCGCAAATACCAGTTGCAGGATGTCAATTCCCACACTTCTTGCGTCATGCTGCCGCCCAGATAATGATCAGCGGGGCGAACGGATTTTAATACCGCACCTGTTTTTTCACGCAGCTTGCGCGAGGCGGTGTTATCACCTGCATTCATAATCATCAGCTTGTCAAAACCCAGCATCTCAAAGGCATGGTCATGCAGCGCGGTGGTGGCTTCTTTCATGTAGCCCTTGCCCTGATGCTCTTCCGACAGCCAAAAGCCGATATTGCCCGCCGTTGAATCGCGGCGCAGATGCACAACGCCAATCACTTCGCCCGAAGGGTCATCCCGACGGGTGATGCCGTAATACCATTGATCCCCCGTGGCCATGGCTGGCAGGGCAATGTTTTGCAAGAATTTCTGCGCACCATCTGCCGGATAGGGCCATTTGATGGCCTTGGCAGAAAGATGCCGCACAATGTTCCAGTGCGGAAAGTGGTGTTGAATGGCAGGTGCGTCTGCCAGCGCAAGCGGCCGCAAATGCAGCCGTTCAGTCTCGATGTGGGTCATTGAAATAGCCAGTCAAAAAACGTAATTCATGCGGACCTGTGCCGGGGCACAAGGGGGGCTAACAAAAACTCCTGATCGGTCGTCGCATGGGTTTGACTTTCGGCTGTTGCACGAGAAATTAGAATAAGGCGATTCAAAACTTTCTGTCAAATAAAAAGACGTATTTAGGCAGGTTTTTTGATGCGGTAGAGCACATGGGGGCGCAAAGGGTGGTCTTCGGCCAGATTGGGATGCAAGAAATCATCCGCTGGATCATGCGTCATGCCCAGTTTATCCATCACGCGGCGGGAATTGGCGTTAACAACCGTGGTAAAGGCCACAATTTCGGACAGCCCCAGCGGGCCAAAGCCTGCCACCAGTGCTGCACGGGCGGCCTCTGGCGCATATCCCCTGCCCCAGAACGCTGGTGCCATACGCCAACCAATTTCGACAGCAGGCACAAAAGGGGCCTGAAACAGCACAGGTGCCAAACCCGTCAAGCCCGCCAGCTGGCCACTTTCTTTATCTTCGACCGCCCAGAAGCCATAACCGTTCAGGCCAAACACCTGTTCAATCCGATCCATGAAAAGGTCGCTCTCTGCACGGCTGAGAGGCGCTTTGAAATAGCGCATCACCTGTACATCGGCATTCAGCGCGGCGAAGGGTTCGCGGTCCGCCTCTTGCCAACGGCGCAAGACCAACCTGTCTGTTTCCAAACGGTCCAGCATGGTTTTACGTCTTGCCGCCTGTGGGACTTGGCTTGGGTGGCGTGGTTTTGGGGCGGGCAATCACCACACGCGGGCGCGCAGCTTTGGCCTGTTTGGCCAGTTCCTCGCGCAAGGAGCGTTTTTTCTCCAGCGCCTCGACCACTTCTTCCTTTTGCTCTGCCAGTTCTTCCACCGCATCTTCTTTGCGGTCAAAATAGGCATTGATGGCCATGTCTTTTTTGGCAATCCGTTTCAGCTCGAATTTTTCCTGCACATCTTCTTGAATATCTTCATGTGCATCTTCGACCTGATCCAGACGCGCTTCTTTGTGGCGGCGTTTGCTGGGCAAGGCGGCTTCGGGCCTGTTCACCAGCCACCATTCCTTCATGCGTTCCCACCCGTCTTTGGTAAAACCAAAGATACCTTCGGGGTTTTCGCGGTTGCGGAAGGTTTCTTCCATGAACATGAAATGCTCTTTCAAAAGCTCCAGCTCCTGCGGTTCCCCCGCATGGGGCAAGGCATTTTCAAAAATCATTCTATCAAAGTTCAGCGAATTGAACGCCTGCACCGTCAGGGCGGCAATGGCCTCTTTCGCATAGCCTTGGCCATGTTCTTTTTTATCCAGCCACAGGCTTTGCTTGGCTGTGTCGCCATCGCGGCGCAGGTGCGCGATGCCGATGACTTTATCAGGATCTTTTTTCGCGTGGATCTTCCAGATCCAGTCATCTTTCGGCTCCGGCTGCATCAGCACGCGACGGAAAACATCGCGCGCAACTTCGCTGACCAGCTTTACCGGTACGGGGCGTGACAAATGTTTGACGATTTCCCATTCCGGCAAGAACTGCTGGATCAGGTCCACGTCCTTCAAATGCATGGGCTTCATGGACAGCTGTTCTGTGTCCAATTCATGCAGCTTGACAACTTCGATACGGTACCAGTTGCGCTTGCCGACCTTCAGGACATCGTTTGTGCGCAAGATCAGGCGCTCGTCCGCGTCCTTCTTTTTCTGGCCGTTGATTTCAACAGCACCCTGACCAATCAGACGGCGGGAGTCGCTACGGCTCTTGCCGGGGCGGGCTTGTGATACCAGCTCCAGCAATTCCATCTGCGGGTCCATAATGGCAAGCTCGGGAATATCTTCCGGCACCAGCCCTTTGGAGACCGTGTTTTCAAACCATTCACGTTCCCACACGGCAATTTCGTGCCCGTGGTAGCGGCCAACAATGGCGTAGGCGAGTTTGACTTTTGCCATACGCGGATTTTTTTTAATTTCTTCCTTCATCCGGTCGATCTCGTCCAGCGGCAAATCTGTGTAGATGCGGAAGTATTCTTCGATCAGCGTATCGGGAATGCTCATCACGCGGCCAAACTTGTCACGCGGCGAATGTGACAGCCCAATGTAATTGCCAATACTTTTGGACTGCTTCAGCTTGCCATCCAGCCCGGCTGTGATTTTGGTCGTGATGATGGTTTGCGGCTTTTGCCCCATGCGTTCTTGAAAAAACCGGCCCATCATTTCATTGAACAACTGGTCAGAACCGATGATCGTCAGATCAGACTCAATTGCCACTGAATCGTACCCTTGCAGCACAGGGTACAGAATTTCATGCATATAAATGTCGGTTTCGGCGGCCAGACGCATCTGGAACATATCGCGCGACATCAGGCGGGTATGGGTGACCATCGACAGTAAATTCATCATTTCCTGCAACGGCATTTTATCCAGCCATTCGGAATTGCGGCGCACTTCGATCAACTCCGGGTCATCAAAGCGCAAAACCATTTTGGCCTGTTTGATAAAGGCCTCTGCATTGCGGTCAATTTCTTCACGCGGAATCACGGGGCGCGTATCCATGCGGCCATCCGGATCACCGATGCGCGTCGTAAAATCACCGATGAGGAAAATGATTTTATGCCCCAGCGTTTGCATGTAGCGCATCAGCCACAAATTTACGGCATGGCCGATGTGCAACGTGGGGGCGGTGACGTCTACCCCGTATTTGATACGCAGCTTTTTGCCCGAACGTAATTTCTTCCGGAATTCATCCTTGGAAAAAAACTGGTCGGATGTTCGCTCGAAACGGTCGAGAATCTCGTTAATGCGGTCGCTCATGGTGCTGTCTTGCCCCACCTGATGTGTGATTTATTGTAGCCGAAATGATGAAAGTGATGCTGCCAAAAAGGCAATAAAATGACCTTATTCCCCAAGGGGGTAATAATACGGGCCATAAACACAGGCGATGCGGGAATCATGTTGTGTATCGTTTTTCATAGACACATTATACCGCCCGCGCCGCTTTCCGCCAGTTTTTTCTTATCTGTATCTTTTTATTGGCTTTTTAAGCATGTCACGCAAAAAACCGCGCCTGTTTTCATAACCGGTTGACAGGGGCCGCCCCGCTGCTTAAAGTCCCCTTATTCGTATACATTTTAAAGAGCAGAGACATACCCATGGCCAAACTTTGGCAGCGCAGCCGTAATGCAGACGGCAAATCACAGCTACATGAAATCAGCCTGACCGACATTAAAATCGACAAGCCGAGCGTGATTTTCCTCAGCGGTTATTTCACAACCGATGACCAGCCCGGCTATATTGCGGGTGCGTTAAAGCGCATGGAAGAAATGATGCAAAACCGCCCGGGCACGCTGCCCCTGCCCGCTGCGGCCCCGGTGCCCGCGACAGAAACACCTGTCGCCATTCCCGCAGCAAAGGGGGATATCGACAAGCAAGAACCTCAGGCGGAGCGCAATGCAGACCAACCCATCGCGCTTTATGCATGGTCGCACACCAGCCTTGCCAATATTTTTAATATGGCGGCCTATAATCTGCGCCCGTCCACCCGCGCCTCGCAAGCAGCACAAGAACTGGCGCGCGGCGTGATTATGCCGCTGGTTGCCAAAGATTTCCGCCTGAACGGTGATGGCGCGATGGCTGGCACCCCCCTGCCCGCGGAAGACGCCAAGAAAAACCTGCGCAACATTACCCTGTTTGGCTATAGCGCCGGCACCATTGTGGCGCAGGAATGCTTTAACGCCAGCATGAAGATGATGCAAAAAATCGGCTATACGGCCGATCAGGCCCGCGATGTTTTGCACGAAGTGGCACTGGTCTCCGCAGGCAACGTTTCCCGCCCGTCCAAAGAGAATGACCGTTTTACAACGCTGTATCTGGTGGCCAGCAACGATAAAATCATTCGCGCCAAAAACCGTATCTGGGCGCCGCTCAAAACCCTGTTTGCACGCTTTGCCCGCAACCTGAACATCAAACGCCTGTCTGCCACCAGTGCCTTTATTTCGGCGGCGGTCACCAAAAAGAAATTTGAATGGCGCAACCGCGACGGCAAAACATGGCAGGAAAAAATCACCCCGCTGATCCCGTCTTGGACGATGATCAAAAGCTATCACGAGCTGCCGCATTACATCACGCATGATGAACACCTCAGCCAGTTTGCCAAAATTGTGCAATACGGCCTGACAAATGCCATCAACCGTGCCGATGTGCGCGTAAACCCCGAAGGCAAAACCCTGACGCCGATGGAAATGCTGAACCCGCCGCACGGCGTAGATGCCGCCGAAGCCGCCACCTACCAACAAAAAATCGCCAAAGCCATTGTGCCGGAGAAGGTGCGGATTTAAGGCCGGATTTCTTGCGGAAAGAACTTAACGCAGCTTATGAAGCAAGTTCAAATGATCGCGCTCGTTCTCTTGTATTAAGACCGCCTCGTCAAAAGGAATTTGATTTTCGCGCAGGAAAGACACACCAAAATTACGCGCGGCTTGCCTTATATATCTGTCGTCTGAGGTTTTGCGTAAGAGATAAACATAAACGGAACGGTCTGCGTTTTCACGTACAGCCGACTTAAAAGCAATATCAAGCAACGTTTCGCCCGTCACGCCGGGGCGCGACAAATCACCCGTATAGCTTTTCACAGCGTCCAAATCTCCTGTCACCGCCGCGCGATAAATCTCGTTCATTTTGAAATAGGCCACTTTTTCTGCAGCATATGCATCCGGTGTTAAATTGAGCAACTGCATAAGCTGTTCGCGCAATACATCACCATCCACCGCTGGCCCTTTGGCCATTTTTTGTTCGACCGCAAGCTGTATGCTCAAGGGAGCATAGTCGCTTTCCCCAAACGCACGAGGCAATGCAAGGCAATCTCTTGGTTGATATTGAGATCCGTATGTATGCGTATAATGGGCAATATGTTCTTGGTACATGGGCAATAGGGTCAAGGCAATATTATACTGCCGCACCTTCTGGGCGATGGCAAAACTGATTCCGATACCAAACGTCTCAAGCCTATACGCACCGTACATCCAAACCCGGCTTCGTACAGTGGAGCAGGTCGTCCCCATAGACAGCATCCCACTGTATACATCTGAATGGGCTGGCTGCATTTCTATCGTTTTTGCTTCACCACGCTTAAAATCTTCAACGGCGAGATTGACGGGGTTTTTTCCTGCAAATTTCAGCACAAGTTGCGCATAGGTCAGTGAGTTTGCATCCCCTTGGCGCGGTACGTCCTGACCATCTATGTCCACGACGCGTATTTTGCGCGACCCCGCATATGAAATATCATAGCCCAAGACAGGGGCAAGATTGGCATAGGCCCACATCCAGCTATCAGAAATAGCAATACGATAATAAAGGCTGCACGCAACAGAAAAGGCAACAAACGCCAAAAAAACCACGGTTAATGTCTTTTTCAGCGCGCGCTTCATCACGGCTAAACCAGCTCTCCATCCTGCCAGTAATCGCCGTATTTCAGCGGCAGCAGGTCGACGGATCGGACTTTGTAGAGCGCGTCCGTGCCCGGATCGCGCAGGATGACGAAGCCTGCGGGTGAAAAATCGGTGATGATTTCGCGGCAGCGGCCGCAGGGCGGAATAACGCGCGCAATGCCGGACGGTGGATAATAAACCGCCACAATCGTTTCAATCACACGCTCCACCCGGCGGTTGGCTTCGGCAATGGCTTGTGGCTCGGCGCACATGGACAGGCTGCCCACATCGGCGGTCATGTTGAGCGAGGTAACAATCTCGCCATCATCCAGCCTGAGGGCGGCGCAGACTTTGGCCGGGGCCTTGCGGCCTTCGATTTGTGTGATCGGCTTTTTAACGGTCGCAAAAGCAGCGGCAATCAGGTCATGGTCCGCGTTCGTCAGTTCCAGTTTATGCATGTAAACCCTCTCCTGCCTTTATGATACAGGATGTGTGAATAGTGGACAGGTAATCAGGCCAGATCTTCCAGCTGTTGTTTGCTCAGCCAGAAAACTTCGCCCGTGCTGTTTTCGGTATCCAGCCAGTTAAAGGTGGTGTCCGGATAGGCCGCTTGCAACGCATCACCGCCATAGCCCAGTTCCAGCACCATGATGCCTTCGTCGTTCAGATGTGCGGGCGCATCTTTCAAAATGCGATGCACAATATCCAACCCGTCATCACCGGCGGCGAGTGCCATTTCAGGCTCGTGCAGGTATTCTTCGGGCATATCTTGCATATCTTCGGCATCAACATAGGGCGGGTTGGTGATAATCAAATCATACGTCTTGCCCTTCAGCGGCGCGAACAAATCGCCCTGATAAAGCGCGATACGATCTTTGTGCAAACTGTCTTCCACATTGATTTTCGCAACTTCCAGAGCATCCGGCGAGAGGTCAACCGCATCCACCGCCGCTTCGGGGAAGGTATGTGCCGCCAGAATGGCCAGACAGCCGGAACCCGTGCAAAGATCCAATACAGATGATATCGCCCAAGGGTCTGCAATCAGTGACAGATCATCGCCGGAAACAATTTCGGTATTCAAAAGCTCCGCAATATAGGAGCGCGGTACAATCACGCGTTCATCCACATAAAACGGCACCCCCGCCAGCCATGCGCGTTTCAGCAAATACGGCAAAGGTTTGCGTGTGGTCACACGGTCGTGAATAAGCTGCGCCAGTTTTTCCCGCTCCTGCGGCAACAGGCGCGCATCCAAAAAAGGCTCCAGCTGGTCAATGGGCAGGTTCAGCCCTTCCAGCACCAGATAGGCCGCTTCATCATATGGCGTGAAGGTGCCGTGACCGTAGAACAGATTGGCCTCGGTAAACCGGCTGACGGCGTGGCGCAAAAAATCGCGCACGGTTTTTAATTTATCTGCCGCGATTTTCGGATCGGTCAGCACGATGGCTTGTTGGTCTTCTTTTTTATTCTCTGTCTTTTGCGCCGGTTGGTTTGCCATGCAACACCTCTGTGATTAAGGCATTGACTATAAAAGAAAAACGACAATTACGCAACAATATCGGCAAATCTAGGGCCGCAAATGTCCGCCTTTCGGCTATCCATACAATCGCTGATCCCCTATGATACGCCCACAGGAACATCATATGCCAAAACACGCCGCACATCATCAGGCTGACGCCGCCTTGCAGATTTTGCAAAAAACCTACGGATTTGATTCATTCCGCGGGCAACAGGCGGCTGTGATTGACCATGTGGGGCAAGGCGGCCATGCTTTTGTGCTTATGCCTACGGGCGGCGGTAAATCGCTTTGTTATCAAATACCGTCCTTGTTACGCCCGGGCGTGGGGGTGATTATTTCCCCGCTCATCGCGCTCATGCAAAACCAGGTAGATGCCTTGAAGCAACTGGGCATCCGTGCCGCCGCCATCAATTCCAGCGTGGCGGGGGGCGATATTTCGGCCGCGAAAGATGCGATGATGCAGGGCGAGATTGATTTGATCTATGTCGCCCCCGAACGCGCGCTGATGGATGATTTTTTGTACCTGCTGGATGAAGCGCCCGTGGCCCTTTTTGCCATTGATGAAGCGCATTGCGTATCGCAATGGGGGCATGATTTCCGCCCGCATTATAAACAATTATCGATGCTGGCCGAACGCTACCCCGCCGTGCCGCGCATTGCCCTGACCGCCACCGCCGATGCCCCCACAAGGCGCGATATTATCGATTGTTTGAAACTAGAAGAAGGCCGAAGCTTCATTGCCGGATTTGACAGGCCAAATATTCACTACTCTATCCTCGTCAAAGACAATGCGCGCGCACAGGTGCTGCAGTTTATCAAACAAAACCACGCACAAGACAGCGGCATTGTTTATTGCCTGTCGCGCAAAATGACGGAAGATACCGCAGCCTGGCTGAACGCCGAAGGCTTTCGCGCCCTGCCCTATCATGCGGGCCTGCCGGCGGAGACCCGGCGCGCCAATCAGGAGGTTTTCCTGAAGGAAGAAAAAGTCATTATGGTTGCCACCATCGCCTTTGGCATGGGGATTGATAAGCCGGATGTGCGTTTTGTGGCCCATATGAATATCCCGAAAAATATCGAAGCCTATTATCAGGAAACAGGCCGTGCGGGACGCGACGGGCAACCATCGAATGCGCTGATGGTCTACGGGATGCAAGACGCCGCCATGCAGCGGAACTTCATCACAGAATCTGCCGCCCCCGATATACAAAAACGCATCGAGCATCAAAAACTCAACGCCCTCTTGGGGCTATGCGAAGCCGCCAGCTGCCGCCGCCAGATTATCCTTGATTATTTCGGTGACCGCTGCGCGCCTTGCGGCAATTGCGACACATGCCTCGCGCCACCCGAAACATTTGATGGCACGATTGCCGCGCAAAAAGCACTCTCCACCGCCTACCGCACAGACCAACGCTTTGGCGTCAGCTACCTCATCAGCGTTTTGCTGGGCGTGGCGGATGAACGCATTTCCGCCAACGGCCACGATAAAATCAGCACCTTCGGCATTGGCAACGAACATACCAAGACCGAATGGCAGGCGATTTTTCGCCAGCTCGTTGCGCTGAACCTGCTCAACGCCGATACCCAGCACGGCGGATTGCAATTGACCGAACAGGGCCGCGACTTCCTGAAACAAAAAAATTCCCTGCACCTGCGCAAACCCGAAAAAAACCGCGCATTGGTCAAGGCCCGCAAAATGAACGAGACACACGCTTTCGCCGGCAACAGTGCAGATGAAGCGCTCTTTGCTGCGCTCAAAGCCGCGCGGCTGGAACTGGCGCGCGCGCAAGGTGTGCCACCCTATGTCATTTTGCACGACAAAACACTCGCCGATATGGTGCTGCTGAAACCGGCCAACCGCGAACATATGGCCCTGATACACGGGATTGGCGAAAGCAAATTGGAAAAATACGGCGATATCTGCCTGAAAATCATCCGCGATTTCTTGTAAAAACCGGCATTTGCCGAAAATGCGGAACCTGCGCCGCACTGCATCCGTTGGCCTGTTAGCATCACTTTAAAAACAGGAGCCAGATGATGAAAAAATCAACAGCACCGACAAATAG
>Ga0209066_10000061_pt1 | contig 151540 bp, 133 predicted proteins | sample All_14_2_FD_187198 | JGI IMG/M metagenome (GOLD analysis project Ga0209066, IMG submission 187198) | Freshwater microbial communities in response to fracking from Pennsylvania, USA - Allegheny Zone_MetaG_DW_15 (SPAdes) (version 2) ...
TCGCGCCGATGCGCTCCGCAACAATCGCCGACACCGACGGGGTCTGCCGAGGGTTGGAGATCGTCGCCACAATCACGGCGTCGATCTTGTCCGGAGCGACGCCCGACTTCGAAACGGCTTCGGCGGCAGCATCCGCAGCAAGGTCGATCGCGGTGGTCGTCTCGACCGCGCGCACGCGGGTCACGATTCCCGTCCGCTGGCGGATCCACTCGTCGCTTGAGTCGATCGGACCGACGAGCTCATCGTTCGGAACGACGCGCTCGCCCCGCGCTGCGCCGTAGGCATAGATCCGGGTGTGCGCAGCGCCCTGGGGCTGACGAAGGGACGCGGTCATTCGGCTTCTCCTTGAGCGGATGCGGTGGCCACAAGCTCGGCCGCTGACATGAGGTCTTCGGGAGTCTTGACCGCGACTGAGGGTACTCCGCGCAGAGCACGCTTCGCGAGGCCGACGAGCGTGCCGCCAGGAGCGAACTCGATGAGTCCTGTGACGCCCGCGGCTGCGAACGATTGCATGCACGCGTCCCACCGAACGGGGGATGCAACCTGATCGACGACGAGTGAAAGCGCTTCTGAGCCGCTGCTTACCAGCGAACCGTCCCGATTCGTCCACAGCTGCGTGCCCGGATCGGACGGGGCCACGGCTGCTACGGCTGACCGCAGTGTCGCGACCGCTGGCGCCATGTAGTGCGTGTGGAAGGCGCCCGCAACCGAGAGCGGAATCACGCGGGTCCCCGCCGGTTGCTCGGCGCTCAGCGCGGCGAGCGCCGCTGCCGCACCTGCCGCCACAATCTGGCCACCCCCGTTGAAGTTCGCCGGTGTGAGCTCAAGTGCGGCGAGGCGCTCCTCGACGATGGCCTGGTCGCCGCCGATCACGGCGCTCATTCCTGTGTCCGCGAGCGATGCAGCATCCGCCATCGCGCGGCCGCGGATCCCGACAAGTCTGAGGGCAGCCTCCGCATCGATGACACCCGCCGCTGCCAGCGCGGCGAACTCGCCCACGGAATGCCCGGCGACCCCGTCGACAGGCGCAGAGACGCGCTGGGTGAAGAGCTCCCACGACAACACCGAGGCCGCGACGATGAGCGGCTGTGCAATGCGCGTGTCACGGATGGTGTCGGCATCCGCCTCGGTTCCCGCTTCGATGAGGTCGACCTCTGCCCACTGCGAGAACTGCTCGAGCCGCGCACGGACTCCATCGAGCTCGAGCCAGGGCCGGAGGAATCCTGGTGTCTGGGAGCCTTGACCGGGGAAGACGGCGATCATCACCATCCCATCCTGCCAGCGTGTTGTGAGGTCATTCTGGAGATTCTGATCGAGAAACCGCGCATTCGTTTGTCGCGCGTCTACACGATCACGCTGATACGCGGCGGTGCAGCGCGGCAGGTCGGCGACGCACTGACTCGGTGCCCATCGACCCCAGGATGAGCGCGGTCTGGAGGATGAGGGCCTCGCGGGGACCTGTGGCATCCCAGCCGATGACTTCCGAAACGCGCTTGAGGCGATACCGAACGGTGTTGGGGTGCACGAACAGCTCGCGCGCTGTGGCCTCGAGCGACCGACCGTTGTCGAGGTAGCTCCACAGGGTCGTAACCAGGTCCGTCGAATGGGCGTGCAGCGGGCGGTAGATGCGCTCGATCAAGGTCTGTTTTGCCAACGGATCACCGGCCAGGGCGCGCTCCGGAAGCAGGTCATCGGCCTCGACCGGCCGCGGCGCATGCCGCCACGCGCGGGCAACGGCAAATCCCGCCAGTGCCGCGCGGGCGCTCATGCTGGCATCGACTAGCGCCGGCACCGCGGGGCCGAGCACGAGGTATCCCGGCCCGAAGCCGGGCTCGAGGCGCCGAGCGATCTCGGGGAAGGGCAAGTCCTGCTCTGCGTCTTCCGAGCGCGGTGACGGCTCTGACCTCCCAATCACCAGAACCAATCGGGATCCCTGCACCCCGATGAGCACATCCACGCCGAGCTTGCGCGCGGTTCGGCGCAGCTGGTCGACGTCGAACTGCGGCGGTGTCGTGCCCACCAGAACGGCGACTTCTCCGTGACCGTGCCATCCGAGCGCCGCGATCCGGCTTGGAAGCTCCTCATCGGTTTCGCCCGTGAGGATCGAATCTACGACGAGCGCTTCCAGCCGTGCATCCCACAGCCCGCGCGCCTCGGCGGCTCGGGCATACACGTCGGCCGCCGCGAACGCGACCTCCCGTGAGTAGAGGAGGATCGCTTCGCGCAGGCTCTCGCTCTTGCTCGCGATCCGCTCCTCGGTCACCGTTACCGACACGCGGATGAGCTGCAGCGTCTGCTGCAGGCTCACACTGCGCAAGAGTTCTCGGGGCGCAGCGGCGAAGATGTCGGCGGCGATCCACGGTGTCGACTGCGGATCGTCGTACCACTGGATGAACGACGTGATACCGGCCTGGGCCACCAGGCCCACCGCGGACCGACGTGCAGGCGGCATCTCGGAGTACCAGGGCAGGCTCTGCTCGAGCCGCTGGATCGTCGCGGTTGCGAGATCCCCCGAGATGCGGCGTAGCCACGCCAGAGTCTCGGCCTTGTCGGTGGGATGCACTGTCATGGCCGGGGCGTCAGCTCTCCCCGCCCGCGTTTCCGCTGGTGCCCGCCTTGACGTTGTGCAGGTCGTACTTGCGGATCGCCTGGCCGGCAAGGGCCCGGTCGACGACGCCGTCCTCAGCCAATGCCTGCAGCGTGCGAACCACGATCGAGGGGCCGTCGATCTTGAAGAAGCGTCGTGCTGCCGGACGCGTGTCCGAGAATCCGAATCCGTCGGCGCCGAGCGTCGCGAAGCGACCTGGAACCCACGGACGGATCTGGTCCTGCACAGCGTGCATGAAGTCACTCACGGCGACCACGGGGCCCTCGGCATCCTGCAGCTTCTCGCTGATGTAGGCGCGGCGAGGCTCATTCTCGGGGTGCAAGAAGTTGTGCTCGTCGGCGGCGAGTCCGTCGCGGCGCAGCTCTGTCCACGACGTGACCGACCACACGTCGGCCTGAACGCCCCAATCGTCGCGCAGCAACTGCTGGGCTTCGAGCGCCCACGGCACACCGACCCCCGACGCCAGAATCTGCGCGCGCGGGCCGTCGCCTTCGGTGGTCGAGATGCGATGGATGCCGCGCACGATGCCTTCGACATCCACGCCCTCGGGCTCCGCGGGCTGCACGATTGGCTCGTTGTAGACCGTGAGGTAGTACATGACGTCGGGATCGGGGTGGTGCCCGCCGTACATCCGCTCCAGGCCCGACTGCACGATGTGCGCGATCTCGTACCCGTACGCCGGGTCATACGAGACCGTTGCCGGGTTCGTTGAGGCCAGGAGGTGGGAGTGGCCGTCGGCGTGCTGCAGACCTTCACCTGTCAGGGTTGTCCGTCCCGCGGTCGCACCGATCACGAAACCGCGAGTCATCTGGTCGCCGGCAGCCCACTGGGCGTCGCCCGTGCGCTGGAACCCGAACATCGAATAGAAGACGTAGACGGGAATGAGCGGCTCGCCGTGCGTTGCGTAGGACGTCCCCGTTGCGGTGAACGCCGCCAGCGCGCCGGCCTCGTTGATGCCGACGTGCATGATCTGACCCTGCGGGCTCTCCTTGTAGGCAAGAAGCAGATCGCGGTCGACCGACGTGTAGTTCTGGCCGTGCGGGTTGTAGATCTTTTGGGTCGGGAAGAACGCGTCGATACCGAACGTCCGAGCCTCGTCCGGGATGATCGGCACGATGCGGTTGCCGAAGCCCTTGGCGCGCAGCAGATCCTTCAGGAGCCTCACGAACGCCATCGTCGTGGCGACTTCCTGCGTTCCCGAGCCCTTCTTGGGAAGCGCGTAGACATCGTCGCCCGGCAGCGTGACCGGGGTGTGCGAGGTCCGGCGCTGGGGGAGGAACCCACCAAGCGCGCGGCGTCGCTCCATCATGTACTGGATCGTCTCGTCCTGCGGGCCGGGGTTGTAGTACGGCGGCAGGTACGGGTTCTCCTCGAGCTGGGCATCCGAGATCGGGATGCGCATCGAGTCGCGGAAGTGCTTGAGATCCTCGAGCGTCATCTTCTTCATCTGGTGGGTCGCGTTGCGTCCCTCGAAGTGGTGGCCGAGGCCATAGCCCTTGATCGTCTTGGCGATGATGACGGTGGGCTGACCCTTGTGCTCGACGGCTGCCTTGTAGGCGGCATAGACCTTGCGGTAGTCCAGACCACCGCGGCGCAGCTTGCCCCAGATCTCGTCGTCGCTCCAGTCCTTCACGAGGGCCGCGGTGCGCTCGTCGCGGCCGAAGAAGTGTTCCCGGATGAACGCGCCGTCCTCGGCACGGTAGGTCTGGAAGTCGCCGTCCGGGGTGGTGTTCATGAGGTGCACGAGTGCGCCGTCGGTGTCTTTGGCGAGCAGTTCGTCCCAGCCGGTTCCCCACACGACCTTGATGACGTTCCAGCCAGCCCCGCGGAAGAAGCTCTCCAGCTCCTGGATGATCTTGCCGTTGCCGCGCACCGGCCCGTCAAGGCGCTGGAGGTTCGCGTTGACGACGAACGTGAGGTTGTCGAGACCCTCGTTCGCGGCTACCTGAAGCTGGCCGCGGCTTTCGACCTCGTCCATCTCGCCGTCACCGAGGAATGCCCAAACGTGGCTGTCGCCGACATCCTTGATGCCACGGTTAGTTAGGTACTTGTTGGTCATCGCCTGGTAAATCGCGTTGATCGGGCCGAGCCCCATCGACACGGTCGGGAACTGCCAGTAGTCAGGCATCAGACGCGGGTGCGGGTACGACGGGAGGCCGTTGGGTGCTGCCGACTTCTCCTGCCGGAACCCGTCGAGCTGAGCCTCAGTCAGGCGTCCTTCCAGGAACGACCGAGCGTAGGTTCCGGGGGAGGCGTGCCCCTGGATGAAGATCTGGTCGCCGCCGGACGGGTGGTCTGGGCCGCGGAAAAAGTGGTTGAAGCCGACCTCGTAGAGGGATGCCGAGGAGGCATAGGTCGAGATGTGACCACCGACGCCGATGCCAGGGCGCTGAGCGCGGTGGACAGTGATGGCCGCATTCCAGCGAATCCAGCGACGGTAGCGACGCTCCAGCTCCTCATCGCCGGGGAACTCGGGTTCGGCATCTGGCGAGATGGTGTTGATGTAGTCCGTGGTCGGCACCTGCGGCACATTGAGCTGGAGCTCGTGCGAGGTCTGCAACAGGCTCAGCATGATCTCCCGACCGCGCCCGTGGCCCTTGGCCGAGACAAGCTGCTGGAGAGATTCCTGCCATTCCGCGGTCTCGTCGGGGTCGCTGTCGAGCGGTCCCTGCGAGTACGGATCCTGATCGTTGACGGTCACGTGAAACCTTTCTTCGACGGGCAGGGTGTGCCACGAGCGGGCGGCCGTGCGCTGCAGGGTGAGCATCGCAGGGTCTGGTCGTGCGCGTGTCTGTACGGCAGACCACGACCCAGCCTAGCGATTCCCGCATCCTCTGGGAGCGGTCGAGGCGCCGCAGCTGGGTCATCCGAAACGGCGGATGCTTCATCCTCCCCGTAGACTCGCATCGAGGGCCTTTAGCTCAGCTGGTAGAGCGCCACGTTTACACCGTGGATGTCGTCGGTTCGATCCCGGCAGGGCCCACATGAATGCGAGTCCCGACGATCAGCGCCGTCTTCTCGAGGTCGCTGCCCTCGATGCCCGCATCCGTAGCGCCGCCGCGGCAGCCCGTTGTCCCGAACAGGCAGCTCGGATCTCTGAGCTGATGCAGGCGCGGGCTGAGCTCAATCAGGAGCTCGTTCGTGTCCGCGGTGACGTTGACGACGTCCGTGCTGAGCAGCGTCGACTCGACGACGACCTGAAGGTCGTCGAGGCTCGCATCGCCCGCGACGCGGCGCGGCTGGCCGACTCAGCCAATGCCAAGGAAGCGCAGAACCTCGAGCACGAGCTTGAGGCGCTGGCCCGGCGAAAGAGTGACCTCGAAGACGCTGATCTCGACGCCATGGAGCGCGCCGAGGCTGCCGAAGAGATCGTTGCCGGGCTGGAAACGAGACTGCGCGAGATCAACGATGAGGGAGCGACGCTCAGCGCGGCGGCGAAGGCTGCGGTGTCAGCAGCCCAAGCCGACGAGGCAGCCGCGACCCGGGACCGCGAGGCCGTTGCATCGACGGTCGCCGCCGACCTTCTCGGCCTGTATGACAAGCTCTCCCAGCGCAGTGCCGGCGCGGCGCTGCTGACGCGACAGACCTGTGGGGGATGCCACATGGTTCTCGCCGGCAGCGACCTCAGTGCCCTGCGCGCCGCCGCGCCGGAGGCTGTCGTGACCTGCCCCGAGTGCGGCTGCATCCTCGTCCGCACGGACGAGTCAGGTCTGTAGTCCACCCGGTCGCTTCACGGGCAGGTCGACCCCGAGCGACGCCGCGTAGACTCGGCCGTGCGAATGGGTCGGCCGGACGGTCGCGTCGCGGCAGTGCCGCGCCGAGGAACGTCCGGGCTCCACAGGGCAGGGCGGTGGGTAACACCCACCCGGAGCAATCCGCGAGACAGTGCCACAGAAAGCAGACCGCCGGGCTCGTCCCGGTAAGGGTGAAAGGGTGGTGTAAGAGACCACCGGGGCCGTGGTGACACGGCTCGCACGGTAAACCTCGTCCGGAGCAAGGCCAGACAGGGGACGACGACGCGGCTCGCCGAGTCCCCGGGTAGGCCGCTAGAGCGGCGCGGTAACGCGTCGCCGAGAGAGATGACCGTCGACGGAGCACCAGCTCCCGAACAGAACCCGGCGTACAGGCCGGCCCATTCGCCCTGTCGGCCACTCCACGTATTAGCTCACACCGCTAATCGAGCAGGCTGTCTATTGGTTCGTCTGCGTTGAAGAGAAGGTCGTACTCATCAACGCGGATGTTCATGTTGCTGCCAACTGCGACATAGCCGAGGCGAGACACGTACGCATCGAAGGTGTCGGGTTCCAGGTAGCAGTAGGCATCCGTCTCGACAGAGATCTCTTCGCCACCCGAGAGCGCAGGCGCGGCCGCGGGCAGTGTGACGAAAATCAGCCCATCGGGGCGGGAGGCCGCAGTGGCAAGATCCGGCTGGAAGTCCGATAGCTGCGACCACTCTTGTGCAGAGATGATCTCGGCACATTGCTGGCCCAACGAGATCCGGTCGAGCGGTGCATCACCTTCGTCAGGATTCGTTGCGGTCGCGGCTGGTGATGGTGTGCCGGCCGGGGGCCGCTGTGGATCTGTTGCCGCCGATGATTCGGTTGATGGGCTGTCGACCTCAACGCTTGTTGCGACACAACCCGCGAGCAATGTCGCCGCCGAAAGTGTCACAGCGGCGACGATCAGGCGAACAGATATCATCTGAGATGTTTGCCTTTCGCTGTCAACGATCTGATCGCCGGCCCCGCGGACGCGTTGCTGAGCCGAGCGGCTCAGTCCGCTGCGGTGGTCTGGGCCAACTGAGGCATCGCGCCCAGCGAGAGCGCTGCTGCGCCGATGATCCCCGAGTTGTTGCGGTGCACCGCCGGCACGATCGGGGTGTTCAGCTTCAACAGGGGCAGGAACTCTTCCGGGTGCTTCGAGACCCCGCCGCCAACGACGAACAGGTCGGGGGAGAAGAGGAACTCCAGGTGGCTGTAGTACCACTGGAGCCGCTTGGCCCACTTCTCCCAGGACAGTTCCTCGCGCTCCATCGCTGAGTAGGCGGCGTAGTACTCGGCATCCTTGTCCTTGCCGGGCCGGGCGAGGTGGCCGAGTTCGGAGTTGGGAATGAGCACACCGTTGTAGATCATGGCCGAGCCGATGCCGGTGCCGAGGGTTGTGAGCAGAACGAGGCCTTGGACGCCCTTCGCGGCGCCGTAGCGGACCTCGGCGACGCCGGCGACATCCGCATCGTTGGCGAAATGGATGTCGCGGCCCAGGCCGTCCTCGAAGAATTTCTCAGCCTCGAAGCCGATCCACTTGTCCGAGACGTTTGCGGCCGACAGGGTCTTTCCATTTTTGACGATCGCGGGGAATGCAACGCCGAGCGGGATGTCGGTGTCCGCGACCTCGAGCGTCTCGAGAACCTGCTTGACGGCATCCAGAACTGCTGGCGGCTCCGCTCCCGGGGGTGTGGGTACCTTGATGCGATCGGTGACGAGTTCACCCGCTTCGAGGTCGACAACACCTCCCTTGATTCCCGTGCCGCCGATGTCGATGCCCACTGCTCGGGTCAGGTCAGATGCCATGCGATCAGCCTACCCATCCGCGCGCCTGTGATCAGTAGGATCGAGTCAACGGAACCCACCGAGGGAGCAGACGTGTCCGCTGACGCCGAGAAGTACTGGTACAACCTGACCACTGGTCAGGTGGAGAAGGGCTTTGAGTCGCCCGCGGTCGACCGTGCCGGCCCGTTCGAAACCGCAGAAGAGGCGGCTCGAGCGCCGGAGATCATGAAGGGGCGCTCGCGCGCATGGGCTGACGACGAAGCCCGTGAAGACTCCTGGGGTTCCGGCGGCAGCGCCGCCCACTGACGTTCGTACCGAGAGGACCTCCATGGACAAGCAGCGGGACTTTGTTCTTCGCACGATCGAGGAGCGCGGCGTCAAGTTCGTGCGCCTGTGGTTTACCGACGTAATCGGCACGCTCAAGTCGGTGGCCGTCGCGCCAGCCGAGGTTGAGGGCGCGTTCACGGAAGGCCTGGGTTTCGACGGATCCGCGATCGAAGGGCTTACCCGCTCCTACGAGTCCGACCTTCTGGCGCACCCGGACCCGACGACGTTCCAGATCCTGCCGTGGCGCGGTGAGATCGACCCGACCGCGCGCATGTTCTGTGACATCACGACTCCGGATGGTCAGCCCGCCGTCGCCGACCCGCGTCATGTGCTCAAGCGGACCCTGGCCAAGGCTGCGGACGCGGGATTCACGTTCTACACGCATCCCGAAATCGAGTTCTACCTCCTCAAGTCATCGACGTACGGAGCCGACGGCCCAGAGCCGGTCGATTCCGCAGGATACTTCGACAACGTTCCCGGCGGCACGGCGCACGACTTCCGTCGTCGGTCGGTGAGGATGCTGGAAGACCTGGGGATCTCGGTCGAGTACAGCCACCACGAGGGCGGTCCCGGGCAGAACGAGATCGACCTGCGTTACGCAGACGCATTGGCGACGGCGGACAACATCATGACCTTCCGCACGGTCATCAAAGAGGTCGCGATCGAGCAGGGCGTCTACGCAACGTTCATGCCCAAGCCCCTCAGCGGTCAGCCTGGCAGCGGCATGCACACGCACATGTCTCTGTTCGAGGGCGATGTGAACGCGTTCTACGAAGAGGGCGCCCAGTACCAGCTGTCGAAGGTTGGACGGCAGTTCATTGCGGGGCTCCTGCGCCACGCAAATGAGATCAGTGCTGTGACGAACCAGTTCGTGAACTCGTACAAGCGTCTCTGGGGCGGTGACGAGGCGCCGAGCTTCATCTGCTGGGGCCACAACAACCGCTCAGCGCTCGTGCGTGTTCCGATGTACAAGCCCAACAAGGGTCAGTCCTCGCGAGTCGAGTATCGTGCTCTGGATTCGGCAGCCAACCCGTACCTCGCGTACGCGCTGCTCCTGGCTGCCGGTCTCAAGGGCATTGAAGAGGGATACGAGCTTCCCGCCGAGGCTGAGGACAACGTGTGGTCGCTCACCGACTCTGAGCGCCGAGCGCTGGGCTACGCGCCGCTTCCGGCCAGCCTCGACCACGCGCTGGAGTACATGGAGGACTCCGAACTCGTCGCGGAAACGTTGGGTGAGCAGGTCTTCAATTATGTTCTGCTGAACAAGCGCCGTGACTGGCAGCAGTACCGTGCGCAGGTCACCCCGTACGAGCTGAAGAGCAACCTCGAGATGCTCTGACGCGCACGGTACCGTCGATGGCATCCACCGAACGGACCACGGGTCTGACCGACCTTGCGCGCGTGGGCTTCAGTGAACTTGCTCAAGCCGATGCCGGGCTCACCGAACTAGCGGAGGCTCTCGGAATCGACCGCGCTCAGGTCGCGGCGCCGGCAGCAACCGCCGCCGACCCCGACGCCGCGCTGCAGGCTCTTCTCCGTGTTGCGCGTCGTGATTCCGACACGCTGCGAGTAACGGCGCTTGACGAACGCAGATGGGCCCACCTGTGGCTGCTCCTCGGTGCTTCGCGAGGTTTCGGCGAGTTCTACGGCAGGCATCCACGAGAGATCGTGCAGCTCGAGGGCGGCGCAGACAGTCTGCCGACCGAGGCTGAGCTTCGTGAAGCTCTCCTGAGTGCAGTCGGGGCGGAGGGAGGGTTCGCCGACGACGGGTCCGAGACTGCCTGGGTGCGTCTGCGGGTCGCGTATCGAACGCAACTGGCCCGTATCGCGCTGTTCGATCTGTCGCATGTTGCTCCGGAAGCAGTCTTGGACGCGGTGTCGGCTGCACTCGCTGATGCGGCGGGAGCGGCTCTCGAAGCATCCCTGTGCGTCGCAAGGACCCGCATCTCGACGGGGGGACCCGCGGGCCAGTTCTCTCGGGAGCAGGTCGATGCGACGCAGTTCGCGATCATCGGGATGGGCAAGTGCGGGGCTCGCGAACTGAACTATGTCTCTGACGTCGACGTCATCTTCGTCGCGGGAACGGATGACGAGACTCTCGTCTCCGAGGCTCGTGCCGTTGACATCGGCACGCGCCTGGCCGTTCAGACAATGCGGGGCATCTCTGGTGTCGAGATCGAGCCTCCACTGTGGGAGGTCGATCCGAACCTGCGACCTGAGGGCAAACAGGGAGCTCTCGTGCGCACGCTCGAATCCCACGTGGCCTATTACGAGCGCTGGGCGAAGAGCTGGGAGTTCCAGGCACTTCTGAAGGCTCGGCCCATCGCGGGCAATAGAACCCTCGGAGACGCGTATATCGACGCAGTTCGGCCGGGGGTGTGGGCAAGCGCGACGCGCGAGAACTTCGTGGACAGCGTGCAACGGATGCGCGAGCGCGTCACAGACCACATCCCGCCCGACGAGGTGTCCCAGCAGATCAAGCTTGGTCCGGGCGGCATCCGCGACGTGGAGTTCACGGTGCAGTTGCTGCAGCTGGTGCATGGCGTCAGTGATGAGGCGATCAGGCAGCGGGGCACGCTTGCTGCGATCGATGCGCTGGTGACCGAGGGCTACATCGGGCGCACGGATGCTGCGGCATTCGCGCGGGACTACCGCCTGTTGCGGCTGCTCGAGCACCGTCTGCAGTTGCGTCGGCTCTCACGCACCCACCTCATGCCGACCGATCCCGACGAGTTGCGGGTCTTGGCGCGTTCGTCCGGCCTCGCTGATACCGGCGCAGATCTCGTCTCGCAGTGGGAATCGATCAAACGGGAAGTCCGCGATATTCACGTTCGGCTGTTCTACCGGCCGTTGCTGTCGGCTGTGGCAGCACTACCCGCCGAAGAACGTGCCCTGTCCGAGGACCAGGCTCATGATCGGCTCGCGGCGATCGGGTTCCGCGATCCGCCAGGCGCTCTTCGCCACATCCGTGCGCTCACGACAGGACTCAGTCGCAAAGCGACAATCCAGCGCCACCTCATGCCTGTGATGATCCGGTGGTTCGCCGACGGCGTCGATCCCGACTACGGTCTGATCTCGTTCAGGCGCCTGAGTGAGCGTCTCGGCGACACCCCGTGGTTCCTTCGGATGCTGCGGGACTCCACGGGCGCGGCTGAACGCCTGACGCGTGTTCTCTCCGGTTCGCGGTACGTCGGAGAGCTCGTCGAGTGGATTCCGGAATCGGCAGCCTGGCTGGACGGCGAAGACCAGCTGAGACCGCGATCAGGCGTCGCACTGCAAGAAGAAGCGCGGGCCATTCAGACCCGACACAGCTCCATCGAGGATGCAGCGCGAGCGGTGCGGGCGTTGCGTCGACGGGAGGTGCTGCGCACCGCAATGGGCGGTGTGCTCGGCATCCTGTCGATCGACGAGATCGCAGAGGCGTTGACCACGATCACCGAAGTGACGATCCAGGCAACCCTTCGGGCAGTGCGCCGGGACGTCGTGCCTCCCGAGGACGACGCCCTTGACTTCTCGGTCATCGCGATGGGGCGCTTCGGCGGTTCGGAACTGGGCTTCGGCTCGGATGCCGACGTGCTCTACGTCTACCGCGCGAACGGCGTGGACGAGGGGCGTGCTGCACAGCTGGCCAACGCGCTCGTTGCAGGTCTTCGTCAGCACTCTGAAGACCTGAGGCTCCCGCTCGATCTGGATGCCGACCTTCGGCCGGAGGGGCGGTCGGGCCCCATGGTCCGGTCGCTGGATTCCTATGCGGCTTACTACCAGCGGTGGTCGCTGTCGTGGGAGGCGCAGGCGCTCCTTCGCGCGCGGGGTGTGGCGGGGAGTGTGAAACTCATCGCTGCCTTCACGGAGCTCGCCGATACAGTCCGCTATCCCGAGCGCGCCGATGAGAACGGGTTACGGGAGATCAAGCGCATCAAGGCGCGCGTCGAGAACGAACGGCTCCCGCAGGGGATCGATCCGGCTCGCCATCTCAAGCTCGGCCCTGGTTCCCTCAGCGACGTCGAGTGGCTCGTGCAGCTGCTCCAGCTTCAGCACGCGTACGCGGTGCCCGACCTCCGCACGACATCGACGCTGCGCGCACTGGACGCCCTCGTGAGGCATGGTCTCCTTCCCGTGAGCGCTGCAGATCGCCTGCGACACGCCTGGGTGCTCGCGAGTCGGCTGCGGTCTGCGAACACGCTGCTTTCAGCGCAGACGAGCGATGTCCTGCCCAGCGACCGACAGAAGCTCGACGGCCTCGCGCGCCTGCTTGAGTATCCGCCCCACTCGGCATCCCAGGTGGAAGAGGACTATTTGGGTGCGACCCGGCGTGCCAGGCGGGTGTTCGAGAAGTACTTTTACGGCTGAGTCGGCGGGCGATGTCAGTCCACGCGAAAGCCCCGCATCCAATCGGATGCGGGGCTTTCGTCGTACCGGGTCTCAGACGCCGAAGTACAGCTCGTACTCGAAGGGGTGGGGACGGGCGTTCATCGGCTGGATCTCGTTCTCGAACTTGTAGTCGATCCAGGTCTCGATGAGCTCGGGCGTGAACACGTTGCCACGCAGCAGGAACTCGTGGTCGGCGCGCAGCGCGTCGAGCGAGTCGAGCAGCGAGTTCGGCACCTGCGGGATGAGCTTGGCCTCCTCGGGGGGCAGCTCGTACAGGTCCTTGTCGACCGGCTCGTGCGGCTCGATGCGGTTGATGATGCCGTCGAGGCCGGCCATCATCTGCGCGGCGAACGCGAGGTACGGGTTGCCCGATGCGTCGGGCGCCCGGAACTCGATGCGCTTGGCCTTCGGGTTGGTTCCGGTGATCGGGATACGAATGGCCGCCGAGCGGTTACCGGCCGAGTAGACCAGGTTGACGGGAGCTTCGTAGCCCTTGACCAGACGCTTGTACGAGTTGAGCGTCGGGTTGGTGAAGGCGAGCACCGCGGGGGCGTGTGCGAGCAGACCACCGATGTACCACCGGGCGATGTCCGACAGTCCACCGTAGCCGGCCTCGTCGTAGAAGAGGGGCTTGCCATCGAGCCACAGCGACTGGTGGGTGTGCATACCCGAGCCGTTGTCGCCGAACAGCGGCTTGGGCATGAAGGTCGCGACCTTGCCCCACTCGTGCGTCGTGTTCTTGACGATGTACTTGAACTTCAGGATGTCGTCTGCCGCGTGCACCATCGTGTCGAAGCGGTAGTTGATCTCCTGCTGGCCACCGGTACCGACTTCATGGTGCGAGCGCTCGAGCACGAAGCCGGACTCGATCAGCTTCAGCGTGATGTCATCACGCAGGTCGGCGGTCTTGTCGACCGGCGAGACGGGGAAGTAGCCGCCCTTGTAGGGAGTCTTGTTGGCGAGGTTGCCGCCGTCCTCCTCGCGGCCGGTGTTCCACGCGCCCTCAGACGAGTCGACGGAGTAGAAGCTCGTGTTCTGCTTCACTTCGTAGCGCACGTCATCGAAGATGTAGAACTCAGCCTCGGGTGCGAAGAATGCGGTGTCTGCGATGCCGGTCGAGGCGAGGAACTTCTCTGCCTTCTTGGCAACCTGACGCGGGTCCTTGTGGTAAATCTCGCCCGTACGGGGGTTGTAGATGTCGAAGATCATGATCAGCGTCTTGGCCTCGCGGAACGGGTCAAGGTACGCCGTCGTGACATCCGGGATGAGCTGCATGTCCGACTCGTGGATGTTCGCGAAACCGCGGATCGAGGATCCGTCGAACAGCTGGCCGACGGTGAAGAAGTCCTCGTCGACGGTGGATGCCGGAATGTTGAAGTGCTGCTGCACACCGGGAAGATCCGTGAAACGGATGTCGAGGAACTTGACGTCCTCGTCCTTGATGAACTTCAGCACCTCAGATGAATCTTTGAACATGAAGACTCCAGAGGTAGGGCGTGGTGATACCCGTGTCGGGTTTCCCAAAACGGTAGTCGGCAGGGATTGCCCTGCCGTGTCCCTATTGTTTCGGGCATGTTACGAGCCTGTCGAATCGGCTCGCCCAGATAGGCTCTTCCGGTGACCTCAGTTGCCCAGGACTACCCCGGTAAACGCCTCGGACTTCCGGAGTCTGGGCCCGGATCGATCGGTCGCCTCGGCCGTCGAGTCGGTGCGTTGTGCGTCGACTACGGTGCGGCGTATCTCATCTCGGGGTTCTTCGGGTGGGACGCACTCGCCATTCTCGGCATCTTTGCGCTCATTCAGATCGCCTTCTTGCCGACGCTGCAGGGCAGCCCCGGACATCGGATCTTCGGGTTGACGCTCCAGCGCGTGGAGGGGGGCTGGGTGGGTCTGTGGCGACCGGTGCTGCGCACCCTGTTGCTGATCGTGGTGATCCCGGCTGTCATCTGGGATGCCGATCAGCGCGGGTTACACGACAAGGCGGCGGGCACAGTCCTGCTTCGCAGCCGCTGACCGCGCTGCCAGGACTCAGCGGGGGCGCGGTGCCCGAACCTTGGTGGGATCGATGCCCTTAGGAATCGGCAGCGACGTCAACGTCTGGGAAACCGAGTCGACTCGCTTGATGACGGCAGCCATCGTTGCGCGGTCGATCTTCTTCGGCAACTTCTTGATCCGTGTCGCGAGCTGTGAGATCGGCACGTCCTCGTCGCCGTGCCCGACGTAGATCACTGTCAGCGGTACACCGGATGCCACCCGCTGAACTTTCTGGCGCTCGTCGTTGACCAGCCGGGTCAGACGCCCGCGTGAGCCCTCACCGATGATGACGACGCCACCGCGGCCGATGACACGGTAAACCGCTTCCTGGGTCTTCGGATTAACGCCGACGGGGTTCTCGTTCGCCTGCCACGAGCGGCCGAGCGATGTGGAGATCACGTGGCCGGTGGCGCCGGGTACGCCGTCGATGCGCTTGTACATGGCGCGTGTCGACAGCCGGGTCGTCAGGGTCAGACCCATCAGGACACCGAAGAGAAGACCGGTGACACCCCAGAGAATGATGCTCCAGACAGCGACCGGGGGAATGAGGAACCCGATGCCAACACCGAGGGCGGCACCGGCGAGCACGACGCCGACGAGCAGCCAGGGGAGACCTCGGTAGGTCTGCTGGGTGAACGTGTACAGGGTACGAAGCTGGGAGAAGAAGCCTGGCCTTTTCTCGGGTGAGGACGCGCGTGCTGCCATCCCTCCAGCGTACCCGGCACGGACGCGCTGCATGAGTAGCGGCCTCGTCCAGCCGCATCCGCGCGAGCTCCTCCCCAGGCTGCGATCGGGCCCGCGGGTCCCCGATTCGACGCCGGGACGAGTGCCGGGTGATGGGGCCGCTCAGGCTTGGGGGCATGAGTGATGCAATGCCCGGGTGGGCGGATGATCCGCTCCTGATCGCGTTCACCCCGCTGCGCCGTGTGACAACGAGAGAGTCGCCCTACGCGGGAACGCTCGTACGCAGCCCGGCGGGCGTTCACCTACTGATCGATCCTGAAAAGGTGCCTGCGGGCGAGCTTTTCTGGACGCCGCAGGAGGACACTCACGTGCTGCGCGCACTGGATGTCGTACACATGGGTACGTCCCGCTCTGAAGCCGCCGCTGGCGCACTGGTCGAAGCGTGTCGCGAGCCCCTCGAAACCTACCTTGAGGTGCGGGACGGCCTGCGATCGCCTCTTACGGAACCGGAGTGTGCCACCATCATGATCAGCCTGTTGCGCGGGGCGTACGAGCTGCGTGCTGCAGCTGGGAAGGATCTCGGCGGAGCATGGTGGCTGTCCGGCTCCGCCAGGCCCGTCTTCGCGCTCGGGCCCGGCGCGGAACCCGCTCGGGAGAGCGCATGCCGCATCCTGAACCGTCTTCCGCTCGATGATGCGCAGGGTGGCTCCGTCAGGGATGCCATCGTGGCTCTCTTGCTGACCGATGACGTCCGAGCAGGTGGGGTCGATGCGTGTGAGCGCGCCGTGTTCGAGTGGGTCGAGCCGGGGCCGCTTCGCCCGTCCTCCGAGGCTCCCGCCGCTGTGCGGCTGGTTCCGAGCCCGGCATTGGTTGCGCCCCCGCTGCGGGCCGAGTCGCGGGTCGTGCCACCGGATGAGCCTGGAGCCTTCGATCGGCTCGTGCGCGGTGGTGATGGCGGATGGCACGAGACGATTGCTGACGTGGCTGCCTCTGCCCGGGGCGCTCTGCGTTCATTTCGACGTGGTCCGAGAGCGGGGCGCCCTGTCGGGCGGGGTCGGCTTGTCATTGGCGCTGTTGCCGTCGGAGTGGTCCTGGCCGTCGCCGTCACGGTCCTGGCCCCCGATGCGCGGAGCGCGCCAGCGGAGAATGCGCCGACCGGAGATGCCGCCTTATCCCCGGACATCGGCAACGCCGCCTCGTCCGACTCCCGCCTCGAGAAAGACCCGCCTGATCTGCCTCGCGTGGCCGGCGTGATCCTCGACGCCATGTCGACGTGTGCCGGGGATGCTGCCTGCCTGGGCACGATCGCCGAGCGTGGGGATGTGGCACCCGCTGGCGGCGCCGCCACCGCTCCCGCTGCGCTTCGGACCCTTCACCTGGTCGACGAGTACGGGGACGTCGCGGTCGTCCGCGCCGAGGCGGACGGCTACCCGGCTCAGCTCGTTGTGATTGCACGCCACGACGACACATGGCTGCTGCGTGAGGTTCTCGACCTCACGCAGCAGCCATCTGCGTAGCGCTGGTCCGTTCTTCCCGGCTCGAAGCCGATCCCGTCAAATGCCGAGGTCTCCAGCAAAGTCTGCCTCTTCGAGGCGCGCCTTCACGGCACCGAGGAAGCGGGCAGCATCCGCACCGTCAATGATCCGGTGGTCGTACGACAGCGCGAGGTAGACGTACGAGCGAACGGAGATCGCATCCTTTCCGTCAACCTGCACGACACCGGGCCGCTTGACGACAGTGCCGGTGCCGAGGATCGCGGACTGCGGCAGGAAGACGACCGGCGTGTCAAACAGCGCGCCACGGGAGCCCGTGTTGGTCAGCGTGAACGTGCCGCCGGCCAGCTCGTCGGGCTTGAGCTTGTTGTCGCGCGTCCGGGCCGCGAGATCGGCGATCTCGTGAGCGATCTGAGCGAGGTTCTTCGTTGCTGCATCACGCAGTACGGGAGTCAGCAGGCCCCGCTCGGTGTCGACCGCGATCGAGAGGTTCTCGGTTGCCGGGTAGACAATCGAACCCTCGTCGACGGTCGCGTTGATGACGGGGTACGCCTGCAGAGCCTCGGCGGCTGCCAGCGCGAAGAAGGGCAGGAACGAGAGCTTGTCGCCCGTCTTCTTCTGGAAGTCGCCCTTCACCGCGTCGCGGAATGCCGCAACCTTGGTGATGTCAACCTCAACCACGGTGGTGAGCTGAGCCGTCGACTGCATCGACGCGACAGCGCGCTCGGAGAGAACCTTGCGCAGCCGCGACATCGGCTGAGTGGTCCCACGGAGCTCAGAAACCTCCCGGGCAGCACGCTTGGGCGCATCAGTTGCGGCTGCGGGTGTCGCTGCCGGCTCGGCAGCTGCCAGGACGTCCTCCTTGCGGATCCGTCCGCCGACGCCGCTTCCCTTGACCGTCGAGAGGTCGACGCCCTTCTCTTGCGCGAGCTTACGAACGAGCGGGGTCACATACGTCTTGCCGTCGCCGTCGGACTCAGGCGCAGCTTCGTCGGCGGCTGCCTCGGTCACTTCGGACGAGGTCGCCGGGGTTTCTGCCGTGTGGCTCGGCGCTGCGGGCTTTTCGGGCTCAGCCGCGGGCTGCTCGGGCTCAGCCGCGGGCTTCTCGGCAGCGGGCTCCGGAGCAGGTGCGGACTGCTGCGCGGCACCGTCACCGATTCGGGCGAGCGTCGCACCCACCGAAACCGTCTCGTCTTCTTGCACGAGAATCTCCTGCAGCGTTCCCGCGACAGGGGAGGGGATCTCGGTGTCGACCTTGTCGGTGGAGATCTCCAGCAGCGGCTCGTCGACCTCGACGGTGTCGCCAACGGCCTTCAGCCACCGGGTCACCGTGCCTTCGGTCACGCTTTCACCGAGCTCGGGTAGGACGACGTCCTTGCCCTCGCCGGACGGAGCGGCCTGCGCTGCGGGAGCGGGTGCAGGTGCGGGCTCTTCGGCCGGGGCGGGCTCGGGCTCGGGAGCCGACTCCTGCGGCGCCTGCTCGGCCGGAGCCTCCTCGGCGGGAACGTCCGACGAGGGTGCGGATGAGCCGTCACCGATCTTCGCCAGGATCGCGCCGACCTCGACGGTCTCGTCCTCGTCAACGAGGATCTCCTCGATCACGCCGGAAACGGGGGAGGGGATCTCGGTGTCGACCTTGTCGGTCGAGATCTCGAGAAGCCCTTCATCGGCCTGAACTGTGTCTCCCACTTTCTTGAGCCAGCGGGTCACCGTTCCCTCCGTAACACTCTCGCCGAGTGCGGGGAGGACCACGGAAGTGCTCATGAGTTTGTCTCCTTCAGGATGCCGATGTCGTTTCCAGCTTAGTGATTCTGCGGGGGCGGTCGTCAGATCGCATGTAGTGGCTTGCCCGAGAGCAGCAAGAGCGCTTCGCCGAGCGCCTCGCTCTGTGTCGGATGAGCGTGAATGAGGGGGGCGACGTCTTCAGGATGCGCGTCCCAGCCCACGAGCAACTGTCCTTCGGTGATGAGCTCGCCGACGCGATCGCCGACGAGGTGCACACCCAGGACCGGGCCTTCGCGCCGCCGCACGACCCGCGCGAATCCGGTGGTTCCCAAGATCTCGCTCTTGGCATTGGCAGCCAGCGGAATCTCCGCGACTTGAACGGCATCCTCACCGAACCGTTCGACCGCCGCCGCTGTCGTGAGCCCAACGGAAGCTACCTCCGGACTCGAATACGCGACGCGCGGCACGGAGTTGTCGTCGAGCGGGGCGACGGACAGCCCGGCGATCCGCTCCGCCACAGCGATGCCATGAGCGAAGCCGCGATGGGCAAGTTGTGGCCCCCGAACGATGTCACCCACAGCCCAGACGTGCGGTGCGGTCGTGCGCAGCTCGGCATCCGTCACGACGAACCCGGCAGCGAGTTCAACGCCAGCTTCCTCGAAGCCGAGGTCAGCGGTAGCCGGAACCCGGCCTGCCGCGACCAGAACGTAGTCTGCGGTGCGGGTCGAGCCATCCGACAGGGTCACCGTGACGTGGTCGTCGCTCGCGTCCACACCGGTGCACGAAACCCCAAAGGTCGTCGTGATCCCGCGCTTGCGGAACGCCCGGAGCAGCGCCGCACTGCTGGCTTCGTCTTCTGAGGGAAGCAGGCGGGCGAGCGGCTCGATGATCGTCACCTCTGCGCCGAACGAGCGCCAGATGCTGGCGAACTCGACCCCGATGACGCCGCCGCCGAGGATGATGACGGATGACGGTACCTCGTCGAGCTCGAGCGCGGTGTCGCTGCTTAACACCCGCCCGCCGAGAGGCACATCGGCAAGCTCGCGGGTGCGCCCGCCGGTGGCAAGGATGATGTCGGATGCCGACAGGGTGCGGTCTCCCACACGAACCTGCAAACCGGGTTCGAGATACCCGTCGCCCGTCACGGTGACGACACCGCGCGCGGTAAGAAGTCCGGTGAGTCCTGCGTGTTTCTTGCTGACGATCTTGCGACGGTAGTCGTGGACCGCGGCCATATCGATGGCGTCAAGGCTCGCGCTCACGCCGTGGTGGGCAGCGTTCCGCACGACATCGGCGACTTCTGCGGAGTGCAGCAGCGCTTTCGTGGGGACGCAACCGCGGTGAAGGCACGTCCCGCCCATCTGGTCTCGCTCGACCAGAGCAACAGTTCGTCCGAGTTCCCGGGCGCGCAACGCTGCCGCGTAGCCTCCGGAGCCGCCTCCGAGTACGACGATGTCGAAGGCGTCCTCGCTCATCGGCCGGCCTCGCTGATCACGAACTCGATGAGGCTCCGGGTCGTCGCTGCGGTCGGACCCTTGTCTGTAAACCCGAAGGGGGCACCCTTGTTCATGCCCACACCGGCGATGTCGAGATGAACCCACGGGATCCGAACTCCGCTGCCGTCGGCGTCGTCGCGTGTTCCGACGAAATGACGAAGGAACAGACCCGCGAAGAGGGATCCTCCCGCGGGGTCACCGACCTTTGCATTGCGAAGATCCGCGATCGGAGAGTCGAGTTCATCGACCATGTGGTCGGGAAGGGGCATCTGCCAGGCGAGCTCGTTGACACGATCCGCTGCCGCAAGGTAGCGGGCGACGGCCTCGTCGTCGCCCATGACGCCTGCGTGTCGCGTTCCCAACGCTGTGGTGATCGCACCAGTAAGGGTTGCCACATCGACGATGACGTCGGGGTGCTCACGGCTCGCCGCGACAAGCCCGTCGGCAAGGACCAGCCGGCCCTCGGCATCCGTGTTCAGTACCTCGACCGTCGTGCCATCGGCGATGCGAAGGACATCGCCCGGGCGTGTCGCCGTCCCCGAGGGCATGTTCTCGGCCAGACACAGCCACGCCGACACGCGCACGGGAGCACCGATCTCAGCGACCGCGCGAAGCACAGCAAGGACCGTTGCCGCGCCGCACATGTCGTACTTCATGTCGACCATTCCGGCGGCGGGCTTGAGCGAGAGCCCACCGGAGTCGAACGTGATGCCCTTGCCGACCAGAGCCACGTGACGCGTCGCGCCGTCCGGCGCATACTCGGCGCGAACGAGGCGTGGGGGGCGTACCGAGCCGCGACCGACACCGAGGATGCCGCCGAACCCGCCGGTTGCCAGATCGGTCTCGTCCCACACCTGGACTGTTGCCGGGAGGTCTGTCAGCAGGTCGCTGGTCGCCGCAGCCATGTCGGCGGGGCCGAGGCCGTCGGCGGGGGTGGTCACGAGGTCCTTCACAAGCGCGACTGCCTCGATCACGGCGCGGACTCGTGCCGCATCCTCGGGCGGAACCGCCGCCGCAGCATGAACGACGACACGCGTCGCGCGGGGCTTTGGTGGCTCTTTCTTGAAGCTCGCGAAGCTATAGCCGCCGAGACCTGCGCCCTCGGCGGCTGCGAGCGCCGCATCCGCAGTCTGATGGAACGGCAGAGCCACCGCGACAGTGGCGAACCCGGTCAGAGTGCGACTTCCAACACCGACAGCGTTGCGAACGGATGCCGCGTCCCGACCCGCACCGCTGCCGACGACGGCAACGGGGTGAGCGAACAGCTGCGGAACCGCGACTCGGGCATACGATCCCGCCGCGCCTGTGAACCCGATCGACTCCAGGCTCTCGCGCAGTCCGGGAAGGGATTCCCACTCGTCGTCAGCGGTTGCGGAAACAAGGGGGATCACCATCACCACCGCGTCTGCGTCGTGTTCGGTAACCGGGGCTTCGCTGAATTCGACGACAGGACTGGCCATGCATTCATCCTAGGTCGGGGCATGTTCGCTCTGAGCGGCACGCGTCGGGGCGGCCACTGCGACCACGCGCCTAGCATGGAGGCATGACCTTGTCGGTACCCGTTTATCACCGCGTCGCCAGCGCCCCGCCGGTGCCCGCGGGTCTGCCGCTCGTGATCGCGCTCACCGGTTTCACCGACGCCGGATCCGCCGTGAGTCGGGTCGTCACCTACCTGAGGGAGGATCTGGAGCCCACGCCCATTGCGGTTTTCGAGAACGACATCCTTCTCGACTACCGCGCGCGTCGCCCGGTCATCTCTTTCGAACACGACCACCTCACTGACTATCGGCCTCCCCGGTTGGAGCTCTCGCTCGTTCACGACGCCTTGGGGCAGCCGTTCATCACGCTGACGGGGTACGAGCCGGACTTCGCCTGGGACTCGTTCACAGCAGCGGTCCTCGAGCTGGCCGCAGAACTTGACGTGGCGAGCGTGACGTGGGTACACGCCATTCCGATGCCTGTCCCTCACACACGTCCGCTGGGAACGACGGTGAGCGGCACCCGGACGGAGCTGACGGCGGCTCATTCTGTGTGGCAGCCCGAGACCCAGGTTCCCGCGACTGTCGGTCACCTCCTCGAGTACCGCTTTGCCGAGACCGCTGCGGAGGTCGCGGGCTTCGTGCTTCTGGTGCCGCACTACCTCGCCGATACGCAATACCCTGCAGCAGCTCTCGCTGCGCTCGACAGCGTGACGGTGGCCACGGGATTGATCTTCGCCGGTGACGAACTTCGGGAAGAGAACCGCGAGTATCTCGAGAAAGTGCAGGAGCAGGTTGGCGGAAGCGACGAACTGCAGCGGATGATCGAGACCCTCGAAGAGCGTTATGACGCGTACATGGCGGGGGCGACGAACGCCACGCCGATCATCCACACCGGTGACCTGCCGACCGCGGACGAGATTGCCGCCGAACTGGAGCGGTATCTGGCCACCCGCCCCGCCGGCGACGACGACAAGGCCTGAACGCGGGAATACGCAGCGCGGCACAATCGTTGTTGGTGATGTCCGTTAGCGACGGCCGGGGGAGTGGGCCAGGAATCGCGGACGGAGTATGAGACAATGGTGGTTCGACCCATTGTCACCCGTGGCCGTCACAGGCCGCGGGACTTGACAAGGGTCTTACTAGCGTCCGAAACCAACAGCGCGGCAATCAGATCGCCGTGCGCTGAGAGGCGAAACGTGACCGCAAGCACGACACCCACCCGTACGCGCGCCAAGAAGGCCGACGCGGACGCGCTGGCGACTGAGATCGAGAGCGACGACGAGGTCGCCACGACTGCTGCCAGCAAGCGTCCCGCAGCCAAGAAGCGTAGCGGCGCGACGGGCGCGAAGGCCAGCGCGAAGAAGACATCCACGAAGAGCGCGGATGACGACGCCGACGACATCGACGAGGACGAAGAACTCGACGAGGCTGATGTGGACGGCGTCGACGAGGGAGCCGACGACGAGTCGTCTGACTCGGAATCATCGGATGACGCACCCGACTCGCCGGCCGCGAAGGACGCGTCTGACGACGATGACGCTGACGACGACGAAACACCCAGCAAGCCCGTCTTCACCGAGCCGCTCCCCAGTGGCGCCATCGTCATCAGCTCGAGCGACGAGGATGACGTCCCGATCTACTCGACGCAGATCACCGGTGCGACAGCTGACCCGGTCAAGGATTACCTGAAGCAGATCGGCAAGGTGCCGCTGCTGAACGCGGCCGAAGAGGTCGAGCTCGCTATGCGGATCGAGGCGGGTCTGTTCGCCGAAGAGAAACTGTCGAACATGACGCCTGCAGAGAAGTCCAGCCAGCTCGGCCTGGACCTGCAGTGGATCGCCCGCGACGGTCAGCGTGCCAAGAGCCACCTGCTCGGAGCTAACCTGCGCCTGGTTGTCTCGCTTGCGAAGCGTTACACGGGTCGCGGGATGCAGTTCCTCGACCTCATCCAGGAGGGAAACCTCGGTCTCATCCGTGCCGTCGAGAAGTTCGACTACACGAAGGGCTTCAAGTTCTCGACCTACGCGACGTGGTGGATTCGTCAGGCGATCACCCGAGCGATGGCAGATCAGGCGCGCACCATCCGTATCCCGGTGCACATGGTCGAGGTCATCAACAAGCTCGCCCGCGTCCAGCGGCAGATGCTGCAGGATCTCGGTCGCGAACCCACCCCCGAAGAGCTCAGCCGCGAACTGGACATGACGCCCGAGAAGGTCATCGAGGTCCAGAAGTATGGCCGCGAGCCGATCTCGCTGCACACACCGCTTGGTGAGGATGGCGACAGCGAGTTCGGTGACCTCATCGAAGACACCGAGGCTGTCGTTCCGGCTGACGCTGTCGGTTTCACGATGCTGCAGCGTCAGCTCGAGTCTCTGCTTGACTCGCTGTCCGAGCGGGAAGCCGGCGTCATCCGCATGCGTTTCGGACTCGGTGACGGTCAGCCCAAGACGCTCGACCAGATCGGCGACACGTTCGGTGTGACCCGTGAACGGATCCGCCAGATCGAGTCGAAGACGATGGCCAAGCTTCGCCACCCGTCGCGGTCGCAATCGCTGCGGGACTATCTGGAATGACCGGCGTCGCCAACGAGGGGAAGTCGCTCGACGTCGAGATCGACGGCGCGAGCTACCGGCGGATCCCGATCCGCACGCGCGTTGTGATGCCCGGTGATGACCTGGATGACATCATCCGCGAATACGCCCTCGAGCACGCCGTCACCGGCGACACGCTGTTCGTCACCGAGAAGATCGTCGCGATCACCCAGGGGCGCTCGTACGCGGTGTCGGAGATTCAGCCGCGCAAGCTGGCCCTGTTTCTGTCGCGGTACGTGACGCGTACTCCGTATGGGATCGGCCTCGGAATGCCCGAGACCATGGAGATGGCGCTGCGCGAGTGCGGCACGCCGCGCATCCTTTTCGCTGCGGCGGTCTCGGCCGTGACGAAGGCCTTCGGCCGCTCGGGCGACTTCTACCGGATCGCCGGCGACCGCGCCCGTGCGATCGACGGCCCGACCAGTGGGACCATCCCGCCGTACAACAGCGCCGTCGTGCTGGGGCCCGAACGTCCCCGGGAGGTAGCTCAGCACCTCAAGACGTTGCTGGCCCCCGGCGTCGAGGTTGCGGTGGTGGACATCAACGACCTCGGTGGGAACATTCTCGGGTCGACGCTCTCGAAGACTGACGAGAAGACGCTTCTCGCCGTGCTTCGCGACAATCCGCTCGGCCAGGGTCACCAGTCAACGCCGCTCGGCATCGTGCGCGCGGTCTAGCGCTCCTCAGAAACCGATAGCTGCACGGTACTTGGGCTTGTGGCCGGTGCGGATGCCGGTCACGCTGGGCTTGTTCTCGTAGACTCCTGCCGCCCAGTTCCCCTCGACGAGGACCGGGCCTTGGGGAGTCACCACGACGTCCCACCCCACATAGCGCACTGTCGGAACGACACGTGCCACCTCATCGATGAAGACCCTGACGTCGTCGAGCATCGGCAGGGTGAATTCGGAAATGCGGCGCCCGGTATCGGGATGAAACTCGTGCACGTTGCCGTGCGAGTCGTAGCCGGGGCCCACAGCCCGGCCGTCGTCGTCGAGCATCGAATAGAAGCCGCCGAAGCTCATCTGGTCGCTGACTTCTCCCCGGCCGAACTTCTGCGCCATGGCGAGGATGTGTGTGCGTTCGCCGTCGAAGAAGGTCGTGACCCGGGTCGTATTGACCGTGCCCGGGCAGAAGGCGGCAAGATCAGGATGCTGGGTGATCACCTCTTCGGCGAGGAGTTCCCCGCGCTCCAGCAGACCGGTGTGGAACGCCAACCAATCGGTGACGGCATCCGCTCGATAACGGTGGACGCCGGATCCTGCCTGCCCGACCGGCTCCTTGACGATGACGGTGCCGTGGCGCTCGACGAAATCGCGCAACTCGTGCGCGTTATCGGCCGTGACCGTCATCCATTCGCGGTGGAGGAAGGGTGCAAACGTGCTGTTGAACGCGATCTTGTTGTGAAACTGGGCTCGGTACCGCGGGTCGTCGTAGCGCTGTGACAGCTCGTTCGAGACGGGATGCGTCATGTATGTGGCGCGCTCGGCACGGCTCAGAATCGCGAAGTCGTAGTCAACGTAATCCTGGAATCCCACCTGACGCACGCCAGCCGACCAGAGCATGTCGGCGAGCACGGCAGGAGTCCAGCGACCGTGCTCTCGCGATGTCTCGCGCGCTCGCTGCCACAGCGAACCGACGTCGATCCGGCGTGCCCGCGCGGCGCGATAGTGCATCCGCGTCCGCGGATCGAGCGATGCCATTCAGATGGTACGGGGCGAGAGTTGTGCTGAAGTCACTCAGCGCTCAGTCGGTGTGTCTCGTCGTGCCAGCTCGTGGCGATCTCGCGCAGCTTCTCTTCGTAGCGGCGTCCGTGGTGGGCGCAGAAGAGCAGCTCGCTGCCGTTGACTTCGGCGGCAATGTACGCCTGTGCGCCGCACGAGTCGCAGCGGTCGGCGGCGGTAAGACGGCTCTCGATGACGTCGATCTCTGCGGGTGAAAGGGTAGCCATGGTCATGCCTCCTCGGTGCGTCACTCCTGGCGATGTCATGACATACAACCACGGGGATGTTTCGGGTATGCCGCTAATGGGTCACATTTCGCTGAGCGCGTACGGCGGCCCCCGTGCCGCGTGGCTCCGCAGCGATCCCAGCGACGCCGCGTAGCCTGAACGATTGTGACCTCCGAGTATTCCGCTCACCATCTTCAGGTACTTGAAGGCCTCGAGGCGGTTCGCAAGCGGCCCGGAATGTACATCGGATCCACCGATTCGCGCGGACTGATGCACTGCCTCTGGGAGATCATCGACAACTCCGTCGATGAGGCGCTTGCCGGGCACGGTTCGACGATCGAGATCGTGCTGTACGCCGACGGGAGCGTCGAAGTGCGCGACCGAGCCCGCGGCATCCCGGTCGACATCGAACCCCGCACCGGGCTATCGGGCGTTGAGGTTGTCTTCACGAAGCTGCATGCGGGCGGAAAGTTCGGTTCCGGGTCGTACAGTGCGTCGGGCGGGCTCCATGGTGTGGGAGCGTCAGTCGTCAACGCACTGTCGGAGCGACTGGATGTCGAGGTCGACCGCGGCGGCAAGACGTGGGCGATGTCGTTCCACCGCGGTGAGCCGGGCGAGTTTGCCGGTCCCACGCCGGACTCTGCGTTCACGCCGTTCGAGAAGAGCTCCGTCCTGCGCGTTGTCGGCAAGGCCGCGAAGGGTGTCACTGGCACACGCATTCGGTACTGGGCCGATCGGCAGATCTTCACCCGTGACGCGGCGTTCTCCCTCGAAGACCTGCAGCAGCGGGCTCGACAGACGGCGTTCCTCGTGCCGGGCCTGACGATCACGATCACCGACGAACGCAATCCTGAGACACCGGTCACGACGGAGTATCGCTTCGACGGCGGGATCTCGGAGTTCGCCGAGTATCTCGCCCCGGACGCCGCGATCACCGACACCTGGCGGTTGCAGGGTACAGGGACGTTTACCGAGACCGTCCCCGTGCTGCAGGCATCCGGGGCCATGGTGCCGACCGAACTCGAGCGATCGTGCGAGGTCGACGTCGCAGTGCGCTGGGGCACCGGCTACGAAACGACGTTGCGCTCTTTCGTGAACATCATCGCGACCCCGAAGGGCGGCACGCACCAGCAGGGCTTCGAAGCCGGCCTCATGAAGGTGATTCGCACTCAGGTCGAGCAGAACGCGCGCCGACTGAAGGTGGGCAACGACAAGCTCGACAAGGACGACATCATGGCGGGCCTCACTGTCGTGCTCACCGTCCGACTTCCCGAACCGCAGTTCGAGGGCCAGACGAAGGAAGTGCTCGGCACGCCCGCGGTACGCCAGATCGTCTCGACCGTGGTGGCCCGGGAACTGGCTGCGCGATTCTCCTCATCCAAACGCGATGACAAAGCCCAGACCTCGCTGCTGCTTGACAAGGTCGTCGCCGAGATGAAGGCGCGGATCTCGGCGCGCGCTCACAAAGAAACGCAGCGGCGCAAGAACGCTCTCGAGTCCTCGTCGCTCCCAGCCAAGCTCGTGGACTGCCGCTCCAACGACGTCGCCGACTCCGAGCTGTTCATCGTCGAGGGCGATTCGGCTCTCGGCACCGCCAAGCTTGCGCGCAATAGCGAGTATCAGGCGCTGCTCCCGATTCGCGGAAAGATCCTCAACGTCCAGAAGGCGTCGATCAGCGACATGCTCTCGAACGCGGAGTGCGCGTCGATCATCCAGGTCATCGGTGCCGGGTCGGGTCGGTCGTTCGACATCAGCACGGCGCGCTACGGCAAGGTGATCCTGATGAGCGACGCTGATGTCGACGGCGCTCACATCCGCACGCTTCTTCTCACGCTCTTCTTCCGCTACATGCGTCCGCTGATCGAAGAGGGGCGTGTGTTTGCCGCCGTTCCTCCGCTTCATCGTGTGGTCGTGAAGCATCCGGGGACCAAACCCAACGAGACGTTGTACACGTACAGCGAGGCTGAGCTTCACGCGCTGCTGAACAAGCTGACCAAGGCCGGCCGAACGTGGCAGGAGCCGATTCAGCGCTACAAGGGCCTCGGCGAGATGGATGCCGAACAGCTGGCGACGACCACGATGGATCGCGCTGGTCGAACCCTACGCCGCGTGCGGGTTCAGGATGCCGAGAGTGCGGCATCCGTCTTCGAACTGCTCATGGGTAACGACGTCGCCCCGCGGCGCGAGTTCCTGATCGAGTCGTCAGATCGGCTCGCCCGCGAGCGCATCGACGCCTGATCGGCGCAGGCCGGCAAGGGCCCTGGGGAAGGGGCTCAGCGGACCACAGTGCCGATAGCTGCGACGCCGGCTTCGAGTGACACCCCTGAGGCGTCGCGCTTCGCGCCTACGGGCGGCAGCGCGCGCGCCGCCCCATCCTGCGCGACTGCGCGCGGATCGGACCCCGCCCAGGCAAGAACCAGGCGGTCTTCGCCCTTGAGCAGGCGGTGGGCGCGCACGCCGCCGGTGGCACGGCCCTTGGCGGGGAACTCGCCCAACGGCGACACCTTGCCGGAACTCACGTCCGCCCCGGCCAGCGCGCCTGCGCTTCCCGCGGCCGTCACCACGACAGCTTCGGCAGCGTCCGCGGCCGGGATCACGGCGAACCCGATGACTGACGCGCCCGAGCCGAGTCGGATGCCCGCCATACCGCCCGCTGCACGACCCTGCGCACGCACAGCGCTCGCCTCGAATCGCAGAAGCTGCGCATCGTCGGTGATGAAGAGAAGCTCGGCGTCGTCGGCGGCCAGCGCCCCGCCGACAACAGCGTCCCCCGGCTTCAGGGAGATGATCTCGATCTCATCGCGGGCTGCGATTTCGCTCGGAAGCACGCGCTTGACGACTCCCTGCGCGGTACCGAGCGCGAGCGGGATCGTGCCGTCGAGCGGAACGATCGCAATGACGTGTTCTCCGCCCGAGAGCCCGAGGTACTGATCTGCGCGGGTTCCGGCGGCGAGCTGCACGGCGTTACCGGGAACCGACGGGAGATCGACCGGCGTGAAGCGCACGAGGCGTCCGCGGGTCGTCAGGGCTCCGAGGTGGCCTCGCGTTGTCGCGTCGGCGGCGCTCCGGATCGCATCATGCTTCGACCGGCGCGTGGGAGAAACGATTCCCCCACCCGTCGCGTCGGGATCGAGGTCCGCCCGAACCATCCGGCCTGTCGCCGAGAGGAACACGCGGCACGGAGTGTCGGCGATTTGCAGATCGACGGGCTTCTTCGACGACGAGCGCGACGCGACGGGCCCGCCGTTGAGCAGCAGAGTACGGCGCGGCGTACCGAACGCCTCTGCCGCGGCATCCAACTCCGTAGCGACCTGTGCACGGATCAGCTTGTCGCTGGCGAGGAGTGCCTCCAGCTCGGCGATCTCGGCCTTCAAAGCGTCGCGTTCCTGCTCCAGCTCGAGGCGGGAGAAACGGGTGAGCCGGCGCAGTCGCAGCTCGAGGATGTACTCGGCCTGTGGTTGTGAGAGGTCGAAGACCTCCATGAGGCGGGTGCGTGCCTGCTCGCCGTCATCGGAGGTGCGGATCACCTGGATGACTTCGTCAATGTCCACGATCGCGATGAGGAGGCCCTCGACAAGGTGAAGCCGCTCACGCCTCTTGCCGAGGCGGTAGCGGCTGCGTCGCGTCACGACCTCGATGCGGTGCCCGACATAGACCGCCAGCATCTCCTTGAGACCAAGGGTCTGCGGCTGGCCCTCGACGAGGGCGACGTTGTTGATGCCGAAAGAGTCCTCAAGCGGTGTGAGCCGGTACAACTGCTCGAGCACGGCGTTCGGATCGAATCCGGTCTTGATGCCGATGACCAGCTGCAGGCCGCGGTGCCGATCGGTGAGGTCGGTGACGTCGGCGATGCCCTGCAATTTCTTGGACGTGACCGCATCCTTGATTTTCTCGATCACGCGCTCGGGACCGACCAGGTAGGGGAGCTCGGTCACAACCAGGCCGGTTCGTCGGGGGCCGAGCGATTCGATCGACACCTTTGCGCGGGTTCGGACCGAGCCCCGGCCCTTCGCGTAGGCATCCTTCACCCCGTCGAGTCCGACGATAATGCCTCCCGACGGAAAGTCGGGCCCGGGAACGAACTCCATGAGCTCTTCGACCGTCGCTTCGGGATTGTCCAGCAGATGGATGGCCGCGGCCACGACCTCGATGAGGTTGTGCGGCGCCATGTTCGTGGCCATGCCCACCGCGATGCCCGACGCGCCATTGACGAGCAGGTTCGGAAAGGCTGCGGGGAGAACGGCCGGCTGCTGGAACTGTCCGTCGTAGTTCGGGATGAAGTCGACGACGTCCTCATCCAGGTTCTCGGTCAGCGCGAGTGCCGGGGCTGCAAGTCGTGCCTCGGTGTATCGAGGAGCTGCAGGTCCGTCATCCAATGACCCGAAGTTGCCGTGCCCGTCCACCAGCGGAACACGCAGCGAGAAGGGTTGGGCGAGACGTACCAGGGCGTCGTAGATCGCTGCATCGCCATGGGGGTGAAGCTTTCCCATGACCTCGCCCACGACACGCGAACTTTTCACATGACCGCGGTCGGGCCGCAGACCCATGTCTGCCATTTGGAAGAGGATGCGACGCTGCACCGGCTTCAGACCATCGCGGGCGTCGGGGAGTGCCCGCGAGTAGATCACCGAATACGCGTACTCAAGGAACGAGCCCTGCATCTCTGCTGCGACGTCGACATCCTCGATCCGCTCGGCGACCTCAGCGGGCTGGGGGGGACGGGATGACGGCATGACAAAACCTCGGACGCTGGAACGGACGCACCTCGCCCTGCGGGAAGAAGGCGCGTGGGAGACTGGCGTGGATGCCGATCACACTACCTGCGCACTCGCCGAGAACCCGGAGCCTCACCGACGTCGTGCCGGAGATGTTTCGTTCGCTGCGCGGGGAGGGCACCTGGCTGCGGCCCGTTCGCAGCGCCGTCCTGGTCATGTTGGACGGCGTGGGTGCGGCACAGCTGCGGGCCCGATCTGGTCACACGAGATTTCTTGCGAGTGTCGGCGGTCCACGGGATATCGCACGCACGACCTTCCCCTCGACCACAGCGAGCGCGCTCACGAGTCTCCTCACCGCGACAAGCCCTGGACGCAACGGCATGCTCGGGTACCGTGTGCGGGTTCCCGAGACCGGCCGCATTGCCAACCTGCTGCACGGGTGGGAAGACGGCGATCTGCCGTCGGATTGGCAGCCGGAAACGCCGCTCACCCGCCCACAGACGCAACACGGGCCCGTCTACGTGGTCTCGAAGCCGGAGTTTGCTACCACGGGCTTTACTCGTGCGACGACGGACGGTGCCGAGTTCATCGGGGTCACCGACCTCGATGACCGAATCGCCCGCGCCGGTGCGATCGCGGCGCAGCATCCGGGAAGTTTTACCTATCTGTACGTACCAGAACTCGACGGCATCGGCCACCGGGTCGGCTGGGAGTCGGGTGCATGGACCGACGGTCTCGAACGCGTGGATGCCGCGCTTCGCAAGCTGGCGCAAGCGGCACCCCAGGCAGGCCTGCTCATCACCGCAGATCACGGGATGATCGACGTGCCTGCGAGCCGTCACGTCCTTCTGGATGACGGTGACCCACGCCTCGAGGGAGTCGCCGACATCGCGGGCGAACCGCGCATGCTGCATCTGTATGCGCAGCCGCAGGCAGCTGATGCGATAGCCGGTGTCTGGCGGGCATCCGACGCCGAGCGCGCCTGGGTCATGACCCGTGACGAAGCGATCGCCGCCGGGGTGTTCGGGAGCGTGAACCCAGACATGGTCGAACGGATCGGTGATGTGCTTGTCGCGGCCAGGGCACGGGTCGCCTACTACGACAATCGGCTCGACGACCGGTCGCCCCAGCGCATGGTCGGACAACACGGATCCCTCACGCTCGAGGAGTCCGTCGTTCCTCTGCTTCGGGCCGGCGCATACGCCGCCTGACCGCAGTCGCCGCGTCCTTCGGGCTACTCGTCGGAGCGGGCTCCGAAGACGATCTCGTCCCAGCTGGGAAGGGCAGCGCGACCGCGCCGACGAGATGATGACAATTGCGTCGCCTCGAGATCAGCAGGGTCTTCTTCAGCGGCGGCCTGCGGGGGAGCGGTGGTTTCGTCGTAACCGGGCTCGAGGGCATCGAACAGGGCAACCGGTGCACGCTCTGCGTCATCGGCGCTGGGCTCCGGAGCGGACTCCCGCTGACCGCGACGCCGCCGCAGCGCTTCGAGCAGATCAGCTGTTTCGGGAGACGTTGTCACGACGGGATCGGCGGCGCGCTTGGTCGCGGCCTCCCGAACGGCGGCGCTCGCCCGATCCGGCGTTCGCTCAGCAGGTCGCTCCGTGTCACGCGACTGGTCATCGTCTCGCCGCGGCCCAAAAGCACCGGAGTCGAATCGCGAGTCATCCTTCGACGGAGAGGGATCGAGGGCGCGGAGTCGAGGGATGAGACCCTCCGGCAGGGCTCCCTGCCTCGACAGCTGTGTCGCGTCGGTGTTCAGCGGTGACAGGGTCGTGCGTCGCGGGTCGAACCCCCAGCGCGCGTCGCGATCGACGTCGCCGGTGCGGAACTCGAGCTTGATGACCCAACCCGTGGCGTCCTTCCAGCTGGTCCACCGTTCCGTCGTGGCACCTGCCTCGGTGAGCTTCGCACGCACCGCAGCGCCGAATGTCGACTCGCCATCGGGTTCCAGTTCTGCAGACACGAGCACGGGAACTGCCAGCGCTTGGCTGAGAACGTGCTCGCGTTCAGCAAGGACGGGGCCTTCGTACCGGCGCACGTCCTCGACCCGAGCTCCCAGAAGCTCCGCGACTTCCTCCGCGCTCAAGCCCGCACGGATCTGCGTCTGGATCTCGCGGGGGCTCGGCCTGGCAGCTGTCGTGTCGGACTCGCGTGCTCGCCGGGCGCGGCGAACTTCGAATGCCAGCGCGTCATCAAGGGCGAGCGTGAATCTGTCGCCCGACTCCGTTGCGAGGATCAGCTGATCGTCTTCCGTTGCGATGACTTTGAGCTGTTCCATCCCACGCTCCTCCCGTGCCTCTGCGGCGTGTCGGCCCCATGCTGACACACCGAACCGCCGCGGCAGGGAATATCCATCGCGTGCCGCTCGTTTCGTCGACGTCGGCATACGGACCGAGCATTTGCTAAATCCCGATCCGTCGTGCAAACTATCGCCGCCCATAGCGGCCCCGCAGCACCGCACCACAGCATCACCCAACGGAAGTAGAGAATGGCCACCGACTACGACGCACCGCGCAAGAGCGACGACGACAGCGAGTCCATCGAGGCGCTCAAGGAGCGGGTCCCCGACAAGATGTCGGGTTCGGTTGACGTCGACGATTCGGACAACCCGTCGGGCTTCGAGTTGCCGGGGGCAGACCTCTCAGACCTGGAACTCGACGTCGTGGTTCTTCCGCCCCAGCAAGATGAATTCACGTGCGCAAGCTGCTTCCTGGTCAAGCACCGCTCCCAGGTGGACCACGAGGAGGCCGGCGGAATCATCTGCAAGGAGTGCGCTGCCTGATCACCGGCCGCAGGGCGGACGAGCCGCCTAGCGGACCGCTTGTGCGCGCCGAATCGCCGCAGCGAGCCTGTCCGGTGTCCGGCTCGAGACGACCCAGGCCCGCGTCGGATCATCCTGGTCGATGACGGGGACGACCACGACACCGTCGATTCCCCCACGGATGACGTGCCACGCGGTCGCATCGAGGCCTGGCCCCCGGGCGAAGCGTGCATCTTCGTCTGTGAGGGCGACGGGTTCGCCGAGGTAGCGAGCGTCGATCCAGGCTCGGCCTGCGAAGACGCGACCGTCAGCGACCCGCACGACCGGACTTGCCCAGACCAGAAGGGCGATGGCGATGACACCGACCCCGGCGCCGACGGTGAGCGCAACCGTGGTGTCGATCGGCGTGAAGACTAATGCCGCCATGGGCGCCACCACCGCGGCAGATACGATCACCCACAACGACGGCCCCAGCCGTTCTCGATAATCGGCCGCGGTCTGGACTCTCGTCGTCGCCATCGTGTTCTGCACTACCCTCGTTGCGTGACCCCATCCGTGGACATCCCCATTATCGCCGCCCACCCGCCGACGTATAGCCATCCGGGCGACGCCGGCGCGGATCTGGTCGCCGCTGAGGCGGTCCGTCTCGAACCGGGCGAGCGCGCGCTCGTAGGCACCGGTGTTCGCATCGCGCTCCCGGACGGATACGCGGCCTTTGTGGTTCCTCGAAGCGGGCTTGCCGCTAAGCACGGCATCACGGTTGTGAACTCGCCGGGCACTGTGGATGCCGGCTACCGCGGCGAGATCAAGGTCTGTCTTCTCAACACCGATGCGCGTGAACCGTACGAGATCGCGGTGGGTGACCGAATCGCTCAGGTGATCATCATGCCGGTGACCATCGCCCGGTTCCTCCCCGTCGATGAGCTACCTGACAGCGTGCGCGGTGATGGTGGGTTCGGATCGACCGGTTACGTCGGGGGTAGCGTTGAGGACATGGGACGGAGCGCAGCACGATGACGGAGCAGATCGACGACGGTTCACAGGACACCTCAGCCGACGGACCCGAGAAAGACGCCAAGTCCGCTCCCGCAGACCGCGAGCAGTCGGGCCCCTTCGATGAGGCCGAAGCTCGGGCCGTGCGTCCGTACATCGACCTTGGTGCGATCAAGATCCTCCCGCGCGAAGGCCTGAATCTTCGCCTCGAGGTCGAGGAGCAGACCAAACGAATCGTGGCCGTCGGTCTTGATTACGCAGGGTCCACGCTGCAGGTGCAGGCTTTTGCGGCGCCGCGATCGACCGGATTGTGGAACGAGACGCGGGACCAGATCCGCGCGCAGATCCGCCAGCAGGGCGGTCGCGTCGAGGAGCGTCGGGGCCCGCTCGGCCCGGAGCTGCTGGCCGAGGTTCCCGTTGTCGCGGGCACCGATCCGTCGGCAGGAAAGCGCATCGCGCGATTCATTGGCGTGGACGGGCCGCGGTGGTTCCTCCGTGGCGTGGTCGGCGGCGCCGCAGCTACCGATGTCGACGCTGCAGCGCAGGTCGAGGACCTGTTCCGCTCGATCGTCGTGGTGCGCGGAACGACCCCGATGCCGCCGCGCGACTTGATCCCGCTTCGAATGCCGGCAGCCCCGGGTACCACGTGAGCACCCCGCGCTCGGGTTCCGATGATGATGCCCAGCCCCAGGAGCCGGCCGCTTCCGCGACGAACGGAGAACAGCCCCGGGTCTCGGATGCCGTGAGCGCTGCTCTCGGCGAAGCTGCCCGTCGCGCGGGCCTTGACCCCGCGCAAGACGTCACGACAGGTCGCGCCGTCTGGGCTGCGATCGGCGGGTGGCGCGGCATCCTCGAATCGGTCCTCCCGAGCCTTGCCTTCCTCATTCTTTACACGCTCACGAGTGAACTCGTGCTGGCGCTGGGTGTCTCGGTGGGGCTCGCGCTGGTCTTCACGGTGGTGCGGTTGCTCGCCCGCTCCTCGGTGAACGCTGCGCTCGGTGGTTTGATCGCCGCTGCAGCCGCAGCTGCGCTTGCGCTGTGGACCGGGAGAGCTGAAGACAACTTCGTCCTCGGCTTCGTCACGAACGCCATCTACGGATCAGCGTTTCTTGTCTCAGCCTTGGTGGGATGGTCGCTCATCGGACTCGCCGTCGGGTTCCTGATGGGCGAAGGGACGGCGTGGCGCCGTGACCCGCGCAAGCGCCGGGTCTTCTTCTGGCTATCGATCGCGTGGGCTGCTCTCTTTGCTGCACGCCTGATCGTTCAGCTCCCGCTCTACTTTGCCGGCGATGTGACCGCGCTCGGAACCACCAAGCTGCTCATGGGCATCCCGCTGTTCGCCCCGCTCATCGCCGTGACGTGGCTGGTGGTTCGGGCGCTGTATCCGCGACGCACCGAGTGATAGCATTTATCTTGACGTCAAGATACTTTTCGGCTTCAGAACCAGTAAGGGTCACCTTGCTGGCAGGGTCTGATGCCGACGAACAAGATGGGGAGCGACCGGCTTCCCGCCTCCGCCGACGAAGGAGCACACATGTCCACCGTTGACAGCTTCGGTGCCAAGAGCACACTGACAGTCGGGGAGACCGACTACGAGATCTTCCGGATCGACTCCGTCGCCGGGTACGAGAAGCTCCCCTTCAGCTTGAAGGTGCTCCTCGAGAACCTGCTTCGCACCGAAGATGGCGCGAACGTCACGAAGGAGCAGATCCAGGCGCTCGGCTCCTGGAACCCGGATGCCGAGCCTGACACCGAGATCCAGTTCACGCCCGCTCGCGTGGTGATGCAGGACTTCACCGGTGTTCCCTGCATCGTCGATCTCGCCACGATGCGCGAGGCCGTGACCGCCCTCGGTGGCGACCCCGCCAAGATCAACCCGCTCTCGCCCGCCGAGATGGTGATCGACCACTCGGTCATCGCCGATCTGTTCGGCACGCCGAACGCACTCGAGCGCAATGTCGAGATCGAGTACGAGCGCAACGGCGAGCGTTACCAGTTCCTGCGATGGGGCCAGACCGCCTTCGACGACTTCAAGGTTGTTCCCCCCGGCACCGGCATCGTTCACCAGGTGAACATCGAGCACCTCGCGAAGGTCGTGTATGACCGCGAAGTCGGTGGCGTGCTTCGCGCTTATCCCGACACCTGCGTCGGCACCGATTCGCACACCACCATGGTCAACGGACTCGGCGTGCTGGGCTGGGGCGTCGGTGGTATCGAGGCCGAGGCCGCCATGCTGGGCCAGCCGGTTTCCATGCTCATTCCGCGGGTCGTGGGCTTCAAGCTCACCGGATCCATTCCGGCCGGCGTGACGGCTACCGACGTCGTGCTCACGATTACCGACATGCTCCGCAAGCACGGCGTGGTCGGCAAGTTCGTCGAGTTCTATGGCGAGGGCGTTGCATCTGTGCCGCTTGCCAACCGCGCGACCATCGGCAACATGAGCCCCGAGTTCGGCTCGACCGCTGCTATGTTCCCGATCGACGATGTCACGCTCGACTACTTGCGCTTGACGGGCCGCGACGAGCAGACGGTGGCCCTGGTCGAGGCTTATGCGAAGCTGCAGGCGATGTGGCACGACCCGGCGCGTGAACTCGTCTTCAGCGAGTACATGGAGCTCGATCTCGGAACTGTCGTTCCCTCGATCGCCGGACCCAAGCGCCCACAGGATCGCATTCTGCTTTCCGAGGCGAAGACGCAGTTCGAAAAGGACATCCTGAACTACGCCGCACCGACGTCATCGGATTCGATCGTCGACCTCGAGTCGCAGGGCTCCTTTCCGGCATCCGACCCGGGCGGGGAGCCTGGTGATGAGGACGGACACGTTCACGACGTCCTGATCTCCTCCGGTGGCCCAGCTGCGGCGTCGAAGCCCGTGAAGGTGACGACTCCCGACGGTCAGAGCTACCTGCTCGACAACGGCGCCGTGACGCTCGCCGCAATCACCTCATGCACCAACACCTCGAACCCGTCGGTGATGCTCGCCGCGGGCCTGCTGGCGAAGAAGGCCGTCGACAAGGGCCTCAAGCGCAAGCCGTGGGTCAAGACGACCCTGGGGCCTGGGTCGAAGGTTGTCACCGACTACTACGAGTCATCGGGCCTCGACAAGGCGCTCGAGGGGCTCGGCTTCTACACGGTCGGCTACGGCTGCACGATCTGCATCGGTAATTCCGGTCCGCTCATCGACGAAGTCTCGGCAGCGATCAACGACAACGACCTCGCTGTGACCGCCGTGCTCTCGGGCAACCGGAACTTCGAGGGGCGCATCAGCCCCGACGTGAAGATGAACTACTTGGCCTCGCCGCCCCTGGTCGTGGCCTACGCCCTCGCCGGCTCGATGAACTTCGACTTCGAGACCGACCCGCTCGGCAAGGATCAGGACGGGAACGACGTGTTCCTCAAGGACATCTGGCCCTCGACCGAAGAGGTACAGGAGGTCATCGACTCGTCGATCTCACGTGAGCAGTTCATCAAGCAGTACGCGACGGTCTTCGACGGTGACGAGCGCTGGCGTAGCCTCCCCACCCCGGATGCCGCGCAGTTCGAGTGGGACGAGAACTCCACCTACGTCCGCAAGGCCCCGTACTTCGACGGCATGACGATGGAGCTCACCCCGGTGAGCGACATCCGCGGTGCTCGCGTGATGGCAACCCTCGGCGACTCGGTGACGACCGACCACATCAGCCCCGCGGGGAACATCAAGGCCGGCACGCCCGCCGCTCAGTACCTCGCTGAGCACGGCGTCGCGCAGAAGGACTTCAACTCCTACGGTTCGCGCCGTGGCAACCACGAAGTCATGATCCGCGGAACGTTCGCCAACATCCGGCTGAAGAACGAACTGGTCGCAGCGGTCAACGACGGTCAGATCGTCGAGGGCGGCTACACCCGGGACTTCACGCAGGAGGGCGGCCCGCAGTCGTACATCTACGACGCGAGCATGAACTACCAGGAGCAGGGGATTCCGCTTGTCGTGTTCGGCGGCAAGGAGTACGGCTCGGGCTCGTCGCGCGACTGGGCGGCCAAGGGAACGAACCTGCTGGGCGTGAAGGCCGTCATCACTGAAAGCTTCGAGCGTATCCACCGCTCGAATCTCATCGGGATGGGAGTCGTGCCGCTGCAGTTCCCCGCCGGAGAAAGCTGGAAGTCGCTCGGCCTGGACGGCACCGAGATCATCAGCATCACCGGCCTCGAGCAGCTCAACGAGGGCGTGACCCCGAAGACGGTGCGCGTGACCGCTGAGCCGAGCGAGTTCTCGCCGGAGGGCAAGCAGACTGTCGAATTCGACGCGATCGTTCGCATCGACACACCCGGTGAGGCTGACTACTACCGCAACGGCGGCATCCTCCAGTACGTCCTGCGCTCGCTCGTCTGAGAGTCGAACGCAGCCGAGGGGCGGGGTCGAGACACGGGAGTGCTCGATCCCGCCCCTCGGCTCATCGATAGACTTGCGAGATGGCATTCCGGCTGGGATGCCCCCGACGGGAGGAGTGAGATGGCTTTGCTTCCCACGATCCGCTCGCCACGGGATCTGGACGCTCTCACGACGGATCAGCTCAGCGAACTTGCGGAAGAGGTGCGCGCGTTTCTTGTCGAGAACGTCGCTCGCACAGGAGGCCACTTGGGGCCGAACCTCGGCGTGGTCGAACTGACCATCGCACTGCATCGGGTGTTCTCTTCGCCGGATGACCCGATCATCTTCGACACCGGGCACCAGTCATACGTCCACAAGCTCCTCACGGGACGCCAGGACTTCTCACAATTGCGCAGCCGTGGCGGCCTTGCCGGCTACCCGCAGCGCTCAGAGAGTGAGCATGACGTCGTCGAGTCATCCCACGCGTCCAGCTCCCTCAGCTGGGCCGACGGAATCTCTCGGGCGTTCGCCCGCACGGGGCGCCGTGACCGCCATGTCGTTGCCGTTGTCGGTGACGGCTCGCTGACCGGCGGCATGACGTGGGAAGCGCTCAACAACATCTCCGACGACAACGACCGCAATCTCGTCATCGTCGTCAATGACAACGGACGCTCATATGCCCCGACGATCGGCGGCATGGCACGCTACCTGAACCGCGTGCGCACGGCATCCAGCTACGAGACGCTGCGCAAGCGGTCCGACCGGATCTCCAGCCGGCTCGGGCCCGCGGCTCGCGCCTTCTACCGGGGGGTCCGGGGCGGAACCCGGGGTTTCCTCTCCCGATTCACGAACAACGAGGCGTTGTACTCGAACCTCGACATCAAGTACCTCGGCCCGATCGACGGGCATGACCTTCCGATGCTGATCGAGACACTCGAGCTCGCAAAGGAGCACGGGGCACCGGTTATCGTGCACGCGATAACCGAGAAGGGGCGCGGCTACGAACCGGCGCTCCGCGACGTTGCCGACCAGTTCCACGCTGTCGGCAAGATCGACCCCGTCTCGGGTGAGCCCGTCGGCGGTTCCGGTGCATCGGCCTGGACTGACGTCTTCGCCCAGGAGCTCGTGGAGGTGGGGTCCGAGCGCGAAGACGTTATCGCCATCACCGCTGCGATGCTGCGCCCCACCGGCCTGCAACCCTTCGCCGAGCGCTTTCCGCAGCGGGTTTATGACGTTGGCATCGCTGAGCAGCATGCCGTGGCTTCAGCGGCGGGTCTGGCCTTCGGGGGGCTGCACCCGGTCGTTGCCGTCTACGCGACCTTCATGAACCGCGCCTTCGATCAGGTCATGATGGATGTCGCACTGCACCGCGCGGGGGTTACCTTCGTCCTCGACCGCGCGGGGGTCACCGGGCCCGACGGTCCCAGTCACCACGGCGTCTGGGACCTCGCCATGCTGCAGCTCGTGCCCAACATCCGAATCGCGGCGCCGCGGGACGCGGAGCGACTTCGCGAAGAGTTCCGCGAAGCGGTTGCCGTCTCGGACGCACCGACGGTTGTGCGGTTCCCCAAGGGATCCGTGCTTCCCGATCTGCCCGCTGTGGAGCGCCTTGAGGACGGGGTCGACGTGCTGGCTCGGGGGGGAGCAGAAGATGTCCTGCTCATCGGCATCGGACCCATGGCCCACATCGCGATGGACGTGGCCACTCGTCTTCGCGCCCAAGGGATCGGTGCGACGGTCATCGACCCGCGCTGGGTGATCCCGGTACAGCCTTCTGTGATCGACCTCGCCGCAGCGCACCGCCTCGTGATCACGATCGAAGACGGCATCCGCGTGGGCGGGATCGGAACCCGCGTCCGCCAGGTCCTGCGGGAGGCTGGCGTCGACACAGCCGTTGACGAGCTCGGGCTTCCTGACGAGTTCATCGCTCATGCAACCCGCGAACAGATCCTCGAGGATGCCGGGCTCGTCGCCAGCAAGATCGCCCAGGATGTGGTCGCGCAGGTCCTCGGCACCAGGATTCCGATCGCACGCCGCGCTGAGAACAGCGCCGATTTCGTCGCCGAGTTCGCGGAACGGCGCGACTGACGAGGCAATGCCAAAGAGAGAGGGGGCCCGGCTGATCCAGCCGGGCCCCCTCTCTCTTGTGCGGTCTGATCAGACGGCGGCGATTCCTCGGATGGGCGGTTCGTGGAACGTGCCCCCAAAGACGCGCTGAGACGCCCCTTCTCGATCGAGGTACGGCGAGGCGCCGCCATCGATGAAGGGCCAGCCTGCCCCCAGGATCAGGCAGAGATCAATGTCTTCAACCTCCGGCACGACGCCCTCATCGAGCATGATGCGGATCTCCTGTGCCAGCCCGTCCTGCACACGGCGAAGAATTTCGTCTTCGCCTGCCGGTGCATTCCCCACGGCGGGCTTGAGGATCTTCTCAGCGGCCTTCGTCCAGCCGGTGACCTTGCCGTTCTTGTCCTTCTCGACGACCTGCGGCAGCTCCGCCAACTCGTGGAAGTTCGCGTTTGCGTAGAAGCGCTCGGGGAAGGCTGAGGTCATGGTGTCCTGCACGTGTGCGGCGACTTTCCAACCCACCAGATCGATGAGCTGGAACGGCGTCATGGGCAGGCCGAGGGGGGCGAAGGCCTTCTCGACCGTGAGCAGCGGCGTGCCCTCGTACACGGCCCGAGCAGCCTCGCCCATAACCTTCGCGAGCAGGCGGTTGACGACAAAGCCCGGGGCATCAGCGGTGAGGACAGCGTTCTTGCCGAGCCCCTTGGCCACGACGAAGGCGGTCGACAGCGCCGCCTCGTCGGTCGTGGGTGTCTTCACGATCTCGATCAGCGGCATCACCGCGACCGGGTTGAAGAAGTGGAATCCCACGAGGCGTTCTGGGTGCTCGAGCTTCTCGCCGATCTCCGCCACAGACAGGGACGAGGTGTTGGTCGCGAGAATCGCGTCGTCGGCGATGATCTTCTCGATCTCACCGAACACCTGCTGCTTGACTCCAACCTCTTCGAAGACCGCCTCGATCACGAAGTCGCAGTCGGCGTACTCGCTCTTGTCCGTGGTGCCGTGAATGAGTGCGCGCAGGCGATTCGCGGCATCCCCGTCGAGACGTCCCTTCTGCTCGAGCTTGCCGATCTCTTCGTGGATGTAGGCGAGTCCCTTATCAACGCGCGCCTGATCGAGGTCGGTGATCAGGACGGGAACCTGGAGCTTGCGCACGAAAAGCAGGGCGAACTGGCTGGCCATGAGGCCCGCCCCGATGATCCCGACCTTCTGAACCTTCTTGGCCAGAGCCTTGTCCGGCGCACCGACGGGCCGCTTAGCGCGCTTCTGCACGAGGTCGAACGCATACATGGATGCCGCGAACTGATCACCGGTGATGAGATCAGTCAGCGCTTCATCCTCGCGCGCGAACCCCTCCGCTTTCGTGCCACTCTTGGCCTTATCGAGCAGGTCGAGTGCCACATAGGGGGAGCGGGGGACCGTGCCGATACGGCTCTCGAGCATCCCGCGGGCCATCTTGATGGCGATCGGCCACTTGGTGAGACGCTCGATCTTGCCCGGCTCGTTCTTGCGCTCGACCTTGACGGAGCCGGTGAGGACGCCATCTGCCCACCGCAACGAATCCTCGAGGTAGTTCGCCGCGGGGAAGATCTCGTCCATGATGCCGAGCTCATAGGCCTGCTGGGGCTTCAGCACCCGGTTCTGCTTGAGCGGGTTGGATACGACGACCTCGAGCGCGTTCTCGATGCCGATGAGATTCGGGAGCAGGTACGCCCCACCCCACCCCGGGATGATGCCCAGGAACACTTCAGGGAGCGCGATGGCGGCCGCCGAAGCATCCACCGTGCGGTACGTGGAGTTCAAGGCGATCTCGAGCCCACCGCCGAGGGCGAGGCCGTTCACGAAGGCGAAGCTGGGGACGCCCAGGCTCGACAGCTTGCCCAGAACCTGGTGACCCCGCTGCGCGATGAGCTTTGCGATCGCGGCCGAAGGAACCCGCGAGACGTCACTCAGGTCGGCACCAGCGGCAAGAATGTACTGCTTGCCGGTGATGGCAACAGCATCGATTTCTCCGGCCGCCGCGTGTGCGGTCAGCGCGTCGAGAGTCTCACCCAGTTCCTTGAGCGTTGCCGGTCCCAGCGTGTTGGGCCGGGTGTGATCGCGACCGTTGTCCAGGGTGATGAGGGCGAGCGTCTTGCTCGAGGCCAGACGCACGTCAGTCACCAGCGAGTGCGTGATGACCTCGCCGTCGGCGAGGGCATCGAGCGGCGAGAAGTCGATCTCGTCATAGTTGGTCATGGCGGCGAACTCCTACTTCTTCTTCTTGCCGTCGTAGTGCGGGTTCTCCCAGATGACCGAGCCACCCTGTCCGAGGCCCACACACATGGCGGTGAGCCCATACCGGACATCCGGGCGTTCGGCGAACTGCGCCGCGAGCTGAATCATCAGACGCACACCGGATGCCGCGAGGGGGTGGCCGAGGGCAATGGCGCCGCCCCACTGGTTCACGCGAGGGTCGTCATCCGACACGCCGAAGTGGTCGAGCAGCGACAACACCTGCACGGCAAAAGCCTCGTTGAGCTCGAACAGCCCGATGTCGTCGATCGTGAGGCCGGCCTTCTGCAGCGCCTTCTCGGTCGAGGGGATCGGACCGATGCCCATGATCTCGGGTTGCACTCCGGCGAAAGCGAACGACACCAGTCGCATCTTGGGTGCAAGCCCGAGCTGCTTGACCGCATCGCCACTGGCCAGCAGCCCCATCGTCGCGCCATCTGTGAGTGGTGACGAGGTACCTGCGGTGACGCGCCCATGGGGGCGGAAGGGGGTCTTCAGCGAGGCGAGCCCCTCCATCGTCGTCTCCGGGCGGCGACCCTCATCTTCGGTCGCGAGCCCCCAGGCTCCGTCAGAAGTCTTGATCGCAACGGGAACGAGATCCGGCTGGATCTTTCCGGCGTCGTATGCCGCCTGCGCCTTCTGCTGGCTGAGCATGCCGAAGCGGTCGGCGCGCTCCTTCGTCAGCTGCGGGAAGCGGTCATGGAGTCGTTCGGCCGTGACGCCCATGTTCAGCGCGCCGGGGTCGACCATCTTCTCCGCGACGAAGCGCGGGTTGGGGTCTGCGTTGGAGCCGATCGGATGACGCCCCATGTGCTCGACACCGCCCGCGAGTGCGAGGTCGTACATGCCGAAACCGATCGAGCCGGCCATTGTGGTCACGCTTGTCATGGCACCGGCGCACATCCGGTCGATCGCGAAGCCCGGAACGGTCATCGGTAGTCCGGCGAGGATGGCCGCTGACCTACCGAGCGTCAGGCCTTGATCGCCCGTTTGCGAGGTCGCAGCAATCGCAACATCGTCAATGCGGTCCTTTGGGACGTCAGGATTGCGCTCCATCAGCCCGATGATCGCCTTGACTGCCAGGTCGTCAGCCCGGGTGTTCCAGTACATGCCCTTCTCGCCCGCGCGCCCGAATGGGGTGCGCATACCGTCGACGAAAAAGACGTCCGACATTTCGGCCACTCTGCCTCCAAGGATTGGGAATAGCGCCAGCCTAGGAAGGCGTCAAAACGGCGCGGAATCGGTTGGGTCGAACCTACGAAGCGCTCTCCGAGGCCTCGGAGGAGGGTTGACCGGATTCCACAAAGGCTTCAGCGATCACCTGTGCAGTCTGCTCAATCTGCCACGGTCGCGCACCAAGTTCCGCCAGCGCTGCGGCGATTCCGGCGGCGTCGGTGACAGCCGGGGGAGCCCAGGCGACGCGTCGCAGCAGCTCTGGGGTGAGAAGGTTCTCGACCGGCATATGCAACGACTGCGCGAGTTCGTCGATCGCCGGCTTGGCTGCTTTGAGCCGCGCGTCGGCCTCGGGGGCTCGGTCGGACCATGCTCTCACCGGCGGGATCGTGTCGGTGTTGCGCACCCGCTCGGGCGGGAGATCGAGGTCGGCGCGTCCCGCTTCGAACGCCGCCCACCATCGATCGAGTTCGGAGCGGCTGGCTCGACCGGTGAACTCCTTGAGGCCTGCGAGCTGCTGCTTGGTCTTCGGATCCGCGAGGATCGCGGCGACCAGAGCCCGGTCGGGAACGAGGCGTCCGGGCGAGACATCCTGCGTGATGGCGAGTTCTTCGCGGGCGAGCCATAAGGCCCGCGCGATCGCCAGTCCGCGGCGCCCACGCACCGTGTGGAGACCGCTGAGTCGGCGCCACGGGTCTTCCCTCGGTGGCTTCGGCTCCCGGGTGAGCACAGCGGAGAACTCTTGTGCCGCGAACTCCGTCTTGCCGGCATCCGCGAGCTGCTGCGCAAGGATGTCGCGCACATCGATGAGGTACTCGACGTCGAGCGCAGCGTACTCGAGCCACGCTTGTGGAAGCGGACGGGTCGACCAGTCGGAAGCCGAGTGAGCCTTCGCGAGAGTGACGCCGAGGGTCTCTTCAACGACGGCGCCGAGGCCCACGCGCTCTCGTCCGAGGAGTCGTGATGCTAGTTCGGTGTCGAAAATCGTCGGAGGCTCGAGGCCCAACTCGCGCAGGGAAGGCAGGTCCTGACTGGCGGCGTGAAAGACCCACTCGAGGTCACCGATTGCCTGCTGCAGCGACGAAAAGTCGGTGCCGACCGCTGGCGGGTCGACCAAAATCACGCCGGCGCCGCGGCGGAAGAGCTGCACGAGATACGCGCGTTGCGAGTAGCGGAACCCGGAGGCGCGCTCAACGTCGACGGCTACCGGGCCTTCTCCTGCTGCGAGGTGCGCAGCCGCGGCACGGAGGGCGTCGGCATCCGTGATCACGGTGTATTCAGCCACGGCTCACCCTGCGGGAGGTTACTGTTGCGATCTGTTCAGACCCGGGCGGAAGTCCCGCCAGCATGCACACGAGCTCTGCCCACGCCTCGACGTGCGCGTCGAGGTTCGCGGTCGGTGTCCACGACGCGCGAAGTTCGATCTGCGCGCCATCGCCTTCGTCGGCGAGACTCCCAAATCCCTTCGAGAGGGTCTTCGTTGCGGTGCCTGAGGGGGAGTGATAGGTAGCGGCGTGTGCCTGTAGGGCGTCGGTGAGCCACGACCACGTCACATCCGCCAACAGCGCGTCGATGCCGATCTCGGGCTCCAGTGGCGCCTGCGCAAAGCACACGATGCGCCACGCTCCGTTCCACTGGGAGGGCTCGTCCGGGTCGTGCAACAGGATGAAGCGACCCGTTCCGTACGCTGAGTCGATGCCGGATGCCTCGGGCCTCACGTCGGCAGCAAGGGCCAGTGCGTGAGGAGCAAGGCCGGTGGGTGCGGGAATCTCGCGGACCGTGAGGTCGTCACGAAAGGTGGCCTCGCGAATCACCGCGGCCACGTCGTCGAACGCCACCCCCGACAGAAGGTCTCCGGTCACCCCGACAGACTAGAGTGAGGACCCCATGGTCGAGTCCAGGCGCGCCGCCTCCCCACAGTACGTCGTTGTTGTCAAAGCGGCCCTCACGGTGATCTCGTTGGCCCTCGGTGCCGTCCTTGCGCTGTGGGGCGGTATCGCCGTTCGCATGGCCCGGAAAGTCGTCACGCCAGCGGCTCGGATCCCCGATTGCCGCATCCTCGAGCTTGATACGTCGGCCCAGACCATCACGCTCACGCGGACCCCCGACACCGAACTCGCTGGCCGGTATGGCCTGTTCACCACGGGCACAGAGCGCTACCTCAAACTCGGATCCGTGCTGTCGGAAGCGACCGACACGGTCAAGCGCAAGCTCCTGACGCACGTCGGTCCCCAGGCGCGGATCGTCAGGGATGCCGCGTTCAGCGGGTGGTATTACGAGCGACCCGAAGAACTGCACCTGCCCTTCAGCCCGGAGTTGGTCGGCTCGGCGCTCGGACCCTGCCCCGCATGGTTGTTTCCCGCCGGTCAGGGCGACATCTGGGTGATCCAGGTGCACGGGCGTGGCACCACGCGAGCGGAGTGCCTGCGCGCCGTGCCGGTGTTCCACGGGTTGGGAATCACGTCGTTGGTCGTCTCGTATCGCAATGACGGCGAGGCGCCTCGGAGCCGATCGGGTACCTACACGCTCGGAGCTACCGAGTGGCGCGATGTCGACGCCGCGGTCGGGTTCGCCCGCCGGCGGGGCGCGAAGCGGGTCATCATCATGGGCTGGTCAATGGGCGGCGCGATTGCGCTGCAGCTCGCCCTGAACTCGGCCCACCGTGACCTCATTGTCGGGCTCATCCTGGACTCGCCTGCCATCGCCTGGCGAAGCATTCTCGACTACCAGGCGCGGGAGATGAAGCTTCCCGCCCCGATCACGCGCCTGGCGATCACGGTCCTTGGTGCCGATTGGGCGACGGCGCTCACCGGCGCGGGAGCAGCGATTCCGTTCCGTCGACTCGACGTGCTTGCCCGCTCGGCGGAGCTGCGGCATCCGATTCTCATCCTGCACAGCGACGATGACGGTTTCGTGCCCTCGGACGCCTCTCACGATCTGGTCGTCGCGCGTCCCGACATCGTGGAACTCGACGTCTTCAGTGTGGCTCGTCACACCAAGCTGTGGAACTACGACCAGGAGCGCTGGACCGGCCGAATCACGCGGTGGCTCACCCAGCATGGGTTCGTCAGCGAGCCCGCAGACGCAGATAGGTGAATCCGTCGTCGTCGACGAGGTGACCGGCGACCTCGGTCGCGACGGGGTCGTGGACCCCCAGAAACGGATGCTGCGCCGGTGTCAGCGCTGGTGCGACGGTTATGCAGTACTCGTCGATGACGCCCGAATCAGCGAACTTGCCAGCCAATGAGGGGCCGCCCTCACACACGAGGTGACGCATGCCCCGATCCCGGAGAGCGTCAACGATGAGCTCGGGCGTCGGCTCGTCGGAGGGGAGCCCAATGACCTCGGCCGAAAGGTGGGCGACCGATGCTTCCACCTGCATCGCCCGGGATGCGGGGCACAGCGCAATCAGGGGTTGGTCCGCCCCGTCAGGCATCCGGAGTCCCTCCAATGAGCCGGAACGGGTCACGACCGCGAGAGCTGCCGACCGGGGGAGGAGGTAACCCTCGGCGCGCACTGTCTGAGCCCCGACGATGACGGCATCCGCCGCCGCACGGATGGCGCTGAGAATGAATCGGTCGGCCCCGCCGGTGAGGGTCTCACTCGTGCCGTCGGCGCCGACGGCGGACCCGGTGAGCGAGGTGATCATGTTCAGTCGCACGGACTCTGGATCTGCGGACCCGTAGCGCGCGGCGATCCACGCGCGTGCTGCATCACGGTCGTCATCGACGTCGATCGAGTCGAGGCTTCGTGGCGACAGTTCGGTCACGATCATGGAGAGATCCTCTCTGGGCCCGCGGGAACTCCGTTGGGGGAGTCCTCGCGTGCGCGGGGTGTGGTGACAGCCCGCGTAAAGTAGGAGGGTCCTCCCGCCCCCCCTGACTCTAGGCGGCACGCGGCAAGCCCGCATCCGTCTCCACTGCGGAAGCCACCCATGCCAGCATCCGGCCCCACCGGCATCGTCCACCTCGCAACGCGCTCACCCGAGCTCTCCGGCGACCAGATGGTGGCGGCGCTCACGCCCCCACCGCAGTTTGCGCATGCGTCATTCGAGTCGTACCGCGCTGACCCGGCCTTCCCCTCGCAGCAGGAGGCGAAGGAACTGCTCATCGCCTTCGCCGGTGGGCGCTCCGAGGCGCCGCGCGGAGGGCTGTTCCGGCGCCGGCCGAAGCAACCCGAGCTCAGGCCCGGCGTATACCTGGACGGCGGATTCGGCGTCGGCAAGACGCACTTGCTCGCCGCGATCTATCACGCGATGCCGGTACGCCGGAAGTACTTCGGATCGTTCATCGAGTATACGGCTCTGGTCGGGGCGCTGGGCTACCAGAACGTCGTGAAACTCTTCACGGGTGCCGACCTGCTGTGCATCGACGAGTTCGAACTCGATGATCCCGGCGACACGATGGTCATGACCCGTCTGCTGGGTGAGCTCGTAGCCACGGGAACGCGCCTGGCTGCGACATCCAACACCCCTCCCAATGCCCTGGGTGAGGGGCGATTCGCAGCGCAGGACTTCTTGCGAGAGATCCACGCGATGGCCGAGAGCTTCCAGACCATCCGAATCGACGGAACTGATTACCGTCATCGCAACGTCGATGGGCACGCAGTGTCGTTGGACGCCGCCGACTACGAATCGGCAATCGAATCGGCGTCCGCCGGCGTGATCGTGAGCGACGACGCATTCGAGGACGTGGTCGCTCAGCTGGCACGCGTCCATCCGTCGCGCTACATCCGTCTCATCGAAGGGGTGTCCCTGGTCGGTCTTCGCGATGTGTCGGTGTTCACCGATCAATCCGCAGCACTCCGTTTCGTCGCCCTGGTAGACCGCATCTACGACGCGCAGATCCCGATTCGCGCGACCGGCCTCACCCTAGACAAAGTCTTTCCGGAAGAGATGTTGTCCGGCGGATACCGCAAGAAGTACCTGCGCGCGATCTCACGCCTCGTCGCATCCACACTCGCGTGAATTTCGTGGCGACCTTGGGGTCGTCCGAAACCTGATGTTTACCTGAGCGTCGGTCGTGTAACAGACGCGAAACACGGGGCACCCTCTGGTCGAAACCGGTCGCCGCGAGACTGGCTCCGCAAGTGCCCGACTACCCGCGTCGGTGCAACTTTTGACACACGACACGAATTGAGGATTCTCAATGGATGCTGGAAATCTCGCCTGGTCCGTCGCTGCGACGGCCCTGGTGCTCTTTATGACGCCGGGTGTGGCGTTCTTCTATGGAGGCCTTGTCAAGGCCAAGAGCGTCGTCAGCATGATGATGATGAGCTTCGGGGCGCTCGGTCTCGTTAGCGTTCTCTGGATCCTGTACGGCTTCAACATGTCCGTCGTCTCGAGCACGTGGGAGTTCGCAGGCAACCCCTTCTCGGACTTCGGCCTCGGCGGCGCGAGCAGCGACACCCTGGTTGGCGCGACCTTCGGAGCGACCTTCGCAATCATCACTGTCGCTCTGATCTCCGGTGCGATCGCCGACCGCGCCCGGTTCGGATCGTGGATGATCTTCGCCGGAGTCTGGGCAACCGTCGTCTACTTCCCCGTCGCCGCGTGGGTCTGGGGAGGCGGCTGGATCATGGGCCTCGGTGAGACGTTCGGGTTCTCGACGAATGTCATCGACTACGCGGGCGGTACCGCCGTCCACATCAACGCGGGTGCTGCTGCCCTCGCCTTGGCGCTCGTCCTCGGAAAGCGCATCGGTTTCCAGAAGGGCATCAACAAGCCTCACAGCGTGCCGCTGGTCATGCTCGGCGCCTCAATCCTGTGGTTCGGCTGGTTCGGATTCAACGCGGGAGCAGAGGGAACGTTCGGCCTCCTCGGCACCGAGGACTCGTCCGTTGGTCTCATCATCGTGAACACCCTCGGTGCAACCGCCGCCGCCATCATCGGTTGGCTGATCGTCGAGAAGTTCAAGGATGGCAAGGCCACCTCGGTGGGCGCTGCATCCGGTGCTGTTGCAGGTCTTGTTGCCATCACACCTTCCTGTGCGAACCTCACCCCGGGCTGGGCTCTTCTTCTCGGCCTCGTCACGGGTGTCATCTGCGCCTTCGCTATCGAGCTCAAGTGGAAGCTCGGCTACGATGACTCGCTCGACGTGGTCGGCGTGCACCTTGTCGGTGGTCTCATCGGTACGCTCTACCTCGGGTTCTTCGCGACCGAGACCGGTCTGTTCGTCGGTGGAAACTACGAGCAGCTCGTACTGCAGCTGATCGCCGCAGTCGGCGTGCTGGTCTACTCCTTCGTCGTCGCTTGGATCCTCGGCTTCGCGATTGAGAAGACGATCGGATTCCGTATCAAGAACGAGGACGAGCTCGCCGGCGTGGACGTGTCGGTTCACGGCGAAGAGGGCTACGCCTACGAGACGGTTGACTGATCGACTCTGATCATTCTCTGAATCACCCGTGGGGTGTCGCGATCTGTTCGCGACACCCCACGGTGCTTCTTGGTGCAGGCGGCTAGGGTGACTTCGTGAATCGGTTGTCCTCGCTTGTCCGTCAGGTTGCGCGTGCGCTCACGCCTCCGATGCGCACGAAGCAAAGCGCGGATGCCGCACCAGACGCGCCGCCGCTGGCCGTCAGGACCCGGCTTATTGCACCACCTGGCGCGAACGGCCTGAAGATCAGTTACGCACCCGAAGCGGACGGGGATGCTGACGCCGGCGAGATCGTGTGGACCTGGGTGCCCTACGCCGAAGGCGACGGACGAGGCAAGGATCGTCCGGTTCTCGTGATCGGACGCCAGGACTCCAAGCACGTCTACGCGGTGCGACTGACCAGCCAACAGCACGACGGGGACCGGGACTACATCGCGATCGGCTCAGGGCCGTGGGATGCGCGAGGGAGAGCATCCTGGGTCGACATTGAGCAGCTCTACAGCGTGCATCATCGAGGAATGCGCTGTGAAGCTGCTGCGCTGGATCTCGACCGCTTTGTGATCGTCGCCAACGCGCTGCGTAGCCGCTACGGCTGGGATGCCGAGAAGCGTCGGTGATACTCAATGTGGTGGGCGATACCAGACTCGAACTGATGACCTCTTCCGTGTGAAGGAAGCGCGCTACCAACTGCGCCAATCGCCCAAGACCCTCGCGGGCCGAGTCTCGATCTTACCGGATTCCTGGTCGAGCACACGACCGCGGACCACGACACGCGCGGAGCCGTTTCGGTTTTGCGCGGAGGCGATTCTCGACTAAAGTCGATCAAGCGCCACACGGTGGCGCAATGCGGATGTAGCGCAGTTGGTAGCGCATCACCTTGCCAAGGTGAGGGTCGCGAGTTCGAGTCTCGTCATCCGCTCGAGTGCGGGGCTTCCTTCGGGAGCACGACACGTGGGTCGAACCACACACGGTGGCGTGGCCGAGCGGCTAGGCACCGGCCTGCAAAGCCGTTTACACGGGTTCGAATCCCGTCGCCACCTCGCATGACAACTGAATAGCCTTTTAGGCGCGATTGGCGCAGCGGTAGCGCGCTTCCCTGACACGGAAGAGGTCACTGGTTCGATCCCAGTATCGCGCACCACCAAAAGCCCCCGGATTCCCGGGGGCTTTGCGTTGTGACAACGGTCGCGCCGCGCGGAGAGTTCGTGCCCTGACCTCGCAGATTGGCGCTACTGCACTGGCTCAATGGGCCCCCTAGACGACGAAGGCCCCCACCCTTCATCGGATGGGGGCCTTCGGGTCGCTGGGGATCAGGCCTCGCTCATCGCGAGCTTCTCCTTCTGGCCCTTTGCGGCGTAGTAGGCGGCACGGGCTGCATCCCGGCGCGCCTGCTCGGCCTGGCCGGCCTCGCGAATCTCCTCCGAGACCGGGTAGTACTCGGTCGTGGGCTTGCCGTGGTACTTCTCGATGTAGGCGTCGAGCTCCGGGCCCGATGTCCACGAGGTAATGAGGCAGTAGCGCGGCTTGTCGCCCTGGTGGTGGACAGCGTGCCAGAGACGCTGCGTGTCGACGATCAGCTGAGCGCCAGCCGGCAGCGCGATGCGGTACTCGATGCTCGGGTCGGTGCGGTTCTCGCGCAGGACGAAGTAGCTGTCCTTGTCATCGGTCAGATTGAAGAAACCGCGAACGACCCAGCCCGTGCCGTCGGGATTGAGGCGGTTGTTGTCGTCCTGGTGCAGGTTGTACAGGCAGTCGGCGTACGAGTTCGGCTGCAGCTCGATGATGCGGCAACGTCCGACGTTCGCGCCCGGCTCCTTCGCCCGAGCGGTGAGGGTTGGCGCAAGTTCGGTCTGCGAATCGATCCAGACACCGTCCTTATCGGTACGGGGCGGCTGGTGGTTCCAGAAGCCGTTGCACTCGATCTCACCCTTGGCCGAGGCGAGGGGAGCGAACCGGGTGTCACCCGAGGACTTCCAGTCCACGTATTCGATGTCGAGCCACTCCTTCGGATCGACAGGCTCGTTGTAACTGTCGAGGACGACAAAGCCGGTCTCGTCGAGAGCGGCGCTCTTGATGTAACCCATAGGGTCTGTGCCTTTCGGTCGGTGAGCCAGCGCGTTTTTACAGGCCCAACTTAGGCAACCCTACCTCCGGGCCTGCGCGGGAACCTGGGCATCCGCGCCGTGATTATTAGACTCGTCGGGGTCGTCCATACAGCCGGAGGAGACACTCGATGATCACCGCGACGAACATCCGCGCTCACGCCGTGAATACGGTCGCGTGGCTGGCGTCGGCTCAGGCGACGATCGTCGTTCCGGTGTATCAGCGGCAATACCGGTGGGATATCGGGGGCTGCGAACAGCTCTTGAGCGACATCCGTGCCGTGGCCGATCGGGATGACGACCAGATGCACTTCATCGGGTCGATCCTCAGCGCCGCCGATTCGGCGGGCCCCGGCTCAGCCGAAAATACGGAGGAATGGGTGCTCATCGACGGCCAGCAACGCATCACGACACTGATGCTTCTGGTAGCCGCCCTGTTTCACACCATCCGTGACGAAGACGCGAAACTTGCCGCTGAGCTCGAGCGCGTGCTCATGCACCATGCAACCGGTGACACCAAGCTCCGCCCACACCGTGAGTGGGCGGGCCCGTTTCGCGACGTGGTCGTCGGGGCCCCGGATGGAGCGCCTGCGCCCTCGCGGTTCGCGGACAACTACGCGTTCTTTCGTAGTCAAATCGCCGCCGATGATGTCGCCCGGGTGTGGCGCGGACTTCAGCGGCTGGAACACGTCGCCATATCGCTGGGCACCGGCGCCAATGCGCAGCAGATTTTCGAGAGCCTGAACTCGACGGGCGAGCCACTGCGCGACCATGAACTGATTCACAACTACGTGCTCATGGGACTCTCGCACGCCGAGCAGCTGGTCATCGAGGACGACTACTGGGCTGCCATTGAGCGCAGCACCGGCGAGCACATCGCCTCGTTCTGGGCCCACTACCTTGTCATGGTCGGCGGACGCGAGGTTGCCGCAACCGCGTCGGGTCGCGGTGTTTACGACGTCTTCCGGGCTCATTTCCCTCGACTCGACCCCGCGGCGCTTCGAACTCAGGCGGAGCAGTGGAGATCCTTCGCGCAGCTCTACGCGACGCTGCTTGACCCCATGGGTGAGCCGGATGCCGATATCCGGGTGCGTCTGCGCTACCTCAATACGTTCGGCCGCGGGATGTACCCGTTGGTCATGTCGCTGTACGCGCGATACCGCGGCGGCGAGGTCCGACGCGACGATCTCCTCGACGTGCTCGATGACCTGCAGTCGCTTCTCTTGCGCCGCGATGTCGTCGGCGTGGGCTCGGAGCGCCTCGTTGCCCGCCTTGTGCGCGCATCCCGCGACGGCATCGAGTCGCTCGTCGCTGCAATCTCGCGCCTGACTCCGTCGGATGACCGTGTACGTGTTGCGCTGAAGCACAGCCCCCTGCCGCATCCGGAGTATGTCCTTTCCCGGCTGGCCGACACCGATCCGGCGCAGGATGACCTCGTCGTCGACCACGTCTTCCCACCCGCGCCATCGGATGACTGGACCGGCGGCGATGGGCGTCGGTGGAAGGACTACAGCGAGGACGAACAGAACAGTCATCGTGCCCTGGCCGCGACCCTGGGCAACCTCACGCTGCTGGAGGAGGCACTCGCGGCTCAGGTCTTCGACGCCGACTTCCCCGTTAAGCGCAATCTCTACGGGAAGAGCTCGATCACCCTGACGCGGCAGCTGCAGTCCATCGAAACGTGGGGGACCGGCGCGATCAGCGCTCGGTCCGCGGGACTCGCTCAGCAGGTGATGACCCTCTGGCGACGCCGGGGACCACTCGTGATCGACGATGACGGTTTGACGCCCATCCTGGACGCAATCGCGCGGCGAGGATGGCCTCGCGGGTGGGAGCGCGAGTTCTCATACGTGGAATACGTCGGTGAGCACTGGGAAGTCCCCGACATCAAGTACCTCTTCAATCGCATCTTCAAGCGGCTCTGGGCAGATCGACGCGATGCCGTCATCGCGTACTGCTCCCGTCGAGGCGGGCCGGTGTACGACAACCGTGCATGGAACGGCGACTGGGACAGCCTGGATGACGAGCACCACCTCTACATGGGATGGGACTCGCGCTACATGATGGCTGCCGTGCAGGGAGTGCTCGAGGAGGCGGGGCTCGCGCCCGAGGTGTTCGTCAAGTACTCGTACATCGGGCAGATCATGTGATCGCTCTGGTCCGACGCCCCCGCTCGGCTCGGTAGCCTTGAGACTGACATCGCCCAGGAGTTCGCTGTGACACAACCGCTCGTCCCGTCTGACGTGGCCTATCCCGCCGACGGCTTCGCTCTCTTCCCCGACCGCTCTGTCGTGGCCCTACGGGTCAACGGCACCTTGCGGGATCTCGCGACGGTTGTGACCGCTGAGGACACGGTGGAGCCGGTGACGATCGACAGCCCCGACGGGCTCGACATCCTTCGCCACTCCACCGCGCATGTGCTCGCCCAGGCCGTGCAGCGGATTCGTCCGCAGGCGAACCTCGGGATCGGACCTCCGATCACCGACGGCTTCTACTACGACTTCGGCGTCGACGAGCCTTTCACGCCCGAAGACCTCAAAGCCATCAAGAAGGAGATGGAGCGCATTGTCCGCGAGGGTCAGCGCTTCACCCGTCGCGTTGTCACCGAAGACGAAGCGCGCGCAGAGCTTGCCGACGAGCCGTTCAAACTCGAGCTCATCGGCCTGAAGGGCGGCGGTGCGGATGCTGCCGAGGGCGCCTCGGTCGAGGTCGGCGGTGCGGAACTGACGATCTACGACAACGTGACCCGCGACGGCGAGACGGTCTGGAAGGACCTGTGCCGTGGCCCGCACGTGCCAGGAACCCGCATGATCGGCAACGGCTGGGACCTGACCCGGATTGCCGGCGCCTACTGGCGGGGCAGCGAGAAGAACCCGCAGTTGCAGCGCATCTACGGCACCGCGTGGCCGACCAAGGACGCGCTTCGCGCTTACCAGCACCGACTCGAAGAGGCTGCCCGCCGTGACCACCGCAAACTCGGCGCGGAACTAGACCTGTTCTCGTTCCCTGACGAGATCGGGCCGGGCCTCGCGGTCTTCCACCCCAAGGGCGGCATCATCCGCTACGAGATCGAGCAGTACATGCGCCAGCGGCTGCTCGCCGCCGACTACGAAATGGTCAACTCGCCCCACATCACCAAAGGCGACCTGTTCATGACCAGCGGCCACCTGCAGTGGTATGCCGACGGGATGTACCCGCCGATGGAGCTGGACGAGATCGTGGATGCCGACGGCCACGTCACCCGGCAGGGCCAGGAGTACTACCTCAAGCCCATGAACTGCCCGTTCCACAACCTGATCTTCCGGTCACGGGGTCGCAGCTATCGCGAGCTGCCCCTCCGTCTTGCGGAGTTCGGCACCGTGTACCGGTACGAGAAGAGCGGCACGCTCGCGGGCCTCACGCGCGTGCGTGGGATGACCCAGGATGACGCTCACATCTACGTCACAGCAGACCAGGTGCGCGACGAGCTGACACGGAACCTCGACTTCGTGCTGTCGGTGCTGCGCGACTACGGTCTGCAGGACTTCTACCTCGAACTGTCGACCAAGGAGGAGGGCAACCCGAAGTTCATCGGTGACGACGCCCTCTGGGCAGAAGCTACCGAGACGCTGCGCGAGGTAGCCGAAGCCTCAGGTCTCGAACTCGTACCCGACCCGGGCGGCGCCGCGTTCTACGGCCCGAAGATCTCGGTGCAGGCACGCGACGCGATCGGCCGCACGTGGCAGATGTCCACGATCCAGCTCGATTTCAATCAGCCCGAGCGGTTCGAGCTCGAGTACACCGGTCCCGACGGGGCGAAGCACCAGCCCGTGATGATCCACCGCGCGCTGTTCGGTTCGATCGAGCGCTTCTTTGCGATCCTGCTCGAGCACTACGCGGGAGCCTTCCCGGTGTGGCTCTCGCCGACGCAGGTCGTGGCGATCCCGGTCGCCGAGGAGTATGGCGCCTATCTCGATGAGATCGTGTCGCGTCTGCGTGCGCGCGGGGTGCGGGCCGAGGTCGATCACTCCGACGACCGGATGCAGAAGAAGATCCGCAACCACACGACGCAGAAGGTGCCGATCCAACTGATCGCGGGGGAACAGGACCGCTCCGCAGGAACGGTCTCGTTCCGCTTCCGCGACGGGACGCAGACCAACGGTATCCCGGTCGACGATGCGATCGAGCGCATCCTGACGGCGATCGCCGAGCGTAAGCTTGTAGACACCGCCGAGGATCTGGCATGACGGATGCCGCGGCATCCGAGTCAGAGACCGTGCCCTCATCCGAGTTCGCGGGAGTACCCGACGGCTTCCAGCGCCTCTGGACTCCACATCGGATGGCGTACATCCAGGCCGGTGCAGACGCAATGCGCGCCGCGTGTCCGTTCTGCGCGGCACCCGGCAAATCGGATGCCGACGGCCTCATCGTCCACCGCGGCAAGAGCGCTTACGTTCTGCTGAACCTCTTTCCCTACAACTCCGGTCACCTGCTGGTGTGCCCGTACCGCCATGTCGCAACCTACGACCTCGCGACGGCGGAAGAGACTCAGGAGACCGCCGAGCTCACACAGACGGCGATGCGCGTGCTTCGCGCTGTGTCGCGCTGTGACGGCTTCAATATCGGGATGAATCAGGGGGCAGTAGCCGGTGCGGGTGTCGACGAGCACCTGCACCAGCACGTCGTCCCGCGATGGGCCTCGGACGCGAACTTCTTTCCGATCATTGCGCGCACCAAGGCGCTGCCTCAGCTGCTGGGTGATGTGCGCGAGACCCTCGCGGCAGCCTGGCCCGCCGACTGAGCGTCCGGGTCAGCGCACGCGCACAACCTCGAACTGCATCCGCGGGTTGGCGTAAGCCTCCTGCGATTCGATGAGCTGCAGTTCCCGCTCGCCCGAGTCGTAGGTGTTCTGCAACAGGTCGAACACGCTCGACACGGTCCGAGCCAGAGCGAGCGCTGCATCCCCTGTCGCGCCATAGTGGGCGGTGAACAGCGCGGCAGTCACGTCACCGGAGCCGTTCGCCTTCATCGGGATTCGCGGCGTCTGCACGATCCACGCGCCATCGTCGGTGACCGCGAGCATCTCGATCGTTCCCTCGGGAGCGTCCGGACGTTCGACACTGGTGACCAGGACCGTGCGCGGACCCATGTCGCGGGCGAGATCGGCCGAGACGAGCGTGGACTCGAGATCTGCCGGTTCCGTTCCCGTCAGGAAGCCCAGTTCGAACTGGTTCGGGGTGATGATGTCGGCAGCGGGGACCACACGCTCGCGCAGCAACACCGGGATGGCGGGTGCGACGAAGCATCCTGACTTTGCGTTGCCCATGACCGGATCACAGGCATAGACCGCAGCCGGGTTGGCAGCTTTCACCCGCGCGACGGCATCAAGGATGACGTCGCCGATCCCTTCCGACCCCTGGTAGCCCGACAGCACCGCATCGATCTGCGGAAAGACGCCGCGTTCTTCGATACCAGTGAGTACCTCCGCAACGTCGGCGGGGGAGATCAGCGGTCCGCGCCACGCGCCGTACCCGGTGTGGTTGGAGAAGTTCACGGTGTACACCGGCAGAACCTCGACGCCGATGCGCTGCAGGGGGAACACCGCTGCAGAGTTGCCGACGTGGCCGTAGGCGACGGCTGACTGGATCGAGAGGATCTTCATGAGGGCTGGCCTGCTTTCGTGGAACGAGCCGCTTCGATAGCGGCTGACAGATCGGATGCCAGGCGTGTCGCCTCGGCATCGGTGAGGTCGTGCACCGTCAGACGCAGGTGCTGCGCGGCATCCTCCCCGGCGAGCACGAACTCTTCGCCTGAGCGCGCGAGCCACCCGCGCCGCATGAGGTACTCGCCGACGTCTCGAGCAGGCACTCCGAGCGGCACCCACAGATTGAGACCGTCGGCTGCATGCGCCGGAACACCGGCATCCTGCAGCAGCTTGGCAACTGCTGCGTTGCGCTCGGCGTAGTGCTTGCCTGCCCGCCTGATGTCGTCTCGCACGGCATCATCAGTGAGCAGCGCGTGAGCCAGGCGCTGCAGCAGATGACTCACCCACGTCGTTCCCGGGCTCAGACGCAGCGCGAGGCGTGCCGCCGTGTCGGCGTCTGATGCGGTGACCGCCAGGCACATGTCGGGTCCGAGGAACTTCGACACCGACCGGATGAGAGCCCAGCGTTCGTGATCGGGTCCGACGATCGTGTGGAAGGGGCGCTCGGAGAGCAGCGAGAAGTGGTCGTCCTCCACGACGAGAACGTACGGATGCTCGGCCAACTCGGCACGCAGCGCCGCTGCCCGCCGGGCCGACAGGCTGGCGCCCGTGGGATTCTGCGCGCGCGGGGTACTCACGATGGCGCGCACCCCGGCATCCAGTGCCGCACGAAGCCCGGCGACAGTCATTCCCTCGTCGTCGACGGGAACGGGCACCGCCCGGTATCCACCCAACCGCAGGATGTTCATCGTCGATAAAAAGCAGGGGTCTTCGACAGCGACGGCATCCTCACGGGTGAGGGATTGTCCGAGCAGCCGTTCGATCGCGTCTGAGGCGCCGCCCGTGATCGTCAACTGCAGCTCGGGCTGATCGACCATCGCCTCGCGCATCCATGCGGTGGCCCACGACTCGAAGGCGCGGTCGATGACCGGCTCCCCGTAGAGCACGGGTCGGCCGATGACACGGGAGAGAACCCGGGCAGGATCAGGGATCAGTGCGGCATCCGGGTTACCGGTGCCAAGGTCTCGCAGCACGGTTCCGGCAGAGAAACCTTCTTGCGGCATCCGGGGCGATCCGGCGATGAGCGTGCCGCCCCGGCCCCGCGTCACGACCGTGCCCGCCTGGGCGAGGTGTCGATAGGCGGCGACGACCGTATTGCGGTTCACGCCCAGACGCTCGGCCAGGGCACGGACCGGGGGAAGCGCATCCCCGGGAGCGAGCATGCCGCGTTCGACAAGGCCTCGAACGCTCTCGGCGATGTCGGTCGCCGTGGAGCCGGCGATAGCCGGTTGAGCATCGAGAGCAGTCATCCCGACGAGTCTAAGCGGTGGGACATGCTAGGTTTTGGCATAGGTCAAGACGAAAGGGTCCTCGTGTCCGCATCCACCACCGGTTCGTCTCGCGTCAAGCGGGGTCTCGCCGAAATGCTCAAGGGCGGCGTCATCATGGACGTCGTCACGCCCGACCAGGCGAAGATCGCCGAGGATGCTGGCGCTGTCGCGGTGATGGCGCTCGAGCGGGTGCCCGCCGACATCCGCGCCCAGGGTGGTGTGTCGCGCATGAGCGACCCCGACATGATCGACGGCATCATCGAGGCGGTCTCGATCCCGGTTATGGCCAAGGCCCGCATCGGCCACTTCGTCGAGGCTCAGGTACTGCAGGAACTCGGCGTGGACTACATCGACGAGTCCGAAGTGCTCTCACCCGCCGACTACGTCAACCACATCGACAAGTGGGGCTTCACGGTGCCGTTCGTCTGCGGTGCCACGAACCTCGGTGAGGCCCTGCGCCGCATCAACGAGGGCGCTGCGATGATCCGCTCGAAGGGCGAGGCCGGCACCGGTGACGTCTCCGAGGCGATGAAGCACATCCGCAAGATCAAGGGAGAGATCGCCGCGCTCGGCGCTCTCTCCAAGGACGAGCTGTACGTCGCCGCCAAGGATCTTCAAGCACCCTATGAGCTCGTGGCCGAGATCGCCGAGACCGGAACATTGCCGGTCGTGCTCTTCGTCGCCGGGGGCGTTGCAACGCCAGCGGATGCCGCCATGATGATGCAGCTCGGCGCCGACGGCGTCTTCGTCGGCTCGGGCATCTTCAAGTCCGGAAACCCGGCACAGCGCGCCGCGGCGATCGTGAAGGCGACAACTTTCTACGACGACGCGAAGGTCATTGCCGATGTGTCGCGCGGCCTCGGCGAGGCGATGGTCGGCATCAACGTCGCTGACCTTCCGGCACCGCATCGACTGGCCGAGCGGGGCTGGTGAGCACGGGCCGTCCGCACGTCGGTGTGCTCGCCCTCCAGGGTGACGTGCGCGAGCACGTGGCCGTGCTGCGCTCCCTGGAGGTCGAGGTCTCCCTCGTGCGCCGCCCCGAAGAACTTGCCGCTGTCGATGGGCTCGTCATCCCCGGTGGAGAGTCCAGTGTGATCGACAAGCTGTCCCGAGCCTTCGGGATGCGCGAGCCGATCATCGCCGCTCGCGAGGCCGGGATGCCGATGTACGGTACGTGCGCCGGCCTGATCATGCTGGCAAATGACATTGTCGATGGAATCGAGGGCCAGCAGACGTTCGGAGGTCTGGACGTGGTGGTCCGCCGCAACGCGTTCGGGAGCCAGGTCGACTCGTTCGAAACCGAGCTCGTCGTGCCGGCTTTCGGTGATCAGAGCGTCCACGCTGTGTTCATCCGCGCGCCGCTGGTCGAGCAGGTAGGGGAGCGCGCCGAGGTGGTGGCATCCCTCGACGACGGCCGCGTGGTCGCCGTTCGCCAGGGTGCCCTGCTCGGGACGTCCTTCCACCCGGAGGTGACCGGTGAGACCCGGTTCCACGAGCTATTCCTGCAAGCCGTACGAGCGGCAGCCTGACGGAGCACGCTTCGCGCGGCCGATAGAATCGAGCGCATGTCCGGCCACTCCAAGTGGGCGACGACCAAGCACAAGAAGGCCGTCATCGACGCGCGTCGTGCCAAGTCGTTCGCCAAACTCATCAAGAACATCGAAGTCGCAGCGAAGCTCGGCGGTGCCGATCTTTCGGGTAACCCCACGCTGTACGACGCCGTACAGAAGGCGAAGAAGACGTCGGTTCCCAACGACAACATCGACCGCGCGATCAAGCGCGGTGCGGGAATCTCCGGCGACTCGGTCGAGTACCTGACGATCCTCTACGAAGGCTACGGACCCAACGGCGTCGCGCTCATGATCGAGTGTCTGACCGACAACAAGAACCGGGCTGCCGCGGAGGTGCGCACCGCGCTCTCGCGCAACGGCGGAACGCTCGCCGACCCCGGGTCGGTGGCCTACAACTTCCACCGCAAGGGTGTCATCGTCGTCTCCGGCGAGGGCACCACAGAAGACGACGTCATGCTGGCAGCTCTCGAAGCTGGCGCCGAGGAGATCGAGCCGCACGCGCAGGGGTTCGAGGTCATCACCGAGGCATCCGACCTCGTCGCGGTGCGCTCGGCACTGCAGGAGGCGGGGCTGGATTACGAATCGGCGGATGTCGAGTTCGTCCCCTCTCTCAAGGTCGAGGTCGACGCCGATACTGCGCGCAAGGTCTTCCGCCTCATCGATGCTCTCGAAGACAGCGACGACGTCCAGAACGTCTACAGCAACTTCGACCTGAGCGCCGAGGTGCAGGCCGAACTCGAGAACGACGAATAGGGCGCGCCTTCTGGGCACCGCCGCTCGTCGCGCCTAGCGTTGCCGAGTGGCGACTGTTCGTGTGCTCGGAATCGACCCCGGTCTCACCCGCTGCGGCGTGGGTGTCGTGGATGTCGCTGCCGACCGCTCGGCCGTCCTCGTGCATGTCGGCGTGATCAGGACGGATGCCGACCTCGCCATCGAGCGCCGTCTCGCGGGCATCGCGTCCGGCATCCGAGAGATCCTCGATCTGCATCGGCCGGATGTCGTGGCTGTGGAGCGCGTGTTCGCCCAACAGAACCGGAGCACGGTCATGGGTACCGCGCAGGCCAGCGGTATTGCGCTGATGCTCGCGGGCGAGCGGGGTCTTCCGGCGGCTACGCACACGCCAACGGAAGTCAAGGCCGCGATCACCGGATACGGCAGCGCAGATAAACGCCAGGTCCAGACGATGGTGGCCCGCATCCTGAGGCTGGACGCCCTGCCTCAGCCCGCAGACGCTGCAGATGCGCTGGCGCTCGCTCTCTGCCACGCGTGGCGGGGTGCTCCGCAGACGGGCGCGGCGAGCGGTGGCTCGTTGACCAAGGCGCAGCAGGCCTGGCGGGATGCCGAACGGCGCACTCGGGTCTGAGCGTGTCGCTCGAACAAATGTCCGATCCGCCGCATAGCCTGCTCTGAGGCGCGGGCTGCGCCGAACGGAAGGAGCACGATGATTTCGTCTGTGCGGGGCATCGTCGGCTACGCCGATCTGGACTCAGTGGTGGTCGAGGTCGGGGGAGTCGGACTCACCGTCGCCGTGACGCCCGCCGTGGCCCGCTCGGCGCGCGTCGGCGAGCCGCTGTTTCTGCACACGTCGTTGATCGTGCGGGAAGACGCTTTGAGTCTCGTCGGCTTCGAGGCCCGCGACGAACTGACGACGTTCCTCCTTCTGGTCGGAGTCACCGGCGTGGGCCCCAAGTCCGCACTGGGCGTCCTCAGCGCCATGTCAGTCGACCAGATCGCCACCGCCGTCGCCGCCGAAGACGATGCGCCGTTCCGTCGGGTTTCGGGCATCGGTCCGAAGACAGCCAAGCTGATCGTGCTGCACTTGACGGGCAAGGTCATCGCCCCCGCCGTGACCTCGCGCGCGGCATCCGTCGCCGACAACCGAGCCGACGCGGTGACCGCAGCGCTCACCGGACTGGGATGGCCCGAGCGTCACGCCGCCGAGGTGGCGGCGACCGTTCTTGAGGATGCTGTGGCCGAGGCATCCGTGCAGGATCTGCTGCGCCGCGCACTGGCCGAACTCGGCCCGGCGCGAAAGGAGCCCCTGCGTGGATGATCTGACCGACCCCACACCCTCGAAGGATGAGTCAGAGCTCGCAATTGAGGGCGCACTGCGGCCGGCATCCCTCGCGGAGTTCGTCGGGCAGACGAAAGTGCGGGGACAGCTTCAGCTCCTCCTCGACGCAGCCCGCCTCCAGGAGCGCCCCGCCGACCACATTCTGCTGGCTGGCCCACCGGGCCTCGGCAAGACGACACTGGCCATGATCGTTGCCCACGAGAGCGCGCGACCGCTTCGAATGTCGAGTGGACCGGCGATCCAGCACGCCGGCGATCTCGCGGCGCTGCTCTCAAGCCTGACTCCCGGTGAAGTGCTCTTTATCGATGAGATCCACCGCATGGCGCGCTCTGCCGAAGAGATGCTCTACCTCGCGATGGAGGATTTCCGGATCGACATCATGGTCGGCAAGGGAGCCGGCGCGACGAGCATCCCGCTCGATCTTGCCCCGTTCACGCTCGTAGGCGCGACCACGCGCGCGGGCCTGCTCCCGAACCCGTTGCGCGATCGGTTCGGTTTCACCGCACACCTCGAGTATTACGAGCCCGAGGAGCTCGAACGCGTCCTTGAGCGCTCGGCACGGATGCTTGATGTTCCGCTGCCAGCAGAATCCCGTGCCGAGATCGCCCGGCGATCGCGCGGGACCCCGCGCATCGCCAACCGTCTGCTGCGACGAGTCCGCGACTACGTCGTGGTCCACGGGGGGAGTGCCACCGCGGCATCCGTCGATGCAGCGCTGGACCTCTACGACGTCGATGCGATCGGGCTCGACCGACTTGATCGGGCCGTCCTGGAGGCCCTCGTACGCCGATTCCACGGCGGGCCGGTCGGACTCAACACGCTCGCAGTGACGGTCGGCGAAGAAGCAGACACCATCGAGTCCGTCATCGAGCCCTACCTCGTGCGGATCGGATTCATGGGGCGTACGCCGCGCGGGCGCGTGGCAACTCCCGACGCCTACGCGCACCTCGGCGTGCGTCATGCCGATCAGACGCTGAGATTCGATGACCTATAATTCCTGGAGGCTTTGACCCCCCACGCGGCCCGACGTCTGCGCGGCCGCACCCGAAAGGCGCCCCTCTTCATGAACTTCCAGGATTTCTTCCTCAACTACGGCCTGCTCATCCTGCTGGGCGCCCTCCTGGTGTTCATGTTCTGGAACTCCAGTCGCCGCATGAAGAAGCAGCGCGAGGAGCAGGCACAGAAGGCTCGCCAGACCGTTCCCGGCGCCGAAGTGCTGCTGCAGGGCGGCCTCTACGGCACGATCGTGGAGTTCGACCCCGACAATCTCGACCAGCCCGCAATGGTCGAGATCGCTCCCGGCGTCGACATCAAGGTTCACAGCCAGGCCATTCTGCGGGTCATCACTCCCGCTGACGAGGTCGAGGACGAAACCGATGACGGGTTCGATGACATCGTCGACAACTATCACGAGACCCACGACGGCGAGTCGTCGGATGCGGTGAGACCCGACGCGGAGCCGGCAGCCGAAACCGACGCCGACGGGCGTGACGGCGACGCCAAGCCCAACGCCTGATCTTCTCGAAAGCATCCCGTGGCCGCATCCACTCCTGTTCGCCGTGCCTGGCGGGCCCTCACCGGCCTGCTGACGATCACGGCGGTACTGTTCGGCATCAACGCCCTCGGCGTCTACGTCTTCAACGCGAGTTCGTGGACCCCCGAGCTCGCTCTCGACCTTCAGGGTGGCACCCAGATCATCCTCGAAGCGCAGACTGCAGACGGGACGAATCCGTCGGCCGAGCAGATGAATCAGGCCGTAACGATCATCCGGCAGCGTGTCGACGCATCCGGTGTCGGCGAAGCCGACGTCACCACAGAAGGTGGCAAGAACATCGTCGTCCAGATCCCTGGTCAGGCTGACGAAGAGACACGGCAACGCATTGAGGCCTCAGCGCAGTTGCAGCTGCGCGCTGTCCTTTACTCCGGATCGCCCGCGACGAGCTTCGTCGGCGACGATGGCCAGTCCACGCCGTACCCCACGCCGGATCCGACGCTCGAATCCACGCCCACGGTGGAGCCCACCAACGGCAGCGACCCCGCGTGGATCACTCCTGCGCTCCAGGCCGAGTTCCTCGCATATAACTGTGCTGATCCGGCCAATGACCCCGCAAACGCGCCGACCGACGAGCCGCTCATCACCTGTGATGCCAACGGGACGGTCAAGTACATCCTCGGGCCGGTAGAGCTCGACGGCTCGTCGATTGTGGATGCGACAAGCGGCCTTGAGCAGACCTCTGGACAGTGGGTCGTGAACCTCCGTTTCGACGAAGCGGGAACCGACACGTTCGGTCAGATCAGCCAGAGACTGTACGGTGCAACGCCGCCACTCAACCAGTTCGCGTTCGTCCTCGACGGTTATGTGCTCACTGCGCCGTCGATGAACGGCGTCATCCTTGACGGTCAGCCGAGCATCAGCGGCACCTTCACCCAGGAGACCGCGAAGGTTCTGGCTGACCAGCTCAAATACGGCGCGCTGCCGCTGAGTTTCGCCGTCGTGAGCTCCGACACGATTTCGGCAACCCTCGGGTCGCAGCAACTGCAGATCGGTCTGATCGCCGGTCTCATCGGCCTTGCCCTGGTCGCCGTCTATTCGCTGATCGTCTATCGCGCACTCGGGTTCGTGATCATCGCATCGCTGGTCGTGATGGCAGTTCTCACCTACGTGATGCTGCTGATCCTCGGCTGGCGCATGGGCTTCCGGCTCTCGCTCGCGGGTGTCGCAGGTCTGATCGTGTCGATCGGGTTCACCGCTGACTCGTTCATCGTCTACTTCGAACGCATTCGAGACGAACTGCGCGACGGCAAGTCGATCACGGGCGCCGTCGAAGATGGGTGGTCGCGAGCCAAGCGCACGATCTACATCTCGAAATCGATCAACATCCTTGCCGCGGTCGTGCTCTACATCCTCGCTGACGCGACGGTGAAGGGCTTTGCGTTCACCCTCGGGCTCACTACCGCGATCGACGTCCTCATCTTCATCCTGTTCACCCACCCGGTAATGCAGCTGTTGTCTCGAACGCGACTCTTCTCGTCCGGCCACCCGTTGTCTGGCCTCGATCCCGACGCGCTCGGCGCGGTCTACCGGGGCCGCGCGCAGTTCCGCGCGCCGGTGGTAACGCCCAAGACGGCAGCCGAGAAGCGGGCGTCCCGATCGCGGGGCGAAGCCGCGCGTCGCCAGACGATCGCCGAGCGTAAGCTCGCCGAATCCCGCACATCCGGGTCTACCCAGACCACCGAGGGAGAGGACACCCCCTGATGCGCTCCCTCAACCAGCTCGGAAACGACCTGTACAGCGGGAGGACCTCCTTCCCGTTCGTCGGGAAGCGCCGCCTATGGTTCATCATCGCGGCCGTCCTCGTGATCGGCTCAGCGCTCGTGCCCTTCATCCGGCCCATTCAGTTCTCGATCGAGTTCACCGGTGGATCGCAGTTCACCGTTTCGGGAGTCACCGACCCCGATCAGTTGATCGCGACCCAAGCGGTGCAGTCCGTCGTGCCCGGCGCGACGACCAAGGTCGCAACCGTCGGAGCTGAGACCGTTCGTGTCCAAACGGACCAGATGACGGATGCCGAGACGCGCGATGTCGCGGCAGCGCTTGCCGAGGCTTACAGCGTCGACGCAAGCGAGGTGACCACCTCGTTCATCGGCCCCAGCTGGGGTCAGGATGTCACGCGCCAGTCGCTGTGGGGTCTTGCGATCTTCCTCGCGCTGACCTTCATCATCCTTGCGCTCTACTTCCGCACCTGGAAGATGTCTGCGGCAGCGATCATCGGCCTCGTCGACGTGCTGGTGATCACGGTGGGGGTGTACGCACTCTTCGGCTTCGAGATCTCGCCCGCGGCAGTCATCGGATTCCTCACGATCCTCGCGTACTCGCTGTACGACACGACAGTCGTTTTCGACAAGGTCCGCGAGAACACCTCCGAAGACGGCGAGATATCTGGTCGCACCTTCGGCGAGTCGGTCAACCTGGCTGTCAATCAGACACTGGTGCGCTCGATCAACACCACGGTCGTGGCGATCCTGCCGGTCGGCGCGATCCTCTTCATCGGTGCGTTCTGGCTCGGCGCTGAAACGCTGACCGATATCTCGCTGTCGATCTTCGTCGGGATCATCGTGGCTGCCTATTCGACACTGTTCGTCGCGGCACCGCTGTTCTCGCTGTTCCGCGAGGGCGAGGCACCGATCCGCCAGCGCGATCAGCGCGTACTCGCTGCCCGCGAACAGGCGGTTGCTTCGGCCTGATCGCCTCAACCGCGGCGTAGGATATGGGCTCCAGTGAAGGGAGGGCTATCGGGTGACCGAGACCGTCCCGCCCGCCCAGAGCGTACCCGCGGGCTCGTCGTCGCTGCTGCGGCTCGTTCCGCGCATCTTCTCGCGAGCCGCGCGCCGCGACGACGTCGAGAAGCTCCTGCGCACCGTGCGCACGCACCATCCCAAGGGTGACCTGGCGATCATCGAGCGCGCGTACGCCATCGCGGACCGCGCCCATGCGGGCCAGAAGCGTCAAAGCGGCGAGCCGTACATCACGCATCCCTTGGCGGTAGCCCAGATCCTCGCTGATCTGGGACTCGGGCCCAAGGCGGTGGCCGCCGCTCTCCTGCACGACACCGTGGAAGACACTGGCTATTCGCTGGACGCCCTCACCGCCGAGTTCGGTGACGAGGTGGCCATGCTCGTCGACGGTGTGACCAAGCTCGACAAGGTCAAGTACGGCGAGAGCGCGCAAGCCGAGACCGTACGCAAGATGATCGTTGCGATGTCGCGCGACATCCGTGTTCTGCTCATCAAACTCGCTGACCGGTTGCACAACGCCCGAACCTGGGGCTTCGTCCCGCCCGAGAAGGCCCGGAAGAAGGCGACGGAGACCCTCGAGATCTACGCGCCGCTCGCGCATCGCCTCGGTATTCAGACGATCAAGTCGGAGCTGGAAGACCTCTCGTTCGCGGTTCTGCACCCGAAGCTCTACGCCGAGATCGAGAGCCTGGTGAAGCAGCGCACGCCGCAGCGTGAGAAGTACCTGCAGAACGTCATCGACGCTGTCGACTCCGATCTACGTGAACTCCGCATCCGAGGGCGCGTGCTCGGCCGCCCCAAGCAGCTGTACTCCGTGTACCAGAAGATGGTGGTGAGGGGTCGTGAGTTCGACGACATCTACGACCTCATCGGCATCCGAATTCTTGTGGCATCCGTTCGGGACTGTTACGCCGTGCTGGGTGCCATTCACGCCCGGTGGACCCCGCTCCCAGGGCGTTTCAAGGACTACATCGCGACGCCGAAGTTCAACCTGTATCAGTCGCTGCACACGACGGTGATCGGCCCGGAGGGGCGCACCGTCGAAATCCAGATCCGTACCCATGAGATGCACCAGCAGGCCGAGTACGGTGTGGCGGCGCACTGGAAGTACAAGGAACGGATGGCCGGCGGGAAGATCGACGACAAGGCCGTCGACGCGGATCTTGCCTGGCTCGCGCGGATATCGGACTGGCAGGCAGAAACCGCGGACCCGGGGGAGTTCCTCGACTCACTGCGGTTCGAGATCGGGGCGAAAGAGGTCTATGTCTTCACGCCCAAGGGTCGTGTGATTGGGCTTCCAGCAGGGGCCACCCCGGTGGACTTCGCGTACGCCGTGCACACCGAAGTCGGTCACCGCACCATGGGCGCGAAGGTCAACGGGCGGCTCGTACCTCTCGAATCAGAGCTCAAGAGCGGCGACGTCGTCGAGGTGTTCACGTCGAAGAACCCGGATGCCGGACCCAGTCAGGACTGGTTGAGCTTCGTCAAAAGCACCAGGGCCCGCAGCAAGATCCGCGGGTGGTTCACGAAGGAGCGGCGCGAAGAGGCGATCGAACAGGGCAAGGAGTCGATCGCGCGCGCGATGCGACGCCAGAACCTGCCGCTCCAGCGACTCATGAATCAGGACACCCTGAGCGAGGTCGCCCACGGTTTGCGCTACGAAGACGTCTCGGCGCTCTATGCCGCAGTCGGCGAAGGCCACGTCTCGACCCAATCCGTCATCGAGAAGGTGACGGCGCTCGTCAGCGCCTCCAGCGACACCGCAACGGGCCCGATCGACCTTCCGCACGTTGGGCGCTCGCGACAACCGCGGGCGGGAGACTCGGGCGTTCTCGTGCGCGGCGCTCCCGACATCCTGGTCAAGCTCGCCAAGTGCTGCACTCCGGTGCCCGGGGATGAGATCCTCGGCTTTGTCACACGAGGGAGTGGCGTCTCGGTGCACCGCGCTGACTGCACGAACGTGGCCTCGCTTCGCTCAGACCCCGAACGCCTCATCGAGGTTGAGTGGGCACCGACAACCAAGAGCGTGTTCCTCGTGCAGATCCAGGTCGAGGCTCTCGACCGGTCGGGCCTGCTCAGCGACGTGACCCGTGTGCTGAGCGAGCACCATGTGAACATCCTGTCCGCGTCAGTGTCCACGACGAACGACCGCCTTGCCCTGAGCCGCTTCGTCTTCGAGATGGGTGACATCGTGCATCTGGACCGCGTCCTCAACGCTGTCCGCCGCATCGACGCCGTCTACGACGTCTACCGCGTGACGTCCTCTTAGGTTTCTCGGGCCCGGAGGATCTCGAGGGCCCGCACCTTGTACGGGACCGTCCCGGCGCTCTCCAACCATTCGATACCTGCCTTGATGATCTCCGGATCTGGCGCGAAGCCGTCCAGGGCTGCCCGATGCTCGGCGTCACCGACGCGGGCAAGGTCCGCAGCCGTACGCGCCGGCGTCGTGACGAGCACCCCGCCGATGCGGTAGAGGTCGGCCTCCGGCAAGTACCTGTCCCGGTAATGGAGTCGGCGATGAATGACCCCGTGGATGCGATGCGGCACCGCTCGTTGCACGGTGTGCCGTGCCGGTGGCTCGCTGATGGCTCCGTACACCCATGCTGCCGAGAGGTGAGTCGCCGCCATGAGGTCGCGAAGCAACGGACCGAGGGACGCCGCCCGGACTCCTGACGTTTCCACGGTGTCGGCAGGCATATACGCGGCGTCCACCTCGATGAGGTGACCGTCGAGCCGCGCGGCCGACAGCTCAGCGAGCGAGAGACGCTCGTCAACGAAGTACAGGAACGGCGAGGTCATCCCCGCAGTCTGCCCGGGGCAGACTCGGTCGGTGGTGCGCTCTTCTCAGTCTGTGGAGAAGTCCCGGTCAGCCCTCGAGGGCGCGGAGCCATGCCCGCCGGGCGTCGAGCGCCTCGCTCGCCTTCTTCATCGCGCGCTGATCCTTGCGGGCGGTGGCGTCGGCAAGCTCAGCCTCGAGTTTCTCGATCGCGTCGTAGAGCTGGCGCGTCATGTCGTTCGCGCGCGCCGTCGTCTCAGGGTTGTTGCGGGTCCACTCGGCATCCTCGCGTGCGCGAACCGAAACCTCGATCTTGCGCAGTTCATCGTCGAGAGCGCGTTCCTGCTCGCGGGGGAAGACCCGACCGATGTCATCCCACGATCGCTGAATGGCGGTGAGAGCGCTGCGTGCGGCGGCAAGATCCGCCATGTCGAGAATGGGACGAGCTCGCTCGAGGAGCTCGCGCTTCGCGTCGATCTTCTCCTTCGAGGCCTCGACCTCCGCGGCTTCGCGGCCCGCCCGTGCCGAGTAGAGCGCGTCGCCCGCAGCCTTGAACCGTGCCCAGAGGGCGTCATCGACCTTCTTGCCGGCGCGGCCCGCAGCCTTCCACTCGTTCAGGAGGTCACGATAGGCGCCGATGCCGTCTTCGCCGCGCGGCGCCAGTGCCTCCGCGCGCTCAACCAGCCGGTTCTTGCGCTCGCGTACCGCCTTGTGAGCCTCATCGAGCTCGGCATAGAACTCTCGGCGGTGCTTGTCGACGGTTGCCCGCGCATCCCGGAATCTCTTCCACAGCGATTGCGAGATCGACTTGGGAAGGTGAGGACCGTTCTGCTGGTGCGACTGCCACTGGTCGAACAGGGAGCTCATCTCCGCCGAGGCGGTCTTCCACTGCACGGTCTTCGGGTCCCGCGCGGCGATCGCCTCGGCCTGTTCGACGAGCTGCGTGCGCTCGGCGATCGCGGCATCCACCGCCTCGCGCGCCTGGGCAGCCTCGGCAGCGCTCGCTTCGGTCAGCGACGCAGTGAGAGCATCGACGCGGGCGCTCAGCGCTGCGAGGTCACCGACAGCCGATGCTCCCGAAATCTTCCCGCTCAGGGTTGCGGCTGTCGCGCGCAGATCCGCGGCACTGGCGCCGCCACGGCGGTGGCGAACTTCCAGCAGCGTGACCTCCGATGCGAGATCGGCGAACTTCCGCTCGTAGTAGGCCAGGGCCTCCTCGGCGGTACCGTCGGGGTACTGGCCAACGACGCGCCACTGGTCGCCTTCGCGCACCGAGACCGTGCCGTCGTCATCGACGCGGCCCCAGGGCTGATCGACGGGGGTGGAGGACGAAGTTGTGTCTGACACGGAAGGCACCTCAATGCGGCGAAGCCGCCTGCGGGGGGATGGACGCTTAAGCCTAATACGCAGCGCTGCCGCGACCAGGAGTCGATGCTGCAGGGATGTCGTGCCGCGCGGCTAGCCTGGGACCTATGGCGACTACGGCGGGGCTCTTCTCCGGGCAGACCCCGCTACCGGTGCGGATGAGACCGACCTCGCTCGCCGAGGTGGCGGGTCAGCAGCATCTGCTTCGACCGGGCGCACCGCTGGTCGTGCTTGCCGACCCCGACGGTGGTGCGCGAGCCGCGACATCCGTCATCCTTTGGGGTCCCCCGGGCACCGGCAAGACCACCCTCGCGCAGGCAGTCGCGCGCTCATCAGGTCGCCGCTTCGTCGAACTTTCGGCTGTCACCGCCGGTGTCAAAGACGTTCGCGAGGTCATGCAGGATGCGCTCACCCAGCGCGATCTCTATGGCACCTCGACGATCCTCTTCCTCGACGAGATCCACCGATTCACGAAGGCGCAGCAGGATGCCCTGCTGCCGGGCGTCGAGAACGGCTGGGTCGTCTTGATCGCGGCAACCACCGAGAATCCCTCCTTTTCCGTGGTCTCGCCGTTGTTATCCCGGTCTCTGCTGCTGACCCTGCAGCCGCTGACGGATGCCGATCTTGCTGGGCTCATCGATCGAGCGGTGTCCGATGCGCGCGGGCTTGCCGGTGCCGTTGCCCTCACCGATGAGGCACGCGCTGCCCTCGTACGGCTCGCTTCCGGGGATGCCCGCCGGGCGCTCACAGCTCTCGAGGCTGCGGCATCTCTGGCAGAACCGGAAGCTGACGAGGCAACTGGCACGATCACCGCCGAGCATGTTGCGCAGGCTGTCGACCGCGCACTCCTTCGCTATGACCGTCAGGGCGACGAGCACTACGACGTGATCAGCGCGTTCATCAAGTCGATCCGCGGATCGGATCCGGATGCCGCGCTGCACTACCTCGCGCGCATGATCGAGGCGGGGGAGGACCCTCGCTTCATCGCGCGCCGCCTGATCATCTCAGCCGCCGAGGACATCGGGCTCGCAGATCCCCAGGCCCTTCCGCTTGCCGTCGCGGCCGCGGATGCTGTGCAACTGATTGGATTCCCCGAGGGGCGCATTCCCCTCGCTGAGGCGACGGTGTACCTGGCAACGACGGCCAAGTCCAACGCCGCGTATCTGGCTATCGATGCCGCGATCGCCGACGTACGCCAGGGCGGTGGCGGTCGCGTGCCGCCACATCTGCGTGATGCGCACTACCCGGGGGCTGCGCGACTCGGCCATGGGAAGGGCTACCGCTATCCCCACGACGACGAGCGCGGGGTGGTTGCGCAGCAGTATCTTCCCGACGCACTTCGTGACCGTAGCTACTATCGCCCTACCGTCCGCGGCGCGGAGCGGGAGATCGCGGCGCGGTGGAGCCGTATCCGTCGCATCCTCGGCAGACCTGACGAACCTGGCTCGGGTGCAACTTCCGGCGCCGACTGACCGCTCTGGTAGACTTGTTCGGTTCGAAACCGAGTTTTCGGATATCCCCTCACTCGAGTAAAACCCCTTCGGTGCGCTGCGACGTGCGAATCGAGGTGGAGTGCGGGATACGTCCATGAGTCGCGAAAGACGCGGCCATGTCATCGGAAGGAATCCTTCGTGCCTACGAAGTCCCAGGATCGCCGCAAGGTGCGCATGTCGCGTGCCCTCGGCGTCGCACTGACCCCCAAGGCTGCTCGTTACCTCGAGAAGCGTCCCTACGCGCCGGGTGAGCACGGCCGCACCAAGCGCAAGGCCGACAGCGACTACGCCGTTCGCCTCCGTGAGAAGCAGCGTCTGCGCGAGCAGTATGGCATCCGCGAGAAGCAGCTTCGCATCGCGTTCAACGAGGCACGCCGCAAGGACGGCCTGACCGGTGAGAACCTGGTCGAGCTGCTCGAGATGCGCCTGGACGCCCTCGTGCTTCGTGCCGGCTTCGCCCGCACCACGGCGCAGGCCCGTCAGCTCGTTGTGCACCGCCACATCCTCGTCGACGGCAAGACGGTCGACCGTCCCTCGTTCCGTGTCGCACCCGGCCAGCTGATCCACGTCAAGGCGAAGAGCGAAGGCCTCGAGCCGTTCCAGGTCGCCGCGGCAGGCGGACACGCAGAGGTTCTGCCCCCGGTTCCGGGCTACCTCGAGGTCGAGCTCGACAAGCTCCACGCCCGTCTCGTGCGCCGCCCCAAGCGCGCCGAGGTGCCCGTGGTCTGTGACGTTCAGCTCGTCGTTGAGTACTACGCAGCGCGCTAAGCGGCGCGTAGTACTGCCGCGAAGCGGCGCATGAGCAAGGGCGTCGGGGAGACCCGGCGCCCTTCGCTGTTCTCGCCTACGATGGGATGAGCCGCCGTCGCGGAAAGGGAGTGAGCGCATGAAAAACCTGCTGTGGTTCGCGTTGGGGCTTGCCGGGGGTTTCGTCGCCGCCCATTACGTCAACAAAGACCCGCGCGGACACGAACTGCTGGCCGAGGTAGACGCCCGTATCTCGCAGTTCACCGACCGCATCGCGGATGCTTACCGTGAGCAGGAGGCTCGGATTGTCGGGATCGTCGAAGACGCCGTGGACTCGGCATCCGCGGCGGTTGACACCGTGACCGAGGCCGTGACGGACGCTGCCGGCGATGCCGCCGACGCAGCGAAAGACGCCGCCAAGAAGCTCACTGACTGATCTCATTGCGTGCGTGCGTTGCCCGGGCCGGGCGATGCCGTTCACCCGTGCAAAGGAAACCCGATGAAGACCGCTGAGATCGCCCAGCGCTACCTCGACTACTTCGAGAAGAACGATCACGTCATCGTTCCGAGCGCATCGCTGGTCACCGACGACCCGTCACTGCTTTTCACCGTCGCGGGCATGGTGCCCTTCATTCCCTACCTCACCGGGGTCGTTCCTGCGCCCTACCCTCGCGCTGCTGACGTGCAGAAGTGCATCCGCACCAACGACATCGAAGAGGTCGGTAAGACCGCGCGCCACGGAACGTTCTTTCAGATGCTGGGGAACTGGTCGTTCGGCGACTACTTCAAAGCTGGTGCCATCGAATATGCCTGGGAGCTGCTGACCTCACCCGAGTCGGCCGGAGGCCTCGGCTTTGCCGAGCGCGACCTCTGGGTCACCGTGTACGAGGACGATGACGAGGCAGCCGGGCTCTGGAAGAAGATCGCCGGGCTTCCCGATGAGCGTATCCAGCGCTTCGGCAAGGAAGACAACTACTGGTCGACCGGTCAACCGGGCCCCGCGGGGCCATGTTCCGAGATCTATTTCGACCGGGGACCGGCGTACGGCCCGGACGGGGGACCGGCAGTCGATGACAGCCGGTTCACCGAGATCTGGAACCTCGTGTTCATGCAGTACGCGATCACGAACGTTCGGTCCAAAGTCGATTTCGATGTGGTGGGCGAGCTCCCGCAGAAGAACATCGACACCGGCATGGGCCTGGAGCGGGTCGCGTTCATCAAGCAGGGCGTCGACAACATGTACGAGACCGATCAGGTGCGCCCTGTGCTCGATCTCGCCGTCGCACTGTCGGGCCGCACCTACGGTGCCGTCCACGAGGATGACGTGCGATTCCGCGTTGTCGCCGATCACGTTCGTTCCTCGCTCATGCTGCTCTCCGACGGGGTGCGTCCCTCGAACGAGGGACGTGGCTACATCCTCCGCCGCCTCATGCGCCGCACGGTTCGTGCGATGCGCCTGCTCGGTGTCGACGCGCCGACGTTCCGCGAGCTGTTCGCCGCGTCGCGGGATGCCATGGCTCCTGCCTACCCGACTCTCGCTACCGACTACGACCGGTTGGAGTCCGCGGCGGTCGCCGAGGAAGAGACGTTCCTTCGTACGCTCGCAGCAGGATCGACGATCCTCGATCTTGCTGTGGCTGAGACCAAGAGCTCCGGCAAAGCCGAGATCGCCGGCTCCGAGGCGTTCCTGCTGCATGACACCTACGGTTTTCCGATCGACCTCACGCTCGAGATCGCCGAAGAGGCCGGTCTGTCTGTGGACCGGGCCGCTTTCGACTCGCTCATGCACGAGCAGCGCCAGCGCGCCAAGGCCGACGCGAAGTCGCGCAAGCGCGCCATCGCAGATCATTCGGTCTACCGCGAGTTCCGCGCCCTCGGCGAAACGACCTTCACGGGATACACCGATCTTGAAACCGAGTCCCGCATCCTCGGGGTTCTCGTGGATGGGGTCTCTGTCGATCGTGCCGCCACCGGTCAGGTGGCCGAGGTGATCCTCGCCGAGACGGCACTGTACGCGGAGTCGGGTGGTCAGGTCGCCGACAAGGGAATCATCGTCGGTCCCGGCTATCAGCTCGATGTCATCGATGTGCAAAAGCCGGTGCCGGGCCTGGTGAGTCACACAGTGGAGGTGACCAGTGGCGAGGTCGCTGTCGGGTTGGCTGCGACCACGATCGTGGATGCCGCCAACCGCCGCGCGGCAGCACAGGCGCACTCCGCGACCCACCTCGTTCATGCTGCCCTTCGCGACACGCTCGGGTCATCGGCCACGCAGTCGGGATCACTGAACCGCGCCGGCTACCTGCGCTTCGACTTCGCGTGGACTCAGGCTCTTTCTCCTGAGACGAAGTCTGAGATCGAAGAGATCGCAAACAACGCCGTGCGCGACAATCTGCAGGTCACCACGCGTGTCCTCGCGCTCGACGAAGCCAAAGAGCTCGGCGCCATGGCCCTGTTCGGGGAGAAGTACGGCGACACCGTTCGGATGGTCGACATCGGCGGACCGTGGTCGCGCGAGCTGTGTGGTGGCACCCACGTCGCGACGAGCGCCGAAGTTGGCCTCATCAACCTCGTGGGCGAATCCTCGGTCGGCGCCGCCAATCGTCGTGTCGAGGCGCTCGTCGGCGCTGATGCGTTCCGTGAGCTCGCCGCCGAACGAGCGATCGTCTCACAACTGACCTCTTCGCTGAAGACCCCCCGAGATCAGCTGCCGGCGCGCATCGCCGAGCTCGCCGCGAACCTCAAGGCAGCCGAGAAGAAGATCGCGTCGCTGCAGGCGAAAGCTCTGAGCGAGCAGGTTCCGGACCTCGTTGCCGGCGCTCGTCGTGTGGGCGATTTGTCGGTCGTCACCGCCAACCTCGGCCGCGCAGGCTCGGCTGACGACGTCAGAGCCGTCGCGCTGAAGGTCCGCGAGCGACTCGGTTCCAACGCTGCGGTCGTCGCTCTCGGAGGCGAGGTCGATGACCGACCGGTCGTCATCGTCGCCACGACCGACGCGGCACGCTCGCTCGGCGTGAAGGCCGGCCCCCTGGCAAAGGCTGCCGCGACGACACTCGGCGGTGGCGGTGGCGGACGCGACGACCTCGCCCAGGGCGGTGGCGCCGATGTCAGCGCGCTGGCTCGCGCCCTCGATGACGTCGTGGCGGGGCTGCCCCGGCCGTGAGCGGATTTCGCCGCGGCATCCGTCTGGCCGTCGACGTCGGGAAGGCTCGTGTGGGCGTCGCCCAGTGCGATCCTGACGGCATGCTTGCGACGCCGACCGAGACTGTCGCGCGCGGCGACGGCACCATCGGTCGGCTGACTGAGCTGGTGGCAGACCTGGATCCGATCGAGGTGATCGTCGGCCTGCCGATCAATCTGCGAGGAGAACGCACAGCCTCGACCGACGACGCGGAGGGGTTCGCCGTCGAGCTGGGTGCCCGGATCACCGTTCCGATCCGGATGCTCGATGAGCGCCTGAGCACGGTCTCGGCGCACAGCGCCCTGCGCGCATCGGGCAAAACCACCCGAACTTCTCGTACCATGGTGGATCAGGTCGCCGCCGTCGTGCTGCTGCAGCAGGCGTTGGACATCGAGAAGAGCACCGGCCGCCCACCGGGTGCGCTACTACCCCCCGCCGAGGAGCCTGCCTGACATGCCCGACGATTCGTCACCGTTCGACGATCCGTTCGCCGATCTCTTCGGGAAACTCCCGGACGGTCGGTCGCGCGGGACCGGAGGTGCAGTCTCGGCCTCGTCAGAGCCGTCTGCCCCCGAGCCTGCCGAACCGGCAGCATCGGCTCCAGCTTCCGAGGGATCGTCCACACCGGCTCCACCCTCACGACGTGCCGCGCGCGAGGCCCGCGCCGCAGGCACGACCGGCGGCACTGCAGGCGGCACGCCGTCAGATTCTCCGCTCCCCACACAGCCAGCGAGCCCGGCGACCTCGATCCCGACAGACGACGACGTACCCCCGGAACTGTTCTGGGCCGCGGTGGCAGCACCTCCGGCCTCAACGCAGAGTCTCACCTCGACCTCGACATCCGGCCCTCGTGCGGATCGTCCCGCGCCGGCACCGACCGGCACCCTCGATGACCTCTTCGCAGGAGAGCGCACCACGGATGACATCGGCATGACCCCTCCACCGGCAGAACGCCGCCGTCGCCGACGCGGCGGATGGATCGCCCTCATCGTCGTTCTCGTGCTCTTCGGCGGAGCTGCGGCAGGCGGCTGGTGGGTGTGGTCGACGTACGAGGACAAGATCCGCGAGGTGCTGGGCTGGGAAGAGCCGCAGGAATACGAGGAGGGGATCGCCACCGGCGAAGCCTTCCTCACGATCGTGTCGGGGGATACCGGCGCATCGATCTCACCCAAGCTCTACGAGGCAGGTGTGACGAAGACGCCCGACGCGTTCTACGACTACCTCGTCGCCGAAGACCTCAATCCGCCGTTCGTCCCCGGCGTCTTCCGACTCCAGCAGCAGATGACGTCGGCAGCGGCGCTGGAGGCGATTCTCGATCCCGCCAACAAGATGGAAAACACCGCGCAGTTGCGCGAGGGACTCACGGTCGATCAGTCGATCCAGATCCTCTCCGACAGCCTCGGCATCCCTCTGGAGGACTTCCAGGCTGCCGTGGCCGACCCGACTTTGTACGGCGTTCCCGTCAACGAGGCTGTCGTCGCCGCCGGCGGGCAGCCGCTGGAGGGATGGCTGTTCCCGGCGACCTACACCTTCGATCCCGGAGTAACCGCACAGCAGGTCATTCAGACGCTCGTCAACCGCGCGGTCCAGTCCTTGGATACCGCAGGCGTGCCTGTCGATGATCGGGAGCGCATCCTCACGGTCGCCTCGATCATCCAGCGCGAGGCCCGGTTTGAAGCCGACTTCTACAAGGTCTCGCGCGTCATCCAGAACCGCCTCGATCAGGGCATGAAGCTGCAGATGGACTCGACGGCTCAGTACGGCTACGGCGAGTTGCACGACGGCACGGTGAGTTCCTCGGGTGAAGCTCTCACCGACAACAACCCCTGGAACACCTACGTCATCGATGGACTGCCGGTCGGCCCCATCGCGAACCCGGGCGACCTCGCCATCGACGCGGCGATGCGTCCCGAGGACGGGCCGTGGCTGTACTTCGTCACGGTGAATCTCAACACCGGAGAGACTGTCTTCACGACCAACTACGACGACCACCTGGCCGCCGTGGAGCAGTGGCGCCAGTGGTGCACGGCTAATCCCGACGCTGGCTGCTGAGGTGACGCAGCGACGTACGCATCTGGAGGTCTGGGGCGACCCGATCGAGCACAGTCGGTCACCCCAACTCCACGCTGCCGCCTACCGCGCGCTCGGCCTGGATTGGTCTTACGGACGCCGCCGTGTGACGGCGGAGAGTTTCGGTTCGCAACTGGACTCGCTCGACGACGCGTTCCGGGGATTGTCAGTCACGTACCCACTCAAGGAAGCGGCTTTTGCAGCATCCGTGACCCGCGATGCCCGCGCGGAACTGACCGGCGCCGTGAACACCCTCCTCTTGACTGGTGCTGAGCCTTCCGGATTCAACACGGATGTCGGCGGCATCGTCAGCTCCCTCGCCGAGTGCGGGATCACCGAGCTGCAGCGGGTTCGGATCGTCGGGGCAGGCTCCACAGCGACATCCGCTCTTGTCGCTGTCGCAGAGCTCGGTGCGAGCCACATCGAGGTAGCAGCGAGGCGGCCTGACGCGGTCGCCGGGCTCCGCGATATCGGCGAGCGGCTGGGCCTCTCCGTTCACGGCGTCCCTCTCGCGCAGCCGTGGCTTGCACCTGTCGATCTGACCATTGCGGCGCTCCCTGGCGGTGCGGTCGTTGCCGACGCTGACGCGGATGCGCTCGCATCGGGCGGCGCGCCGTTGTTCGACGTCGTCTATGGCCAGGGGATGACCTCCCTACAGGCGGCCTGGCTGCGCGCCGGTCATCCGATCCATACGGGCGAAGGGATGCTGCTGCACCAGGCTGTGCTGCAGGTCCGGATCTTCGTCGGCGGTGATCCGGCGGTGCCACTTCGCGACGAGACGACTGTCGTCGGCGCGATGCGCTCAAGCCTCATGGGAGACTAGACCAATGCTCCGCGTGCTCACGGCCGGCGAATCGCACGGCCCCGAACTGGTTGCCGTCATGGAGGGTCTTCCCTCTGGCGTTCCCATTTCCCGCTCCGAGATTCAGGGTGACCTTGCCCGTCGCAAACTCGGGTATGGGCGCGGATCGCGCATGAAGTTCGAAGAAGACGAACTCACGATCTCCAGTGGCGTCGTCCACGGGGTGAGCCTGGGCAGCCCGATCGCCCTGCGCATCGCGAACACCGAGTGGCCCAAGTGGGTCGAGGTCATGAGCGCTGAACCCATCGAACTGACCGAGAAGTCACGCGGTCGTGGCGCAGCGCTCACCCGTCCCCGCCCCGGGCACGCAGACCTGGTCGGGATGCAGAAGTACGGGTTCGACGAGGCCCGGCCGATCCTCGAGCGGGCAAGCGCCCGCGAAACGGCTGCCCGCGTCGCACTCGGTGCCATTGCCCGCGCGTTTCTGGCAGAGCTCGGCATCCGTCTTGTCTCTCACACGGTAGGTATCGGTCCGGTCGAAGCGCCCCGGGACGCTCCGCTGCCCACGCCCGACGACGTCGAGGCGCTGGATTCTGACCTGATGCGCTGCTTCGATCCGGAGACGTCGGCGCGGATGGTCGCTGAAGTCGATGACGCTCGCAAAGCCGGCGACACCCTCGGTGGCGTCGTCGAAGTCCTCGCATTCGGACTACCTCCGGGGCTCGGCAGCCACGTGCACTGGGACCGCCGGCTCGACGGCAAGCTGGCGCAGGCGCTCATGAGCATCCAGGCGATCAAGGGCGTTGAAGTCGGCGACGGCTTCCTGACGGCGCGGCGCCGGGGCTCGGAGGCTCACGACGAGCTGTTCGCGACCAACCGCGGCATCGCCCGGGCCACGGATCGCGCCGGGGGAACCGAGGGCGGCATGTCAACCGGAACCGTACTGCGCGTGCGTGCCGGCATGAAGCCGATCGCCACCGTCCCGCACGCACTGCGTACGGTGGACGTGGCATCCGGCGAGACTGCCAGCGCTCACCACCAGCGGTCAGATGTGTGCGCTGTCCCGGCAGCCGGAGTGGTCGCCGAAGCCATGACAGCGCTCGTGCTCGCTGACGTCGTTCTCGAGAAGTTCGGCGGTGACAGCGTCGCCGAGACGCGACGCAACCTGCAGTCCTACCTCGACGCGATTCCCGCGGCCCTGCGCACAAGCGCAGAGAGCGACGAATCGCTGCTGGACGCGGCAGTTCTCACCAGCGATGGCCCCCGCTAGTCCGCTCGTTCTTGTCGGCCCCATGGGGGCGGGAAAGACGAGCATCGGACGTCGCGTTGCCAAAGCCCTAGGCGTGACGTTCATCGACACGGATGCCGTGGTTCAGCGCGAGCACGGACCGATTGAGCAGATCTTCGAGACCCAGGGCGAGTCGACATTCCGCTCCTGGGAACGTGCGGCGATTCAGGAGGCCCTCGGGCACGCGGTTGCCGTCGTGTCACTGGGCGGCGGGGCTGTGCTGGATGCCGATACGCGTGCGGATCTCGCAACATGCCATGTCGTGATGCTCACGGTCGACCCGCGCGTCGTAGCCGGGCGGATTCAGGGGACAGCCCGGCCGCTCCTGTCGGGCGAGGACCCTCTGGAGCGGTGGCGGCGCATCTGGCAGGAGCGTCGTCCCCTCTATGAAAGTGTCGCCGACATCACGATCGACACATCGACCGGTCCCCTCCAGAACGTCGTGGACGAGATCGTGTCGTGGGCGCGCCACCGCACCGAGTCCTCCTATCCACGCGCCACCGGGAAAGAAGAGTCATGACCGCTCCGACGACAATCGCCGTTACCGGCGACAGCCCCTACGACATCACGATCGGTCGCGGCATCCTGGACTCGGTCGGTGCGGCACTCCCGACAGCTGCACAGCGTGTGCTCATCGTGCACCCGCCGACCCTGTCAGCGCGGGCTGAAGAGCTGCGCGGACGCCTACAGGGCGAGCGGCAGGTTCTTCTTGCCGAAGTGCCCGACGCCGAGGCAGGCAAGCGCGTGGAGGTCGCGGCATTCTGTTGGCAGGTCATGGGCCAGGCGAACTTCACTCGTACTGACGCCGTCATCGGCTTCGGCGGGGGAGCAGTGACCGATCTGGCCGGGTTTGTCGCCGCGACGTGGTTGCGCGGCGTCTCGGTGGTGCAGGTTCCGACGACAGTCCTCGGCATGGTTGATGCCGCGGTCGGCGGAAAAACGGGCATCAACACCGCCGAGGGGAAGAACCTCGTGGGGGCGTTCTGGCCGCCGTCCGCCGTCGTTTGTGACCTCGATCTCCTGGAGACCCTGTCGCGCAACGAGACCGTTGCGGGATTCGCAGAGGTCGTGAAAGCCGGCTTCATCTGGCATCCGGAGATCCTGGAACTCATCGAGGCGGACCCCGCCGCCGCGACAGACCCGGCATCCGAAGCGTTCCGGCGGTGCATCGAGCTCGCGATCGGGATGAAGGCCCGTGTCGTCTCCGAAGACCTGCGTGAGGCAGGCCTTCGCGAAGTGCTCAACTACGGCCACACCCTCGGGCACGCCATCGAGCACACCGAGCGGTATCAGTGGCGCCATGGCGCCGCGATCTCCATCGGCATGGTGTTCGCCGCCGAGCTCTCGCGGCTGGCCGGGCGACTCTCGGATGACTCCGCCCAGCGGCACCGCGACATCCTGACCTCCCTCGGCCTGCCGACCACGTACCGAGCCGGCGCGTGGCAGCAGCTGCTGGCGACGATGCAGCGTGACAAGAAGACACGAGGGAGCATGCTGCGCTTCATCGTCCTCGACGACATCGCCCGGCCGACCGTGCTGCAAGCGCCCGACGAGTCGCTCCTGTTCGCCGCCTACCAGGAGGTTGCCGAGTAGTGCGCCACCTGCCCGGCTCGGCAGCGCCCTACGTGGTGCGTCGGATCCGCCTGCACGAGTGGGCGGAGGTGCGGGACCTACGCATCCGCGCGACCGGCGACCCCGACGCGGCCCTTGCATTCCTCACCAACCACGACGAGGAACTGGCTCGGCCCGACTCGTTCTGGCGGGAGCGAACCGCAGGCGGCTCACTCGGCGAGAACGCAGCCCAGTTCGTCGCCGTGACCTCTGGCCGCTGGGTCGGGACCGCCACCGTGCTGCTGCGCGCCCTCGGTGACACCGACCACCTCGGCCGAGCACTCACCGCCCCGCGCGCGGACATCGTCGGCGTGTACATCGACCCCGGCCACCGCGGGCAGGGCCTGCTCGGCGAGCTCCTCGACGCGGCGTCAGCGTGGGCCGGAGCGGGGGGACATGATGTCCTGACATTGGATGTCCACCGCGACAATATGCGCGCCCAGCGGGCCTACGCACGGCTCGGGTTCACACCCACCGGCATCACGTTCGAAAGCTCGATCGGCCCCGAACTCGAGATGCGCCGCGCAATAGAGTGACACCTGTGACGTCAACCCCTCGCCGGCTCCTGCTGCTCAACGGGCCGAATCTGAATCTGCTCGGAACCCGTGAGCCCGACATCTATGGACACGAGACCCTCGCGGACGTCGAAGCTCTCGTGGCGCGGACGGCTGCGGCATCCGGCTTCGACGTGCGTGCGCTGCAGTCGAACCACGAGGGAGTGCTCATCGACGCCATCCATGCGGCTCGCGAGGACTGCGCCGGAATCGTGATCAATCCCGGGGGCCTCACCCACACCTCGGTGTCGCTCCGTGATGCTCTCTCCGGCGTCTCGCTTCCGGTAGCCGAGGTCCACATCTCCGACGTGTACGCGCGCGAGGAGTTCCGCCACCACTCCTACATCCGCGATGTCGCCGCCGTCCACGTGGTCGGCGAGGGGGTGCCCGGCTACGCGCGGGCGACCACGCTCCTCATCGACATCCTCACCGGCAGGGCCGACGGGTAGTTAGCTCGCACCGAGCCCACGCGCTGAGACACAACCTGACGCGTGAGGCGAATTGTCGTCTCTCGCGCCAGGTTGTGTTTCACGGATGCCGGATCTGCGCGCGTGCGGGCGGGCGCAGGACTCCCGTAGACTCGGATGTCGGCCGCGCCCGGGCGTGCGGCATCCACGTACACGAACGGAACTTCCACCTCATGGCATCCACCGCAGACATCAAGAACGGCGTCGTCCTCAACATCGACGGACAGCTCTGGAGCGTCGTGGAGTTCCAGCACGTCAAGCCCGGCAAGGGCGGCGCATTCGTGCGCACCAAGCTCAAGAACGTGATGACCGGCAAGGTTGTCGACAAGACGTTCAACGCCGGAGCCAAGGTCGAGACCGAGAACGTCGACCGGCGCGATTTCACCTACCTCTACAACGACGGTGACGGCTTCGTGTTCATGGACGTTGCTGACTACGACCAGATCACGGTCGGCGCGGCGACCGTGGGCGACGCCGCGAACTTCCTGCTCGAAAACCAGCAGGTGCAGATCGCGCTCAACAACGGCAACCCGCTCTACATCGAGCTGCCGGCATCCGTCGTGCTTGAGATCACCTACACCGAGCCGGGCCTCCAGGGCGACCGCTCGTCGGCCGGCACAAAGCCCGCCACCGTCGAGACCGGCTACGAGATCCAGGTGCCGCTGTTCCTCGAGACCGGCACCAAGGTCAAGGTCGACACCCGCACGGGTGACTACCTCGGCCGGGTCAACTGACGCGTGAGCGCACGCACCAAGGCGCGCAAGCGCGCGCTCGACATTCTCTTTCAGGCAGACGTCCGTGGAGAGGATGTCGCACTGACCCTCGCCGCGGAGGCCCGCCGTGCCGCCTCCGAGCCGGCGCGGGAAGCGTCGTGGCTGTACGCCCGCGAGATCGTGGACGGCGTCATCGACAACGCGGCGGCCATCGACGAGGCGATCACGGATGCCGCAAAGGGCTGGACTCTTGCCCGGATGCCCGCCGTGGACCGCGCGCTGCTGCGGATCGGCACCTGGGAGATCGTGTACAACGATGGCGTCCCCGCCGCTGTCGCGATCGACGAAGCTGTCGAACTCGCTAAGGAGTTTTCCACCGACGACTCCGGCGCCTTCGTACACGGTGTGCTCGGCCGGGTAGCACGTGGCGGCGACGCTCCCGCCGAAAAGGCCCACTGACCTCGTCTCATTTGTACGGCGTGAACCCAGGGCCCACGCGAGCACGCCACCTACACTCGTCTCGGGAGAGGAGCGTCCATGCGCATCACCGGACTCGGACATGCTGGCATGTTCATCGAGACCGCGGGAGGTTCGATCCTGTGCGACCCGGTCATCGGGCCGTCGTTCTTCGGGTCTTGGTTCCCGTTCCCCGACAACCGGGGCTTGGACTGGGAGCGCTTCGGCGCCGCCGACTTCCTCTACATCTCGCACCGGCATCGCGATCATTTCGATCCCCGGATGCTTCACCGGTACGTCCGTCGCGACATCCCCGTGCTCTTGCCGGAGTATCCGACCGACGACCTTGAGCGCGACCTGATCGACCTCGGCTACACGAACATCATCCGCACGGAGGCCGGTGTTCCGCTGACCTTCGGCGCGATGACGCTCATGATCACGCCACTGCGGGCCCCCTCCGACGGCCCGATCGGTGATTCGTCCCTGTCGGTGGATGACGGCACTGCCAGCATCCTGAACCAGAACGATTCGCATCCGCTGGACCTCGAGAAGCTGCTCTCGTTCGGGCGGCCGGACGCCTATTTCACGCAGGTCTCCGGTGCGATCTGGTGGCCCATGGTCTACGACCTCCCGCAGGATTCGAAGCAGCACTTCGCGCAGCTCAAGCGCGAGGCTCAGAACAAGCGCGCGATGTACTACATCGACAAGGTGGACGCCGCGCACGTGTTCCCGATGGCAGGGCCCCCGATGTTCCTGCGTGAGGAGCTCTTCCGCTACAACGGCACGGGCCTCGAGAACGACTCGATCTTCACTGACCAGGCGGAGTTCCTCGATCACCTGCGAGCAGAGCGACCCGACAAGTCCGGTCACCTTTTCGTTCCCGGAACGCAGGTGGACATCGTCGGCTCCGACGTGACGATCACGCAAACGCTGTATACGGATGCCGAGATCGACCGCATCTTCCACGACAAGTGGACCTACCTCGCCGAGCAGCGCGACAGTCGGCAGGATGAGGTCCGCGCCGAGGAGTCGCGGCGTGCTGCAGTACTCCCGCCGGCGGAGATGCTTGCGGCGATCAAGGAGTGGTGGGAGCCGCTGCTGCGGCGCGCACGCATCATCCGGGACGGTGTGGGCGGCAACGTGCGGTTCCGCATCGGCGACCTGGATATGGTCGTCGACTTCCCAAAGGCAAAGGTGCGTGAGTACGCGGGGGAGGAGTGCATCTACTGGTACACGATTCCCGCTGACCTCGTCTCGACCAACATCGCCGACCACGAGATCGACTGGTCGAACTCGATTTTCCTGTCGATGCAGTTCTCGGTGGGGCGCAGCGGAAAGTTCAACGAGTTCCTCACCACATTCCTCAAGTGTCTCTCGCGCGACCGTATCGAGTACGTGGAGAACTGGTACGCCGAGCAGTCGGACCAGACCGAGGACGTGCAGCTCGAGGACTGGGTCGTGCAGCGCCGCTGCCCGCACTTGCGGGCCGACCTCACGAAGACCGGCAAGATCGAGGACGGCGTGCTGACCTGCTCCCTGCACGACTGGAAATGGGACCTTGCCAGCGGCAAGTGTCTGACGACGACGGGACATCCCATCCGGTCGCAGCGGATAACCGAGACGGCTGACGCGCCTGCCGCTTCCTGACGAGCGCTTCCGGTAGGCTCGAAACACAGCAACCTTTAACACCGTCCCGTGAGGCGGAGAAGGGAGCGACGATGAGCACCCGTGCAGTCATGCAGGATGCCGACATCTCACGCGCTCTGACAAGAATCTCTCACGAGATCATCGAATCCAATCGCGGTGCCGGCGAGCTCGTCCTCCTCGGCATTCCGACCCGCGGCGTCCCGTTGGCAGAGCGCATCGCTGCGCTGATCAGCGGCTTCACCGGTGAAACGGTGCCCGTCGGCTCACTGGACGTCACGATGTACCGCGACGATCTGCACCGCAATCCGACGCGGACGCCCCATCCCACACGCATCCCAGACTCGGGCATCGACGGCAAGACCGTTGTCCTGGTCGACGACGTGCTCTTCTCAGGTCGCAGCATCCGCGCAGCCCTGGATGCCCTGCAAGACATCGGCAGACCCGCCGCCGTGCGCCTCGCGATCCTCGTCGACCGCGGACACCGCGAGCTGCCGATACGGCCCGACTTCGTGGGAAAGAACCTGCCCAGCTCCCGCTCCGAGCATGTCGCCGTGCGGCTTCGCGAGATCGACGGTGAAGACGAGGTCAGCATCCGATCATGAGACACCTGCTCGACACAGCGACCCTCAGCCGGTCAGAGGCGCTTCGTATCCTCGACACCGCCGAAGACATGTCAGACACGCAGCGCCGGGAGATCAAGAAGCTTCCGACCCTGCGTGGCAAGACTGTTGTGAACCTCTTCTTCGAGGACTCGACGCGCACCCGCATCTCCTTCGAAGCTGCTGCCAAGCGCCTCTCGGCAGACGTCATCAACTTTGCGGCAAAGGGCTCGTCGGTCTCGAAGGGCGAGTCCCTGCAAGACACCGCGCAGACGCTGCAGGCGATGGGCGCGGATGCCGTCGTCATCCGCCACGGAGCATCCGGCGCGCCACACACCCTTGCCACGAGCGGCTGGATCAGTGCGGGCGTCGTGAACGCGGGCGACGGAACCCACGAGCATCCCACCCAGGCCCTGCTCGATGCCTTCACGATGCGCAAGCGTCTGTACGGCGAAGACAGCCGCGGACGGGATCTCGCCGGCACTCGGGTCGCGATCGTCGGCGATGTGCTTCACTCCCGTGTGGCGCGCTCGAATATGTGGCTGCTGCACACGTTGGGGGCGCACGTCACCCTTGTCGCGCCGCCGACGCTTGTGCCCCAGGATGTGTCGGCCTGGCCCGCTCACGTCACCTACGACCTCGACGAAGCGATCGCCGCCGCACCCGACGTGCTGATGCTGCTGCGCATCCAGTTGGAGCGCATGAACGCCGCATATTTCCCCAGCGAGCGGGAGTACGCGAGACGATGGGGCTTCGACGCGCGGCGGCTTGCAGCCCTCGGCGCCGATAGCATTGTGATGCACCCGGGCCCCATGAATCGTGGGCTCGAGATCTCCGCCGAAGCTGCCGATTCGGCGCAATCGACAGTCTTGGAACAGGTAGCCAACGGCGTGTCGGTCAGGATGGCGGTGCTCTACCTGCTGCTGGCGGGTTCGACGACAACGACAGCGACGACATCGACAGGGGAGGAACGAGCATGACCGAGGTCCTCCTGATCCGCGGCGCTGAACTCACGGACGGCACCCGCACAGATCTGCTCGTGCAGGACGGCATGATCGTCGAGACGGGGCTCTCGCTGGACAAGCCCGGCGCGCGCGTCATCGACGCGTCAGGACTCATCGCGCTTCCCGGGCTCATCGACCTGCACGTGCACTTCCGAGAGCCCGGCTTCGAGGCATCCGAGACGATCCTCACCGGCTCCCGTGCAGCAGCTGCCGGCGGCTTCACCACGGTGTTCACGATGCCGAACACCTCACCGGTGGCCGACACCGCGGGAGTTGTCGAGCAAGAACTCGCGCTCGGAGAGGCTGCGGGCTATGTGACCGTGCAGCCCATCGGTGCCGTCACTGTCGGGCAGAAGGGCGAGCGCCTCGCAGAACTCGGCGCGATGGCGACCTCGCGGGCGCGAGTGCGGGTCTTCAGCGACGACGGATTCTGCGTCTGGGACCCCGTGATCATGCGCCGCGCTCTTGAGTATGTGAAGGCCTTCGGTGGCGTGATAGCTCAGCACGCGCAGGATCCGCGACTGACCGAGGGCGCACAGATGAACGAGGGCGTTGTTTCGGCAGAACTCGGCCTGGCGGGATGGCCTGCTGTCGCCGAGGAAGCGATCATCGCCCGGGACGTGCTGCTGGCAGAGCACGTCGGGTCGCGCCTTCACGTCTGTCATCTCTCGACGGCGGGGTCGGTCGACATCATCCGCTGGGCCAAGAAGCGCGGAATCGACGTGACTGCCGAGGTCACCCCCCACCATCTGCTGCTCACCGAGGACCGGGTCCGCGGGTATGACGCGCGGTTCAAGGTCAACCCGCCCCTTCGCACCGCCGAGGACGTCGAAGCCGTGCGGGAAGGCCTCGCCGACGGCACGATCGACATCGTTGCCACCGACCATGCGCCGCATCCGAGCGAGACCAAGGCCTGCGAGTGGCAGGCTGCATCTCACGGAATGGTGGGCCTCGAAAGCGCACTGCGCATCGTGCACGGCACCATGGTGGAGAGCGGTCGCATGACCTGGAGCGATGTGGCACGTACGATGTCCGCTGCGCCGGCGCGGATCGGGAGCCTCAGCGGGCACGGAACTCCCGTGGCGGCAGGCAACCCGGCATCGTTCACGCTCTACGACCCGGCTCCGACGCGTACGTTCTCGCGCGATGATCTCCGAGGACGCAGCCGAAACTCGCCCTACCTCGGCGAGGAACTGCCCGGCGAGATCCGTTGGACGGTCAATCGGGGCACGGTGACCGTGGCAGACGGAGCACTCCTCGAGACGCCCGGGGCCCTGTCGTGACGCGGGAGGCCGCCGTGCTGGTCATGGTTGCCGTGGCCCTGGTGCTGCTGGGCCTCGCCGCCTGGGGATGGGTGCGACGCACTCGCCGTGATCGGACGCCCCTCATCCGGCCCGCCGAGTTGAGTGATTCCGACACACCCCGCGAGACAATCGACGCGCTCTACGTGGCGACCACAGTCCACGATGCTCCGCTCGAACGGATCGCTGCCCCGGGCCTCGGCTATCGATCGCCCGTGACGATCACGGTGACGGATGGCGCGGTCGCGCTGGATCTGACGAACCAGCCCCGCATCACGATCACGGCCGACCGGATCACCGCTGTCACACAGGCCACCCTCACGATCGATCGTGTCGTCGAGAAGGACGGCCTCGTGCGACTGAGCTGGCTCGCCGACACGGGTGTTGTCGTCGACACCTACCTTCGCCCTCGGGAGACATCAGCCCGGCACCTGGCCGACGCTCTCGCGCCCCTGGCCCCCGCACCTGACCCCTCCACCGCAACCGGAGACTCCGAATGAGCTTGTTCACCACCGATCCCGCCGTGCTCGTCCTCGAGGACGGCACCCGATTCCGCGGCCACGCCTACGGCGCACGCGGGATGACCCTCGGCGAGGTCGTCTTCGCAACCGGCATGACCGGCTACCAGGAGACGCTCACCGATCCCTCGTACGCGGGCCAGATCGTGCTGCAGACCGCACCCCATATCGGCAACACGGGGATGAACGATGAAGACCCAGAATCGCGCCGGATCTGGGTCGCCGGATACATCGTGCGAGACCCGTCCCGCGTGGTCTCGAACTGGCGGGCCGACGAATCCCTCGACGAGGCGCTTGAGCGCGACGGCATCGTCGGAATCAGTGGCATCGACACCCGCGCCGTCACCCGCCACATCCGATCGGCGGGGTCGATGCGGGGCGGCATCTTTTCGGGGGACGCCGCAGCCCTCGATGCCGAGGAACACCTACGCCTGGTGCGCGAAGCACCCCAGATGGCCGGCCAGAACCTGTCGGCATCCGTGTCGGTGAGCGCACCCGAGGTGACCCCGGCAACCGCGGAGCGGCTCGGGTCCCTCGCGGTCATCGACCTTGGGATCAAGAAGGCCACGATCGACAACCTCGCGGCGCGGGGGTTCGATGTCCACGTGCTGCCGCAGGACGCGACGATCGACGACATCCGCGCGATCGATCCGGTCGGCGTCTTCTACTCGAACGGTCCGGGTGACCCGTCCGCGTCGGCCGATCACGTGTCCCTCCTGCGATCCGTGCTCGATGATCGGGTGCCGTTCTTCGGTATCTGCTTCGGCAATCAGCTGCTCGGCCGTGCCCTGGGCCTGGACACCTACAAGCTGCCGTTCGGACACCGCGGCATCAACCAGCCGGTCCTGGACAAGCAGACCGGCCGTGTCGAGATCACCGCCCACAACCACGGCTTCGCCGTCGATGCCCCCCTCGATGAACCGTTCGACAGCCCTCAGGGCTACGGTCGCGTCGAGGTGAGTCACATCGGTCTCAACGATCGCGTCGTCGAGGGTCTCCGCGCCCTCGACATCCCGGCCTTCTCGGTGCAGTACCACCCCGAGGCTGCAGCCGGCCCGCACGACGCAAACTACCTGTTCGACCGGTTCGCGGACCTCGTTCGCGCGAACCTCAGCACGAAAGAAGCGAATGCCTAAGCGCGACGACATCCGCTCCGTCCTGGTCATCGGCTCCGGCCCGATCGTCATCGGCCAGGCTTGTGAGTTCGACTACTCCGGAACCCAAGCCTGCCGCGTGCTGCGCGCCGAGGGCGTCAGAGTGATCCTGGTCAATTCGAACCCTGCCACGATCATGACCGACCCCGACTTCGCCGATGCGACCTACATCGAACCGATCACCCCCGAGGTCATCGAGACGATCATCGCAAAGGAGAAGCCCGACGCGATCCTGCCGACTCTCGGTGGCCAGACGGCTCTGAACGCCGCGATGGCGCTGCACGACCGCGGCATTCTCGAGAAGTACGACGTCGAGCTCATCGGCGCGAAGGTCGACGCGATTCGCAAGGGCGAAGACCGCCAGATCTTCAAGGAACTCGTCATCGAAGCGGGCGCGGATGTCGCCGCGAGCCGCATCTGCCACACGATGGACGAAGTGCTCGCTGGTGCGGAAGAGCTGGGCTATCCGCTCGTCGTTCGCCCCTCGTTCACAATGGGGGGACTGGGGTCGGGCTTCGCCTACACCGAAGCCGACCTGCGCCGCATCGCGGGCGCGGGCCTGCACGACTCACCCACGCACGAAGTGCTGCTCGAGGAGTCGATCCTCGGGTGGAAGGAGTACGAGCTCGAGCTGATGCGCGACACCGCCGACAACACGGTCGTCGTGTGTTCGATCGAGAACGTCGACCCCGTCGGTGTCCACACCGGCGATTCGATCACGGTTGCGCCGGCGCTGACCCTCACCGACCGCGAGTACCAGAAGATGCGCGACATCGGCATCGACATCATCCGTGCCGTCGGTGTCGACACGGGCGGCTGCAACATCCAGTTCGCCGTCGACCCGACCAACGGTCGCATCATCGTGATCGAGATGAACCCGCGCGTGTCTCGCTCCTCGGCGCTTGCCTCGAAGGCCACGGGCTTCCCGATTGCGAAGATCGCCGCCAAGCTCGCCATCGGCTACCGGCTGGATGAGATCCCCAACGACATCACCAGGGTCACGCCGGCAAGCTTCGAGCCGACGCTCGACTACGTCGTCGTCAAGGTTCCGCGCTTCAACTTCGAGAAGTTCCCCGCCGCTGACACGACGCTCACCACGACCATGAAGTCGGTCGGTGAGGCGATGGCGATCGGTCGCAATTACGCGACGGCGCTGCAGAAGGCCCTGCGCTCGCTCGAGAAGCGCGGCTCCAGCTTCCACTGGGGTGCCGAGGAGCGCAGCGTCGACGAGCTGCTCGAGATCGCCCGCACGCCCACAGATGGCCGGATCGTCGTCCTCCAGCAGGCCCTACGCAAGGGCGCGACAGTCGAGCAGGCGTTCGAGGCTACCGCAATGGATCCGTGGTTCCTTGACCAGATCGTGCTCATCAACGAGGTCGCGGCCTTCATCGCCGCGGCGGGGGAGTTGGATGCCGACACACTCCGCATCGCCAAGGAGCACGGCTTCAGCGACGCGCAGATCGCCGAGCTGCGCGGGATCACCGAGACCGAAGCGCGCGGCATCCGGCACGGCCTCGACATTCGCCCGGTGTACAAGACCGTCGATACCTGCGCCGGTGAGTTCCCCGCTCTGACCCCGTACCACTACTCCAGCTATGACGCCGAGACCGAGGTCATGCCCTCGGAGCGCACCAAGGTCGTGATCATCGGGTCCGGACCGAACCGCATCGGTCAGGGTGTCGAGTTCGACTACTCGTGCGTGCACGCCTCGTTCGCCCTGAGCGACGCCGGTTTCGAGACGATCATGGTCAACTGCAACCCCGAGACGGTGTCGACCGACTACGACACTTCTGACCGGCTCTACTTCGAGCCGCTCACGCTCGAAGACGTGCTCGAGGTGCTGCACGCCGAGGCACGTTCAGGAACGATCCTCGGGGTCATCTGCCAGCTGGGCGGACAGACACCATTGGGACTTGCGAAGGGGATCGAAGCCGCCGGCTACACGATCCTCGGCACGAGCCCCACGGCGATCGATCTCGCCGAAGAGCGGAGCCTGTTCAGCGGCATCCTCGCCGACGCGGGACTCGTCGCGCCACGCCACGGCACCGCGGTTGACGTCGAGGGCGCCGTTGCCGTGGCCGAAGACATCGGGTACCCGGTGCTTGTCCGTCCGAGCTTCGTTCTTGGTGGACGCGGCATGGAGATCGTCTACGACACGGCGAGCCTGCGCGACTACTTCGTTCGCGTTGCCGACCAAGCGATCATCGGCCCCGGGATGCCGCTCCTGGTCGACCGGTTCCTCGACGACGCGATCGAGATCGATGTCGACGCGCTCTACGACGGTCACCAGCTTTACATCGGCGGCGTGATGGAACACCTCGAGGAGGCCGGCATCCACTCCGGTGACTCGAGCTGCACGCTGCCACCCGTTTCGCTCGGACGGACCGAGATCGATCGCGTTCGCGAAGCAACTCTCGCCATTGCGGCGGGCGTCGGGGTCCGAGGGCTCCTGAACGTTCAGTTCGCGATCAGCGCGGGTGTGCTCTACGTCATCGAGGCCAACCCACGGGCCAGCCGCACCGTTCCGTTCGTGTCCAAGGCGCTGGGAATTCCGCTTGCCAAGGCGGCCAGCCGGATCATGGCAGGCTCCACGATCGCTGATCTCATCGCTGAAGGCCTCCTGCCGGCATCCGATGGCTCGCGCATTCCGCTTGACGCCCCGGTCGCCGTCAAGGAAGCCGTTCTGCCCTTCAAGCGGTTCCGGACCAAGGACGGGCAAATCGTCGACTCCGTCCTTGGGCCTGAGATGCGATCCACGGGTGAAGTCATGGGGATCGACCGCGACTTCCCCACGGCCTTTGCGAAGAGCCAGGCCGCCGCATACGGCGGGCTGCCGCTGGAGGGAACGGTCTTCATTTCGGTATCGGATGCTGACAAGCGCGCGGTCATCCTGCCGGCCCACCGGCTGCAGGAACTCGGGTTCGAGCTGCTTGCCACGGAGGGTACTGCCGAGATCCTTGCCCGCAACGGAATCGCCGTCGAGGTCGTCAACAAGTACTCCGCGACGCAAGCATCGGGTGAGACCAACGTCGTCGACCTCATCAATGAGGGACGCATTGACATCGTGGTGAACACCCCGAGCGGCGGGATGGCCCGAGCCGACGGATACGAGATCCGCGCCGCTGCTGTGGCCGGCGACAAGGCCCTGTTCACGACGATGGCAGTCCTCGGCGCCGCAGTCAGCGCATTCCCCGTGCTCCGCGAGGGTTTCGAGGTCAAAAGCCTGCAGGACTACGCCCGCGAAAGGGCTGCACGCGCGTGAGGTCGTTCGGTTCACGCCTGTGGGAGACGCTCGGTCAGTCTGGCCCGCTGTGCGTGGGTATCGACCCTCACGGGAGTCTGCTCGATTCCTGGGGATTGGACTCCAGCGCCGAGGGAGCCCGGCAGTTCGGACTCCGTGTGGTGGAGGCGTGCGCGGGTCGCGTCGGCATCGTCAAGCCTCAGGTTGCGTTCTTCGAGCGCTACGGCTCGGCGGGGTTCGCGGCACTTGAAGACGTTATGGCCGCTGCGCGTGCGGCGGGGCTGATCGTCATTGCAGACGCCAAGCGCGGCGACATCGGAACCACGATGGACGGCTATGCCGCGGCGTGGCTCGAACCCGGCTCGCCGCTCGAGGCTGACGCCGTGACACTGAGCCCCTACCTGGGTCCCGACTCGCTTTATGCCACCGTCACGACCGCGATCCGCCGAGAGAAAGGGGTTTTCGTCCTCGCAGCGACGAGCAATCCCGAAGGCAGGCCGGTACAGACTGCACTCACGAGCGATGACTCGGGTCCCGATGACGAGCGCGTCGCGGCGCGGGTTGCGCGCGAGATCGGGTCCCTCAACATCGGCCTGCCGGGGGCGCTCGGTTCGGCGGGACTCGTGGTCGGGGCAACCGTCGACCGCGCTGCGTTCGGGCTCACCGACGTCATCCTTGCCGGCACCCCGATCCTGGCACCCGGCTTCGGTGCGCAGGGCGCGCAACCGGCCGATCTGCAGCGCCTGTTCGGGTACGTGGCAGCCAATGTCATCGCATCAGAGAGCAGAAGCATCCTCGCCGTCGGCCCCGACCGCCTCGCCTCGCGTATCGAGGAGCGCGCTGCGCTGTACCCGCGAACCAGCCATGACTGAGCGCCCCGCCCCTCCCGAAGTCGACCGCCTCGCAGCATCCCGTCGGGCCGTCGCCGCCAGGCGGGAGCGTGCCTCTCTGAAGCAGGATGTCGCGACCCGCGTGATCAGCCCGCAGGAGCTGCTGCGCCGCGCGCTTGCCGCTCCGGATTCACCTGCCGGTGCGATGCGGGTCACCGAGTTCCTCACCGCAATTCCTGCGATCGGCGTCGGCAAGCGGGACAGAATCCTCGAGAATCTGCAGATCTCGCCGGTGAAGCGCCTCGGCGGTCTCGGCCGTAGGCAGCAGCAGGCGTTGCGAGCCTTCCTCGATGAGCGCCTGCCCGAGCCGCAACCACGCGCTGACCGGTCTGCCCTAGTAGTGCTCGCGGGGCCTACGGCGGTCGGCAAAGGGACCGTGGCGCAGCACATCCGGGCTCACCACCCCGAGATCCACCTCTCCATTTCGGCGACGACCCGACCGGCTCGGCCGGGGGAGCGCGATGGCGAGCACTACTACTTTGTCGACGATGCGGAGTTCGACCGGCTCATCGCGGACGGCGAGCTTCTTGAGTGGGCGACGGTCCATAACGCCTACCGATACGGGACGCCGCGCGCACCGATCCGTGAAGCGCTCGATCGCGGTCAGGCGGTGCTGCTCGAGATCGATCTGCAGGGTGCTCGGCAAGTCCGCGCGGCCCAGCCCGATGCGACGCTGGTGTTCCTGCTCCCACCCAGCTGGGACGAGTTGGTCAGCCGATTGGTCGGACGCGGCACCGAAGACACCGAAGAACGGGCGCGACGCCTCCGCACGGCGCGAGTCGAACTGGCAGCCCAGGATGAGTTCGATTACCGCGTCGTGAACGCCGACGTCGCCGTCGCGGCGCGCGAGGTCGTAGAATTGATGAATGCGCCGGCGCGCTGAGCGTGACCGCGGCGCCACAGACCTCACACCGACATCCGTCGCCAGCGAAGGGATTCCGCCATGGCCGGGAACAACAAGGGAATCATCGATCCCCCCATCGACAGCCTTCTCGAGAAGGTCGACTCGAAGTATCAGCTCGTGATCTACGCATCCAAGCGCGCCCGCCAGATCAACGACTACTACTCCGACCTGCACGAGGGAAACCTCTTCGACAACGTGGGACCGCTCGTTGACTCCACTGTCGAGGACAAGCCGCTGACCATCGCGCTCCACGAGATCAACGAAGACAAGCTTCGCCTCCGTCCGATCGACTGACGGTCTCCTTTTCACGCGCCGGTGTCGTAGGCCGGCGCGATACTGATCGGCGTCCACCACTGACGGGAGCTCCATGACCGCGTTGCGTCTGTTTACGTCCGAATCGGTCACGGAAGGTCACCCCGACAAGATCTGCGACCAGATCTCCGACAGCATCCTCGACGCGATCCTCAGTGAGGATCCGCGCGGGCGCGTCGCGGTCGAGACCCTCGTCACGACCGGACTCGTGCATGTCGCGGGCGAGGTGAGCACCTCGGCGTACGTCGAGATCCCCGCGATCGTCCGCGATGTCGTCAACCGCATCGGGTACACCTCGAGCGAGACCGGCTTCGACGGCGACTCGTGCGGCGTGAGCATCTCGATCGGTGCTCAGTCGTCCGACATCGCCTCGGGTGTGAACAAGGCGTTCGAACAGCGTGAGCGTGGATCATCCGATCCTCGCGACGAGCAGGGCGCGGGCGACCAGGGCATCATGTTCGGGTACGCCACGACCGAAACGCCGCAGCTGATGCCGATGGCCGCGTGGACGGCACATCGCATGGCTGAGCGACTCGCCGAATCGCGGCGCTCGGGTGCGTTGCCGTTCCTGCGTCCCGACGGCAAGACACAGGTCACCCTCGGATTCGAGGGTGCCGTGCCGCGCACCGTCGAGTCCGTGGTGCTCTCGACCCAGCACCACCCCGACATCTCGCAAGAAGACCTGCGCGCCCAGGTGCAGGAAGTCGTCATCGATCCGGTTCTGGAGACCACCGGACTCGATCTTTCCGCGGTCACCTACTACATCAATCCCGCTGGTCCGTTCGTCATCGGCGGCCCGAAGGGCGATGCAGGCCTCACGGGCCGGAAGATCATCATCGACACCTATGGCGGCGCCTCGCGCCACGGCGGCGGAGCCTTCAGCGGCAAGGACCCGTCGAAGGTCGACCGCTCTGCCGCGTACGCCATGCGGTGGGTCGCGAAGAATGCTGTGGCGGCAGGACTTGCTGATCGGCTCGAGGTACAGGTCGCCTACGCCATCGGCAAGGCCGCTCCTGTCGGCCTGTACGTCGAGACGTTCGGAACCGGCCACGTCGCCGATGACATCATCACGGCGGCGATTCTGGACGTCTTCGATCTGCGACCGAAGGCCATCATCGACCAGCTCGATCTGCTTCGCCCGATCTATGCGCAGACCGCGGCCTATGGACACTTCGGGCGGGAACTCGCCGACTTCACGTGGGAGCGCACGGACCGCGTCGACGACCTGCGCTCGGCCGCCGGTCTCTGACATGACCACTCGCCGCATCGCGCGAGTGCTCCTGGATTCCCCGCTGCCCCAACTGGATCGACTCTTCGACTACGAGATTCCGGACTCGCTGGCACCTGAGGCGCACGAGGGCGTGCGCGTCCGTGTCCCGCTTCGTGCGGCCGGGCGGATCGTGGACGGTTACATCGTGGAGCTCGACGACGAACCCTCCGCTGACCGTCCGCTCTCAGAAGTCGAATCAGTCGTCTCGCCGGTGGCGGTGCTTCCTCGGCGACTTTACGACCTCGCACGACGCGTCGCCGACCGCTCGGCGGGGTCGGCATCCGACATCCTTCGCCTGGTCGTGCCGCGACGGATGGTGCGAGCCGAGCGCTCATGGCAGAACACGGCACGAGCGGGCATTCCGGGGGTTCCGGCATCCACCGCAGAGTGGGCAGCCGACGCCCTTGCCAGCTTCCCCGGTCTGACCGAGTCGCTCACCCGCGGCGCTCGCATCGCCCTGACGGCACCGACAACGCCCGCCACGCCAGGCTCTTCTGCGCCGGGGTGGGTGGGCATACTTGCTGCCGCGGCCGCGCAGGTGCTCGCGGCAGGACGCAGCAGCATCCTTGTCGTTCCTGACCACCGCGACCTCGACCAGCTCGAGCAGGGCCTGATCGCACACGGACTCGGCGAGGCAGTCATCCGGACGGATGCCGCTCAAAGCGCGCCTGCCCGCTACGGTGCGTACCTCCGCGTGCTCGAGCCCACGCCGTCGATTGTGATCGGCAATCGATCGGCCGTCTACGCGCCAGTCCACGCGCTCGGACTCGTCGCACTCTGGGACGATGGCGACCCGCTCCTGCGTGAGCCGCTGTCACCGGGCGTCCACGCGCGCGACGCGGCGCTGGTCCGGCAGGAGCAGGAACAGTTCGCGCTCGTCTTTGCCGGGTTCACCCGCACCACCGACGTCCAACGTCTTGTCGACATCGGCTGGGTAGAAGAGCTGCGCGCAGCCCGTCCCGCAGCGCCGCGCGTGGTGCTCACGCCGCTGCGCGAGGGGGAGACCGGGGCCGCGCGGATTCCCTCTGCGGCATTCGCCGCCGCGCGCGAGGCAGTCCGCAGTGGTCCGGTACTGGTGCAGGTTTCCCGCCCCGGGTACGCTCCGGTGCTCGCCTGCGCGGATTGCCGGCATCCTGCCCGCTGCCGCGCCTGTGGCGGACCGCTTCATGCTGGAGCGCGAGGGGCGACACCGACCTGTTCTGCATGCGGACGGCGCGCTGAAGGCTGGACCTGCGCCTCCTGCGGTGGCGCACGATTCCTGCTCATCGGATCCGGGAGCCGCCGCACCGCCGAAGAACTCGGACGCGCGTTTCCCGGCATCCGAGTCATCGTCTCGGATGCCGATCATCCCGTTCTCGAGGTACCAGACACACCGGCGCTCGTCATCGCGACGCGGGGCGCCGAGCCTCGGGCCGCGCGCGGATACCGCGCTGTGCTGCTCTTGGACGGCGAACGGATGCTTCTCGCAGATGATCTGCGGATCGCCGAGCATTGTCTCCGCTGGTGGTCCAACGCGGCGGCCCTGGCTGCACCAGGTGCGCCGGTGCATCTGGTCGGAGTCGCCGGGACCCTCGGCCGAGCACTGGCTACCTGGTCCCAGCCTGCCTTCGCACGCGCTGAACTCGCCGAACGCGCAGAGCTTCGCATGCCTCCCGCGGTTCGTGTTGCCTCGCTCGAAGGACCTCGACCGGCAGTGGAGACCGCGCTGGCCGCCGTGCGGTCGGATGTGCCACGGCTGCGGGCCGACGACGTGCTCGGGCCCGTGCCGCTGCCCACCACCGGCTCGCACGATGACGACGTGCGCGCGCTCGTGCGCTGCGACTATCACGACGGACCTGACCTCGCACGTTCCCTTCGGGCGGCGCTCGTTGCCGCGGCGCTGCGGGGACGCCGCTCACGTAGTCGCGGCGGTGCACGCGCGACGCTACGCATCCGTCTCGACCTGCCCGACCTGAATCTGGAGACACAGCCATGAGCCCGGAAGTACAGCCATGAGCCGGAGAACACAGCCATGAGGATCGTGTTCGCCGGAACACCCGAGCCAGCCGTGCCCTCGCTGCACGCCCTCGTCGACGCAGGTTACGAGGTCCCTCTCGTGATCACACGGCCCGACGCGCCGATCGGTCGCCGCCGCATCTTGACGCCTTCTCCGGTGGCTGCCGCCGCCGGCACTCTCGGCCTACCGGTGCATCGCACCGCACGCCTCGACGATGAGGCGCTCGAGTCGGTGCGCGCAGCCGACCCCGACCTCGGCGTGATCGTCGCCTATGGCGGACTGGTTCGCGAACCGCTGCTCTCGCTGCCACGGCACGGCTGGATCAACCTGCATTTTTCGGTCCTGCCCCGGTGGCGGGGCGCCGCACCGGTGCAGCACGCCATCATCGCTGGCGACGCCGAGGTGGGCGCAGATGTGTTCCAGCTGACAGCGGGACTCGACGAGGGAGACATCTTCGGCGAGATTCGCTTTTCTCGCCCGCGTGAAGCGACGGCAGGGGAGCTGCTCGCGACGCTGGCGGATTCCGGGGCCGATCTGTTGACGAGGGTCGTCGGCCAGATCGCAGACGGCACTGCGCGACCCCGCCCCCAAGAGGGCGAACCGAGCTACGCGCCGAAGCTCTCGATCGAGGACGGCCGCCTGGCTTGGGATCAGCCACAAGAGCAGATCATGTCGCGGATCCTCGGAGTCACCCCGGAGCCCGGTGCGTTCGCGACCGCGCAGGGCTCGCGGATGAAGATCCTCGCCGCCGCCCCAGCATCCTCCGATGCGCCACGGCTACGTCCCGGACTGGTCGCAGCTCACGCGAAGCAGGTGATCGTCGGAACCGCCAGTGATCCGATCGCGCTGGTGCGTGTCCAGCCCGCGGGAAAGCCTGCGATGGATGCCCGAGATTGGTGGCGCGGCACACGCCTGAGCGAACTCCAGTTCGATGTTGACGGTCAGATGCCCGGGGATGTCGGGGGCACGGCATGAGCGGCGCACCGTCGGCCCGGCGGGTGGCCTTCGACACGCTGCGTGCCGTCCACGACGCCGATGCGTACGCGAACCTCGTTCTGCCTACGGCGATCGCCCGGGCACGGCTCAGCCCGGCGGATGCTGCGCTTGCGACGGAACTGACGTATGGCACCCTGCGGCAACAGGGCACCTGGGATGCCGTCATCGCTGTCGCGGCGAACCGGCCGGCCGAGAGCCTCGACCCACCCGTCCTCGACATCCTGCGTCTCGGCGTACATCAACTCCTGGCCACGAGGGTCCCGCCGCACGCCGCGGTCAACGAGTCGGTCGCTCTCGCTCGCGCCAGCGCCGGGGAGCGCGCTGTCGGTTTCGTCAACGCTGTGCTGCGCAAAGTCGGTGGAGCGGATGCGGCGACCTGGATCTCCCGCGCCGAGAAGGCTGCACGCTCAGACGACGAACGCCTCTCGGTACGCACCTCCCACCCGGTATGGGTCATCCGGGCCCTGCGGCGCGCTCTCGACGACGAGGGACGCGCGGGCGAACTCCTCGACCTTCTCGCCGCCGACAACGACCCACCCCGCGTCACGATGGCGGCCCTCCCGGGGCTTGCCACAGTTCCCGAAGCGTCGGAGCCGACATCCTTCTCGCCCTATGGGTTCCGGGCGCCGGCGGGGGATCCCGGCAGGCTCGTAGCTGCCTCACACGGCGCGCTGCGCGTCCAGGACGAGGGATCCCAGCTTGCTGCCCTCGCCCTGTCGGAGGTCGACCCGGTGCGGCCCGGAGAGCGCTGGCTCGACCTGTGCGCGGGCCCGGGCGGAAAGACCGCGCTGCTGGCTGCCCGCGTGCTGCAGGCGCGGGAGGCCGGGACCCCGGTCGACCTTGAGGCGAACGAAGTCTCGTCCACGCGCGCCGGTTTGGTTCGTCGATCGCTCGAGCCGATCCCGTTCGAGGTTGTCGTCTCTGAGGAAGACGGCAGGCACAGGGCTGGCGCTGAGGCGTACGACCGGATCCTCGTCGACGCGCCTTGCACGGGCTTGGGTGCCCTGCGCCGCCGACCAGAGTCGCGCTGGCGCAAGTCCCCGCAGGATGTCGCACCACTGGCCGACCTCCAACGTGAACTGCTCTCTGCTGCGGTGGCCGGGCTCCGCCGGGGCGGTGTCGTCGCTTACGTGACGTGCTCGCCGCACCTCATCGAGACCCGCGATGTCGTGGCGGCGGTGCTGGATCAGCACCGCGACGATTTGGACGAGCTGGACGCGCGGGACGTGCTGCGCCGAGTGTCGCGCAGCACGCTGGACCTGGCGAGCCCGACGGGCGACGGCGGCCGTGCGCAGTTGTGGCCCCACCGGCATGGCACCGACGCAATGTCGATCACACTCTTGCGGCGGCGAGGCTGACAGACGCCCTCGCCCATAATGGACGGGTGAGTTCCCCCGACGCCGCGACGCACGGCCCTGCGGTGCGCATCAATCCCAGCATCCTTGCCGCCGACTTCGTCAACATGCAGGCGGAGCTGCAGCGCATCGCCGCCGCCGACTTCGTCCACGTCGATGTCATGGACAACCATTTCGTTCCGAACCTCACGTTCGGTCCGCAGATGGTTGAGCGGATCCACGCGACCTCTCCCGTGCCGCTGGATGTTCACCTCATGATCGACGATGTCGACCGCTGGGCGCCGGGATACGCCGAGATCGGTGCGGCATCCGTCACGTTCCACACGGAGGCCACGTCAGAGCCGGTGGCTCTGGCGCGGAGGTTGCGGTCGATCGGCGCACGCGCCGGGATCGCGCTCAAGCCGGCTACTCCGGTCGAGCCGCTCTTCGATGTTCTCGACGAGTTCGACCAGATCCTCGTGATGACCGTCGAGCCAGGGTTCGGCGGTCAGTCCTTCATGGCCGACATGATGCCGAAGCTCCGCCTGCTCGCCGACGAATGCCACCGACGCGGCTCTGCGGTCTGGCTGCAGGTCGACGGCGGCATCTCACCATCCACGATCGAGCAGGCCGCAGCAGCAGGTGCCGATACGTTCGTCGCCGGATCAGCCGTGTTCGGGGCAGATGATCCGGATGCCGCGATCGCGAGCCTGCGCTCGCTCGGTGCCCACGCTCATCGGCACTGACCGGGCTGCCCCCGCGGTTCGCTACCCTGGCATAGTGAAGTCGTTCGAGGAGCTGTTCGCCGAGTTGACGGTGAAGGCGCAGACCCGTCCCGAGGGGTCGGGGACCGTCGCCGAGCTCGATGCAGGCATCCACACGATCGGCAAGAAGATCGTCGAAGAGGCCGCCGAGGTGTGGATGGCCGCCGAGTACGAGTCGGATGAGGCCGCAGCCGAAGAAATCTCGCAATTGCTGTATCACCTGCAGGTGTTGATGCTTGCGAAGGGGATTTCGCTCGAGGACGTGTACCGACATCTCTGAACCCGTCGCCTCTCCCGCTTCGACCCGAAAGACCCCCATGCTCCGAATTGCCGTGCCCAACAAGGGTTCGCTGGCCGAGACGTCCGCCGCCATGCTCGCCGAAGCTGGATATACCGGCAGGCGCGATCCGAAGGATCTCCACGTCATCGATCCCGCGAACGAGGTCGAGTTCTTCTATCTGCGTCCGCGCGACATCGCGACGTATGTGGGCTCCGGCGCCCTGGATGTCGGCATCACCGGTAGGGATCTCCTTCTCGACGCCCGGATGCCGGCGCGCGAGATCGAATCCCTCGGATTCGCGGACTCGACGTTCCGCTTCGCGGGGCCTCCCGGACGCTTCACCGACCTCGCTGACCTCGAGGGAATGCGCGTCGCCACCGCCTACCCCGGCCTCGTGGACTCGTTCCTCGATGAACGGGGGATCGCTGTCGACCTCGTTCCGTTGGACGGTGCGGTCGAGTCGGCGGTGCGGTTGGGCGTGGCGGATGCCGTGGCCGATGTCGTCTCGACGGGTACGACCCTCAAGCAGGCGGGGCTCGAGATCTTCGGCCCCGTGCTCCTGGAGTCAGAAGCCGTCCTCATCGGAGGGCCGCGGGAGGTCGAGGGGACCGAAACGCTCCTGCGGCGGCTGCGCGGAGTGATGGTTGCCCGCCGGTACGTTCTCATCGACTACGACCTGCCGGCGGACCTCGTCGACCGGGCAGTCGAGATTGCGCCCGGCATCGAGTCGCCGACGATCTCGCCACTGCGCGACCCGTCGTGGGTGGCAGTGCGCGTCATGAGCCCCCGCAAGGGTGTCAATCAGGTGATGGACGCGTTGTACGGCATCGGTGCTCGCGCCATCCTGGTGACCGAGATTCACGCGGCGAGGCTCTAGATGGCTGTCGCGACGCGCGTCATCCCGTGCCTCGACGTCGCCGCCGGGCGCGTGGTGAAGGGCGTCAACTTCCTGAATCTTCGCGACATGGGCGACCCTGTCGAGCTGGCAGCTGCGTACTTTCGCCAGGGCGCTGATGAGATCACGTTCCTCGATGTCACGGCGACTGTCGATGAGCGGGCAACGACGTACGACGTCGTCCAGCGCACCGCCGAAGAGGTCTTCATCCCGCTCACCGTCGGGGGAGGGGTGCGTTCGGCAGACGACGTGGCCCGCCTGCTCGGAGTCGGGGCCGACAAAGTGGGAGTGAACTCGGCGGCCATCGCTCGCCCCGGACTCGTGGACGAGATCGCCGATCGCTTCGGAGCCCAGGTGCTCGTGCTCTCGCTGGATGTGAAGCGCTCGGACGCCGTCGAATCGGGATTCGTCGTCACAACCCACGGTGGGCGAACCGAGACAACTCTGGATGCACTCGCGTGGGCTCGCGAAGCCATCGAGCGCGGAGCAGGTGAGCTGCTGGTCAACTCGATCGACGCTGATGGCACACGGGAGGGGTTCGATCTCGAGCTCGTCTCGCTCATGCGCGAGATCTCGTCCGTACCGGTGATCGCCTCCGGCGGCGCGGGATCGGTCGAGCATTTCGCGCCCGCCGTGCACGCCGGAGCTGACGCGGTGCTGGCCGCCAGTGTTTTCCACACCGGTCAGCTCACTGTCGGCGACGTTAAGTCGGCGCTGGCAGCCGAGAACGTGGAGGTGCGAGCGTGACCGATCTCGAGGAACGCATCGCGGCAGTTGCCTTCAACGGTGACGGTCTTGCGCCGGCGATCATCCAGCAGTGGGACACCGGAGAGGTGCTCATGCTCGGTTGGATGGATGCCGAAGCACTCCGGCGTACGCTCACGACCGGACGCGTGACCTTTTGGTCTCGCTCACGCCAGGAGTACTGGCGTAAGGGCGATACATCCGGACACGTGCAGTACGTGCGCGGCGCGAAGCTCGACTGCGATGGTGACGCGCTGCTGATCGAGGTCGAACAGATCGGTGCGGCCTGCCACACCGGCACGCGGAGCTGCTTCGACACGACCGACCTGAAGCCTGCCGTCACCCACGAGGACGCATGATCGCGCGGGCTCGACTCATCGGCGTTGTCGCTCTACTGATCGCGGGTGCGACGGGGCTCATCTCTTCGACCCAGACATGGCTGCTCGTGTCCTTGACTGACGGAGCCGCGGAGCCGCTCGCGGTAGCCGGCGCCTCCGCCGTGGTGCTCCTCGCGCCGCTGAGTCTGACGGCGTTGGCTCTCGGCGCCGCTCTCTCCATCGTCGGCCGAATCCTGCGTCCCGTTTTCGGTGTGATCGGAGCCGTACTCGGGATCGCACTAGCCGTCCTGACGGCGCCGATCGCCTTCGACGTACCGGTAAGCGCCGTCGCGTCCGAGGTGGCTGCCGTGACCGGCATCCGCGGTGACAGCGCGATCGCGGAGCTTGTGGCAGGGATCACTGCGACGCCTTGGCCCGCCGTCACCTTCGTCGCTGCCGTCCTGATGGCGGCCGCGGGAATCTGGGTTCTCGCGACAGCGCGCCTGTGGCCCGAGGGCGGGAAAAGGTACCAGTCAGAGCGGGTCGGGCGACGTCGGAGCGGCGAACCGCTCGATGCGATTGACTCTTGGGATGACCTGTCCCGTGGCGGGGACCCCACGACCTGACCGCTAGACTGACCACAGCCCGCGCACTACCGGAGGATATCCATGAGCAACCCCATCGGCGACCCCGGCCACGGACACTCGCCGGCGGCCTGGACGGCTGTCGTCATCATGCTCGCTGCCATCGCCCTGGGCACAGTGGCGTTCTTCCTCGAGATCGTCTGGCTGGTGTGGGCCTCTGTCGGCCTTGTTGTGGTGGGCGCTCTGGTCGGCTGGGTCATGGCAAAGGCCGGCTACGGCGTGGGCGGCTCCAGGTACACCGCGAAAGAGCATTGAGCATGCTCGCCGACCTCACGGCCGGCGCTCTCGAGGACGCCCGGACGCGCGAAGCCGTGCGACCGCTCGCGGATGTCGAACGCGCCGCGCTGGCTCGCCCCGCTGCACTCCCGGCGCTGGCTCACCTTGCACCCGCCGAGCGTGTGCGCATCATCGCCGAGGTGAAGCGCGCGAGCCCCTCGCGCGGGGATCTTGCTGACATTCCCGACCCAGCTCACCTCGCGTCGCTGTACGAGCGCGGTGGCGCATCCGCCATCTCGGTTCTGACCGAGCAGCGTCGGTTCAAGGGAAGTCTCGCCGATCTCGAGTCGGTCCGCGCTGCAGTATCCCTCCCGGTGCTGCGGAAGGACTTCGTATCCACCGAGTACCAGGTCTTCGAAGCCCGCGCCGCGGGTGCCGATATCGTTCTGCTCATCGTCGCGGCCCTCGACCAGCCGGTGCTCGAGCGGCTGTTGCATCTGATCGAACAGCTCGGGATGACGGCACTTGTCGAAACACACTCACTCGAGGAGCTTCACCGGGCCGCCGACATCGGTGCGCGCCTGATCGGTGTCAACGCACGAGACCTCTCCACGTTTGAACTCGACCGGGACCTGTTCGGGCGCCTGCGCGACTCGATTCCCGCAAACGCCATCGCCGTCGCCGAATCGGCGGTACTGGCACCGGCCGATGTCGCGCATTACCGGGCTGCCGGCGCGGATGTCGTCCTCATCGGCGAGGCGCTGGTGACCGGCGACCCCGTTGCGACCCTCACGACGTTCCTGGAGGCAGGATCATGACCACGAGCCTGCGCGAACAGCGCGGTCCCTTCTTCGGCGATTTCGGCGGACGTTTCATGCCCGAGTCGCTCATCGCCGCAATCGACGAGCTCACTGCCGAGTATGAGGCAGCTCGCATCGATCCGGCGTTCCACGCGGAGTTCGTCCGGCTGCTGAACTCCTACGCTGGCAGGCCCTCCGCGCTCACCGAGGTGCCCAGGTTTGCCGAGCACACCGGTGCCGGTCGCGTCTTCCTCAAACGCGAAGACCTCAACCACACGGGATCCCACAAGATCAACAATGTGCTCGGACAGGCTCTGCTCACGCAGCGCCTGGGCAAGACGCGCGTCATCGCCGAAACCGGAGCCGGTCAGCACGGGGTGGCTACCGCGACGGCTGCGGCGCTGTTCGGTTTCGAGTGCACCATCTACATGGGCGAAGTCGATACGCAACGCCAGGCGCTGAACGTGGCCCGCATGCGCCTGCTCGGAGCCGAGGTCATCCCGGTCACGACGGGCTCGAGGACGCTCAAGGATGCCATCAATGAGGCGTACCGCGACTGGGTTGCCAGCGTCGAGACCACCAATTACATCTTCGGAACGGCTGCTGGCCCGCATCCGTTCCCCGCGATGGTTCGCGATTTCCAGAAGGTCATCGGTGAGGAGGCGCGCGCTCAGCTCCTGGATGAGATCGGACGGCTTCCCGATGCTGTCTTCGCGTGCGTTGGCGGGGGATCGAACGCGATCGGCATGTTCGACGCCTTCCTCGACGATGAGGGTGTCGCGCTCTACGGCGTAGAGGCGGCCGGCGATGGTGTCGACACGCCCCGGCACGCGGCATCCATCGAGCGGGGCACGCCGGGCATCTTGCACGGCGCCAAGACCTACGTTCTGCAGGACGAAGACGGCCAGACCGTCGAGTCACACTCGATCTCTGCGGGCCTGGACTATCCCGGAGTCGGACCCGAACACGCGTGGCTCTCCGACATCGGTCGCGCGCACTACATTCCTGCCACCGACACCGAAGCGATGGAAGCTCTGCGACTGCTCTCGCGCACGGAGGGCATCATCCCGGCTATCGAGTCGGCGCACGCACTGGCTGGGGCGCTGCGCATCGGCCGCGAGCTCGGACCGGATGCTGTTCTTGCCATCTCCCTGTCAGGTCGGGGCGACAAAGACATGGACACTGCGGCCCGGTGGTTCGAGCTGTACGACGAGGGAGCCAAGCCGTGAGCGCCGTCGCCGCCGCGATCGACGCTGCTCGCGACGCAGGTCGCGGCGCCCTCATCGGCTACCTTCCCATCGGCTATCCCGACCTCGAGACCAGCATCGAAGCGGCAGTCACGCTCGCAGAAGCCGGCGTCGACATCCTGGAGCTCGGCCCGCCCTACTCGGACCCCGTTATGGACGGCCCGGTCATCCAGGAGGCCACCAACGCCGCGCTGGAAGCGGGCTTCCGGATGCGCGACACGTTCACCGCGGTGCGCGAGGTCACCGGACGCACCGACATCCCCGTGCTGGTCATGACGTACTGGAATCCGGTCGTCCAGTACGGGGTCTCCCGCTACGCCGACGACCTCCGCGCCGCTGGCGGCGCCGGACTGATCACGCCCGACATCACTCCCGATGCGGCATCCGACTGGCTCACCGAGAGCACGCGCACGGGCCTTGATCGAGTGTTCCTTGCCGCCCCGAGCTCGACCGATGCCCGCCTCGGAATGATCGTCCGCGAGACCACCGGGTTCGTCTACACGGTCTCGACCATGGGAATCACGGGGGAGCGGGCACAACTGGATGCCGCGGCCCGCGCCCTTGTCGCGCGCCTGCGCGAGCGTGGCGCCGAGCGCGCGTGCGTGGGAATCGGCGTCTCCAACGCTGACCACGTGCGAAGTGTGCTCGAGTATGCAGACGGGGCGATCGTCGGTACCGCGCTCGTGCGCGCGCTGCGCGACGGCGGACTCGACGGACTCGCTGCTGCCGCGCGCGAGCTCGTCGCCGGCACCGTTCGCGAGTGAGCACACGCCACTCGAACTAGACTCACGTCGTCGGCCCTCTGGTCGGCGCCCGACCAACCGAGGACGATCGACATGATCACCGCTTTCCAGAACGTCCTGACGAGCATCCCCAGTCCGAGTGTCAGCTACATCGACCTCGGCCCGCTGCGCATCCACTTCTACGCGTTGTGCATCATCGCCGGAATCATCGTCGCGGTCCTGCTCACGAACTACCGCCTGACCAAGCGCGGTGCCGAGAACTGGATCGTCATCGACATCGCCCTGCTGGCGGTTCCTCTCGCGATCATCGTCGCCCGGATTTATCACGTCCTCACGCACCCCGGTTTCTACTTCAGCGACGGAGCCGACTTCTGGGCGGTCTTCCGCATCTGGGAAGGCGGAATCGCGATTTACGGCGCGCTCATCGGTGGAGCAGTCGGCGCGTGGCTCGGATGCCGCTGGACGGGCATCCGATTCTGGTCATTCGCCGACGCATTGGCGCCAGGTCTGATCATCGCCCAGGCCATGGGCAGGCTCGGGAACTGGTTCAACCATGAACTGTTCGGCCTTCCCACCGACCTGCCGTGGGGCCTCGAGATCGAGTCCACCAACGCCGCATTCCCGCCGGGCCTCGCCCCGGGCACCCTCTTCCACCCCACGTTCCTGTACGAGATGATCTGGAACCTCCTCGGCGCCGCCGTGCTGCTGTGGGCAGGCCGTCGTTTCGCCTTGCAGTGGGGTCGCCTGTTCGGTCTCTACCTCATCTGGTACAGCGCCGGACGCATCGTCTGGGAGTCCATCCGGATCGATCCGAGCGAGATCTTCCTCGGTATCCGCACCAACGTATGGGCCGCGATCTTCGGCGTGGTCATCGGCCTCGCGATCATGATCGTCCAGAAGCGCCGCCACCCCGGGCGGGAGCCCTCACCGTACGTTCCCGGTCGCGAACGCGCCGCGAAAGGCACTGTACAATCGCAGGACACTCCCGACTTCGTCGACGTCAGCGAACCACCGGCCCCCGAAGTCACCGCCGGCAGCGCCACAAGCACCCCTCGGCCGCAGTGATCTGATCACCGGAGTAGTACCCCGATCACCGCGTACACCACACACAGCCGGGCCGACGTCGTCCCATCTTGAGCATCAACGTGAGGACGGTAGCAATGGCATCGAGCCCCCGTCGCATCGCCACCGGCGAAGCCGGCTTCCCCGCCAAGCAGGGGATGTACAACCCTGACTTCGAACGGGACGCCTGTGGCCTGGCCATGGTCGCAACCCTGCGCGGCGAGCCCGGTCACGACATCATCGACCTCGCTCTCACTGCTCTGCGCAACCTCGAGCACCGCGGTGCGATCGGATCGGACGCGGGCACCGGCGACGGGGCCGGCATCCTCACCCAGATGCCCGACGCCTTCCTTCGCGCTGTCGTCGACTTCGACCTTCCGCCGGTGGGGGAGTACGCGGCTGGCATGGTCTTCCTGCCCCTGGATCACGAAGCCCGGGCCGAACAGAAGGCCGGCATCGAGCGCATCGCGGCAAGCGAGAACCTCGAGGTCCTCGGCTGGCGCGAGGTCCCGACCGAGGAAGAGCACCTCGGCAAGCTCGCATTCGAGGCGCGCCCCGCCTTCGAGCAGCTGTTCGTTTCACGGCCCGCGGTCGGTGACGCTCCTGCGCTGTCGGGAATCGCGCTGGATCGCCGCACCTACCGGCTCCGCAAGCGCAGCCGCACCGAGCTCGGCGCGTACTTCGTGTCGCTTTCAGCACGCACCCTCGGCTACAAGGGCATGGTCACGACGCTGCAGCTGGAGCCGTTCTATCCCGACCTGCAGGACGAGCGGTTCGCATCCGAGCTAGCCGTGGTTCACTCGCGCTATTCGACCAACACCTTCCCGTCATGGCGCCTGGCGCAGCCGCTGCGGATGCTCGCGCACAACGGTGAGATCAACACCGTCAACGGCAACCGCAACTGGATGCGCGCACGCCAGTCCCAGCTCGAGTCCGAGCTCATCGGCGACATCCGTCCGCTGCTTCCGATCTGCACCGACGGCGCCAGCGACTCGGCATCCTTCGACGAAGTGCTCGAGCTGCTCACGCTGACCGGCAGAAGCTTGCCTCACGCCATCATGATGATGGTCCCCGAGGCCTACGAGAAGCAGGTCGGGCTCGACCCTGATCTGCGCGCGTTCTACGACTATCACGCGATCCAGATGGAGCCGTGGGACGGTCCGGCCGCGCTCATCTTCACGGATGGCACGCTCGTTGGCGCGACCCTCGACCGCAATGGGCTTCGCCCGGGCCGCTGGACCGAGACCACCGACGGCCTCGTCGTGATCGGCAGCGAGACCGGTGTGCTCGACTTCGAGCCCGAGCGCATCAAGCGGCGCGGACGCCTGCGTCCCGGCCGGATGTTCCTTGTCGACACGGCGCAGCGCCGGATCATCGAGGATGACGAGATCAAGCGCGATCTCGCGACGATGCAGCCCTGGCAGGAGTGGCTGGACGCCGGCCGTGTGCGTCTGTCCGAGCTGCCCGAGCGTGAGCACATCGTGCATCCGATCGCGTCGATCACCCGCCGCCAGCGCACCTTTGGCTACACCGAGGAAGAGGTTCGCATCCTCTTGACCCCGATGGGTCAGAAGGGCGCTGAGCCGCTCGGGGCCATGGGCAGCGACACCCCCGTTGCAGTCTTGAGTGAACGCCCGCGTCTGCTGTTCGACTACTTCACGCAGCAGTTCGCTCAGGTGACGAACCCGCCGCTCGACTCGATCCGCGAAGAGGTCGTGACCTCGCTGTCGCTCGGCATCGGTCCCGAGCGGAACCTCCTGGACTGGGGCCCGAGCCATACGCGGACCGTGACCTTGGACTTCCCGGTCATCGACAACGACGAACTCGCCAAGATCCAGCACATCGACACCGCCGTTCCGGGGCGCTCCTCGGTGACGATCCGCGGCCTGTACCGGGTCGAGGCGGGTCACAAGGGGATGCAGAAGCGCATCGCCCAGATGTGCAGCGAAGTCGATCAGGCGATCGAGGACGGCGCCGAGTACATCGTGCTCAGCGACCGGGACTCCAACAAGGACCTCGCACCGATTCCCTCGTTGCTCATGGTTGCCGCCATCCATCACCACCTGATCCGGCGCGAGACGCGGATGAAGGTCGGGCTCGTGGTCGAGGCCGGCGACGTGCGCGAAGTTCACCACGTTGCGACGCTGCTCGGTTACGGGGCGTCGGCGGTGAACCCGTACCTCGCCATGGAGACTGTCGAGTACCTGGTGCGCGCCGGCTACATCACCGGTCTCACGCCCGAGAAGGCCGTCAAGAACCTCATCTATGCGCTCGGCAAGGGCGTGCTCAAGATCATGTCGAAGATGGGCATCTCGACCGTGTCCTCGTACGCGGGCGCGCAGGTGTTCGAAGCTGTCGGCCTGTCGCAGGAGTTCGTGGACGCCTACTTCACGGGCACGGAGACAAAGCTCGGCGGCGTCGGGCTCGACGTCATCGCCGCCGAGAACCGTGCCCGGCACGCCTATGCGTACCCCGAGGACGAAGCAGAGCGCGCTCACGAGCGCCTCTGGACCGGTGGTGAGTATCAGTGGCGCCGAGACGGCTCGCCGCACCTGTTCAACCCCGAGACGGTCTTCCGCCTCCAGCACTCCACACGCACGCGTCGGTACGACGTGTTCCGCGAGTACACGAAGCTCGTGGATGACCAGGCGAGCGAACTGAAGACCCTCCGCGGACTCTTCCGTCTGCGCACCGGCGTGCGCCGCCCCGTGCCGATCGACGAGGTCGAGCCGGTGTCGGCGATCGTGAAGCGGTTCTCAACGGGCGCAATGAGCTACGGCTCCATCTCGAAGGAAGCCCACGAGACACTCGCTATCGCGATGAACCGGATCGGTGGCAAGTCCAACACCGGGGAGGGCGGCGAGGATGTCGACCGCCTGCTCGATCCGGAACGTCGGAGCGCGATCAAGCAGGTTGCTTCCGGCCGATTCGGCGTCACGAGTCTCTACCTCACCGAGGCAGAAGACATCCAGATCAAGCTCGCGCAGGGCGCAAAGCCCGGTGAGGGCGGCCAGCTGCCGCCGACCAAGGTCTATCCGTGGGTCGCACGCACCCGGCACGCCACCGCCGGTGTCGGTCTCATCTCGCCGCCGCCGCACCACGACATCTACTCGATCGAAGACCTCAAGCAGCTGATCTTCGACCTCAAGCGCGCCAACCCCCACGCGCGCGTCCACGTCAAGCTGGTCAGTCAGTCGGGAATCGGCGCGGTTGCAGCGGGTACGGCCAAGGCTCTGGCCGACGTCATCCTGGTATCCGGCCACGACGGCGGAACGGGCGCGAGCCCGCTCAACTCGCTCAAGCATGCGGGAACGCCGTGGGAGTTGGGGCTTGCCGAGACCCAGCAGACCCTGATGCTCAACGGCATGCGCGATCGTGTGGTCGTGCAGGTCGACGGCCAGATCAAGACAGGCCGCGACGTCATCATCGGCGCGCTGCTCGGCGCCGAGGAGTTCGGTTTCGCCACCGCTCCGCTGGTCGTTTCCGGATGCATCATGATGCGCGTCTGCCACCTCGACACCTGCCCCGTCGGCGTCGCCACGCAGAACCCCGTGCTGCGGTCGCGGTTCACCGGCAAGCCGGAGTTCGTCGAAACCTTCATGGAGTTCATCGCGCAGGAAGTCCGCGAGTACCTGGCAGAACTCGGCTTCCGCTCGCTGGACGAGGCGATCGGGCACCATGAACTGCTCGACACCAACCGCGCCATCGAACACTGGAAGGCAAGCGGTATGGACCTGGCACCCGTGCTGGAGGGTCCTGCGTTCGCCGACGACGAGCCGCGGCGCAACCTGCGCCCCCAGGACCACGAGATCGACGAGCACTTCGACGTCCCGATCATCGAGCAGGCGCAAGACGTGATCGCGCACGGTGGCCAGATCACGATCGACCTGCCCGTGCGCAACACCGCCCGCGCGGTGGGCACGTTGCTCGGTCACCACGTCACGAAGGCTCAAGGGCAGAACGGCCTGCCTGCCGGTTCCATCACGATCAACCTCACCGGTTCGGCAGGTCAGTCCTTCGGTGCCTTCATGCCCGCGGGGATCACCCTGCGCTTGACGGGAGACTCGAACGACTACGTCGGCAAGGGACTCTCGGGTGGTCAGATCGTCATCCGGCCCCCCGAGAATGCAGCCTTCGACGCGTCGCAGAACGTCATCGCCGGCAACGTGATCGGCTACGGCGCTACGCAGGGAACGCTCTTCTTGCGCGGCATCGTGGGCGAGCGCTTCTTCGTCCGCAATTCCGGAGCCACCGCTGTCGTCGAAGGCGTCGGTGACCACGCGCTCGAGTACATGACCGGCGGGCTCGCGGTCATCCTGGGACCGACGGGTCGGAACCTCGGCGCCGGAATGTCGGGAGGAACCGCGTACATCTACCGACTCGACCCCGACCTTGTGAACCGCGAAGCGCTCGCCACGGGCGAGCTCGAGCTCGGACCGCTCGGCTCCGGCGATGCGGAGATGCTGCGGGACTTGCTCGCGCAGCACGCTGAACAGACCGGTTCCGCGCTTGCTGCAGACTTCCTCGCACGCTTCGACGAGGAAGTCGCCAACTTCGTCCGCGTCGTTCCTCGGGACTACGCCGCCGTGCTGCGCACGCGGCAGGAGGCCGTGGACGAGGGCCTTGACCCCGACGGCGACGTCGTCTGGACTCGCATCCTGGAGGTGACCGGTGGCTGATCCCAAGGGCTTTCTGAAGGTGACGGAGCGGGAACTTCCCGCCCGTCGTCCGGTGCCTGTTCGCATCATGGACTGGAAAGAGGTCTACGAACCCGGTGACAGTGCTGTGCTGCGTCGGCAGGCCGGACGCTGCATGGACTGCGGCATTCCGTTCTGCCACCAGGGGTGCCCGCTCGGGAACCTCATCCCGGAGTGGAACGATCTGACGTGGCGCGGAGAGGGTCGGGCGGCTATTGACCGCCTGCACGCGACGAACAACTTCCCGGAGTTCACGGGCCGGCTCTGTCCCGCGCCGTGCGAGAGTGCGTGCGTACTGGGGATCAACCAGCCGGCGGTGACGATCAAGCAGGTGGAGGTCTCGATCATCGATCAGGCCTTCGCGAACGGCTGGGTCGACCCCAAGCCGCCGGGGCGCTTGACCGGCAAGACCGTGGCAGTTGTCGGTTCGGGCCCCGCGGGTCTGGCGGCCGCACAGCAACTCACGCGCGCCGGTCACACCGTGGCCGTGTACGAGCGGGATGACCGCATCGGCGGTCTGCTGCGTTACGGCATCCCGGACTTCAAGATGGAAAAGCGCCACCTCGAGTCCCGGCTTCGTCAGATGCAAGACGAGGGCACCCGGTTCCGTGCCGGCGTGAACATCGGTACCGACATCACCTGGGACGCCCTGCGCGCCCGGTATGACGCGGTCGTCGTCGCGACCGGCGCAACAGTTCCGCGTGACCTCCCCATTCCGGGACGCGACCTCGCCGGGGTTCACTTCGCGATGGAGTACCTCGTGGAGTCGAACCACGCTGTCGCGGGGGATGCCGTCGCCAACCAGATCAGCGCAGAGGGCAAGCACGTCATCGTGATCGGTGGCGGCGACACCGGTGCTGACTGCATCGGAACCGCCCACCGCCAGGGCGCGCTCAGCGTCACGAACCTCGCGATCGGGCGTCGCCCTCCCGAGGCACGCCCTGACGCCCAGCCCTGGCCCATGGCCCCCACGCTGTTCGAAGTGCAGTCCGCTCACGAGGAAGGCGGGGAGCGGATGTATCTGGCCTCCACCGTCGAGTTCCTGGGCAACGACGCGGGCGAGGTCCAGTACCTTCGCGTCGCCGAGACCGAGTTCGTGGATGGCCGACGCGTTCCGAAGAGCGGGACCGAGCGTGAGATCCCCGCGGACCTCGTGCTCATTGCCATGGGCTTCACCGGCCCCGAGCGACTTCTTCTGGAAGATCAGCTCGGTACCAGATTCACCGATCGCGGCAACGTTGCCCGTGAGGACGATTACCAGACGACGCATCCGGGGGTGTTCGTTGCCGGTGACGCCGGTCGCGGTCAGTCCCTCATCGTCTGGGCGATCGCCGAAGGACGCGCGGCCGCTGCAGCGGTGGACCGATATCTGATGGGTGACACGGAGCTTCCCTCTCCTGTTAACCCCACGGATGTCGCCATCGGCGTGGCGCACGCGTAGGCTGGGCCCGGCCCCTGCCTGTACCCGCAGGCCTTCTGCCTGCATCACGCAAACAACGGAGCACACTCGGATGAGACGCGCGAAGATCGTCGCAACCTTGGGCCCGGCAACCTCGACGTACGAGATGGTTCGCGCCATCATCGACGCCGGCGTTGACGTGGCCCGCTTCAACCTCTCCCACGGCGACTACTCGGTGCACGAGAACAATTTCGCCAATGTCCGCAAGGCTGCAGACGACGCACAACGCGCCGTTGCGGTTCTTGTGGACCTGCAGGGACCCAAAATCCGTCTCGGAAAGTTCGAGAACGGACCTCACGAGCTCGCGCCCGGAGACATCTTCAAGATCACCATTGAGGACATCCTCGGCACGAAGGACATCGTCTCGACGACGTTCAAGGGTCTGCCGGCCGACGTGAAGCCTGGCGACTTCCTCCTCATCGACGACGGCAAGGTTCGTGTCAAGGTCGTCGAGACCGACGGAACCGTCGTCACAACGGAGGTCATCGTCGGTGGTCCGGTGTCCAACAACAAGGGCATCAACCTTCCCGGGGTCGCGGTCAACGTTCCCGCTCTCTCCGACAAGGACGAGGCCGACCTCCGCTGGGGTCTACGCACCGGCGCCGACCTCATCGCACTGTCGTTCGTCCGGGACGCGAAGGACGTGCAGCGTGTTCACGTGATCATGGCTGAAGAGGGCCGTCGGGTTCCGGTCATCGCCAAGATCGAGAAGCCGCAGGCCGTCGAGAACCTTGAAGAGATCATCGACGCGTTCGACGGCATCATGGTCGCCCGTGGCGACCTCGGCGTGGAGCTTCCGCTGGAAGCTGTGCCGATCGTGCAGAAGCGTGCGGTCGAACTGTGCCGCGCGATGGCCAAGCCGGTCATCGTCGCCACGCAGATGCTCGAGTCGATGATCAACAACCCGGTTCCCACGCGTGCCGAGACCAGTGACGTCGCCAACGCCGTTCTGGATGGTGCCGACGCCGTCATGCTCTCGGGTGAGACGAGTGTGGGGGAGTACCCCGTTGTCGTCGTGCAGACGATGGCCCGGATCATCGAGTCAACGGAAGAACACGGACTCGAGCGCATCGCTCCGATTCACACGAAACCGCGCACGCAGGGCGGCATCATCACGCTCGCGGCCAACGAGGTCGCCGACTTTGTCGAGGCGAAGTTCCTGTGCGTGTTCACCGAATCTGGAAACTCCGCTCGCCGTCTGTCACGTCTGCGGCCGAAGATCCCCATGCTGGCGTTCGCGCCAGACCCGGCGATCCGCCGTCGGATGGCGGTGACGTGGGGCATCCAATCGACCCTGGTCGAGCACGTCTCGCACACCGACCGGATGTTCCTCCAGGTCGATGACTACCTTCTCTCGAACGACCTGGCAAAGGTCGGTGACAAGGTCGTCGTGATCTCGGGTTCGCCTCCCGGAATCGAAGGCACGACCAACGACATCCGCATTCACAACGTGGGCGATGCGGTTCATGGCAAGGCTCCCGCCTACCAGAACGCGGGCTGACACTCGCTTCACGCGAAACGGTCGCGCTCGGCACTAGGCTGAGCGCGACCGTTTCGCATTCGGAGGTAGCCGTGCTCGGCATCTGGGACATTTTCTTGTTCGCACTCGTGATGTTCTACATCGCCGCGTACATCTACGTCGTCGCGCTGATCATCATCGATCTATTCCGCGACCACACCCTGGCAGGCGGCTGGAAGGCGCTATGGATCATTTTCCTGGTGCTCGTGCCCTTCCTGACGGCTCTGGTCTATGTGATCGCTCGAGGACGCGGGATGGCCGCTCGTGCGAGCATCCGTCGCGGCGTTGTTCCCGAGACAGACGACTACCGTCCCGCCGCTGCCGCGAACCCGACTGCCGAGATCGAGCGCGCCAAGGCACTGCTGGATGCCGGCACCATCTCGCAGGGCGAATTCGACGCTCTCAAGAGCAAGGCGCTCGGGAACCAGTTCTTCGGAGCCTGAGGACCCCTGGGCCCACCCACCGTGCGCTCTTCCTGAGCCGCACCATCGAGACGTGAGAAGAGCCGCAACCCTCACGGGTCGCGGCTCTTCTCACGTGCCGGTGGTGGGAGTCGAACCCACACGCCCTTTCGGGCAACCGATTTTGAGTCGGTCGCGTCTGCCATTCCGCCACACCGGCCGGGCACGTCCGCATTGACCATACCGTAGGATTCAAAGGTGACAGAGCAAGAGCAGGCAGCTACGTCCGCCGCCAACACCCCCCGCCGTGTCGTCGTAGCCGAAGATGAGTCCCTCATCCGACTCGACATCGTCGAAATCCTTCGCGACAACGGGTTCGATGTCGTCGGCGAAGCCGGTGACGGCGAAAGCGCGGTTCAACTGGCCACGGAGCTGCGTCCCGACCTCGTCATCATGGATGTCAAGATGCCCCAGCTCGACGGCATCTCAGCCGCCGAAAAGCTCAACAAGAACAACATTGCTCCGGTCGTTCTGCTGACGGCGTTCAGCCAGAAGGAACTCGTCGAGCGTGCGAGCGAGGCCGGTGCCCTCGCCTACGTCGTGAAGCCCTTCACCCCGAACGATCTTCTTCCCGCGATCGAAATCGCCCTCGCCCGCCACGAGCAGATCCTCACCCTCGAGGCCGAAGTTGCCGACATGGTCGAGCGGTTCGAGACCCGCAAGCTGGTGGATCGGGCCAAGGGCCTGCTCAACGAGAAGATGGGCCTTTCCGAGCCTGAGGCGTTCCGGTGGATTCAGAAGGCATCGATGGACCGTCGGCTCACGATGCAAGACGTGGCGAAGGCGATCATCGAGCAGCTCGCGCCGAAGAAGGCTTGAGGCCTCGGCTTCACTCGGCCAGTAGCTCATCTCACGCGTGACATCAGTTCACGCGAGAAGCTGGCTCACCCTTCAGGGCGTGAGCTCTTCGGGGAGCGGCACATCCTTGATGAGGTTCGTGATGCGGATGGTGGAGCATCGACGACCCTCGTCGTCTGAGACGACGATCTCGTGAACGGTCATGCTTCGCCCGAGGTGCACGGGCGTGCAGACCCCTGTCACCAGGCCTGAGCGTGCGGATCGCGTATGGGTCGCGTTGATGTCGACACCGACCGCGAGGCGCCCGGGACCCGCCCACAGATTCGCCGACATCGACCCCAGGGACTCACCCAGCACGACGTATGCACCGCCGTGCATGAGGCCGACGGGCTGTGTGTTTCCCTCGACGGGCATCGTCGCAACGGAACGTTCAACCGTGAACTCCAGGAACTGCATCCCCATCTTCTCCGCGAGAGCTCCCATCCCGCGCCGTGCAACCCACTCCATGCCGTTGACGTTCGCCGGATGCTGCGTGCTCATGACCACCCTTGGGGAGAAGTGCTGTCGGAAGCCGTGGGTAGGCTGACAGAGTGACGGACTCCTCGAAGCCTACCCTCCTGGTCGTCGACGGCCATTCGCTGGCCTTTCGGGCGTTTTTCGCCCTTCCCGTCGAGAACTTCACCACCAAAGACGGGCAGCACACGAACGGGATCTACGGTTTCCTGTCGATGTTCGTGAACCTGATCAAGGCCGAAAAGCCTACGCACGTCGCTGTAGCCTTCGACACCTCGCGCCAGTCGTTTCGTACCCGCGAGTACGCGGAGTACAAGGCGAATCGAGCCGAGACGCCGAAGGAGTTCCAGGGACAGATCCCCCTTCTGCAGGACTGCCTCCGGGCCATGAACATCACGGTGCTTCAGCAAGAAGACATCGAAGCCGACGACATCCTCGCCACCCTGGCAACCCGCGGCGCGGATGCCGGCTATGCCGTGCTCGTCTGCTCCGGTGACCGCGACACGATCCAGCTCGTGGACGAGCGCATCACACTGCTCTACCCGAGCGTGCAGGGAGTGTCGCAGCTCAAGCGGTACGACCCGGAAGCCGTGCGGGAGCGTTACGGCGTTTCCCCCGAGCAGTACCCCGACATCGCAGCTCTCGTCGGTGAGACCAGCGACAACCTCCCGGGTGTCCCCAAGGTGGGGGAGAAGACCGCGGTGAAGTGGCTCACCCAGTTCGGCACCCTTGACGAGCTGCTCGCGAACGCCGACCGTGTCACGGGAGTGGTGGGAAACAACCTGCGTGAGCACCTCGACGACGTCAGACGCAACCGTGCATTGAATCGGTTGTTGCGCGACGTCGAGCTCCCCGTCGGCCCCGACGAGCTGGCTGTCACCGGCATGGATGCCCAGGGCGTTCGCGACATCTTCGCGCGGCTGGAGTTTCGCACCCTCCTGCCGCGCGTGTTCGAAGCTCTGGGCGGTGACGAGCCCGCGGACGCGGCACCAGCGGTGCAACTCCCCATTGCGACAGAGGTGAGCGCCGACGCTGCGGCCGCCTGGCTGGCAAGCAGCACTGACGAGGTCGCCGTCACCGTCGTTCCCAACGTGGGTGCACCGGGTTCGGCATCCCTGCCTGCCCGCCTCGGATTCGCGCGAGGCGACGATGTCGTCGAGACGAGCTGGACGACGGAGTCCGAAGCGCGCCTCTCGAGCTGGTTCGCGTCCGACACCCCGAAGGTGTTCGCCGACGCCAAGCCGCAGATCAAGATGTTGCGACGCGCGGGCGTCAGCGTCGGGGGAGTCGCGTTCGACACGGCTTTGGCCGGGTGGCTCCTTCGTCCGAGCTTTCCCGACAAGACACTCGGCGATCTCGTCGACCGCTACCTGGGAGAGAAGCTTCCCGAGGCTGATCCCACGCAGCTGATTCCCGAAACCGAGGGAGCCACTCCCGGGCAGCTGTCATGGTTCACTCAGCGGGTCGCAGACGCGCTTCGGTCGGAACTGCCGAACGACCTCGCCGGCGTGCTCCGCGAAATCGAGCTTCCGACACTCGACGCGCTCGTCGACATGGAGCTCGACGGGGTGGCAGTCTCGCACGACACACTTGCCGGCTTCTCGGCAGAACTCGGCGCCCGCGCCGATGCGATCGCTGCCGAAGCGTTCGAGACGATCGGCCGTGAGGTCAACCTTGGCTCTCCGAAACAGCTGCAGGAAGTGCTGTTCGAAGAGCTCGGCCTTCCCAAGACTCGCAAGACCAAGACAGGGTATTCGACGGATGCCGCGGTTCTGGCCGATCTGCAGGAGACCAATCCGCATCCGTTCCTCGGTCTGCTCCTCCAGCATCGCGAGGCGACCAAGCTCAGGCAGATCATCGAGTCGCTGGATGCCGCGATCGGCGCGGACGGCCGCATTCACACCACCTACGTGCAGACGGGAAGCCAGACGGGGCGCCTCTCGAGCACCGACCCCAATCTGCAGAACATCCCGATCCGGACCGAGGACAGCCGACGCATCCGTTCAGCGTTCGTTGTCGGCGCCGGTTACGAAACCCTCCTGACCGCTGACTACTCGCAGATCGAAATGCGCATCATGGCGCACCTGTCGGAGGATCCTGGGCTCATCGAGGCATTCAACTCGGGTGAGGACCTGCACCGCTTCGTCGGCGCGCGGGTGTTCGGCGTAGACCCCGCCGATGTCACTCCGCAGATGCGCACGAAGGTCAAGGCCATGTCCTATGGCCTCGTCTACGGCCTCTCCGCCTTCGGGCTGTCGAAGCAGCTGCGTATCGAGCAGGCAGAAGCCAAACAGCTGATGATGGAGTACTTCGCGCGATTCGGCGCGGTGCGCGACTACCTGCGCGCATCCGTAGAGAAGGCTCGCATTGACGGGTACACCGAGACGATCTTCGGTCGCCGCCGTCCGTTCCCCGACCTCACCAGCCCGAACCGCGTCCTACGCGAGAATGCCGAGCGTGCTGCGCTTAACGCACCCATCCAGGGCAGCGCTGCCGACATCATGAAGATCGCGCTGTTCCGCATCCACCAAGACCTCCGCGACAGCGACCTGCGTTCGCGAGTCCTGCTGCAGATCCACGATGAACTTGTTGTGGAAGTCGCACCGGGGGAGTGGGACCGGGTCGATGAGGTCGTCCGTCAAAGAATGGCTAACGCTGCGACGCTGTCCGTGCCGCTGGATGTCGAAGTCGGACGCGGCGGCGACTGGAATCTCGCCGGACATTGACCACGCGTTCTGGCTAGGCTCGAACGCATGACTGAAGCCGCTCGATCTGCCACACCCATCGACGCGATTGCAGACGCGTGGGTCGATACGCTCGCAGAGCGCGTTCCCACCCTCGCCACGTACATCGGTCGCGCTGAGCACAACGCCCGCTACGGCGACTACTCACCCGCCGGAGCCGACGCACTTGCCGACGAGGCACGAAAGACGCTTGCCGCGCTTCGCGCCGCACAGCCCGTCGATGACATCGACCGCGTAACGAAAGAGGACCTGACCCGCGAGCTGGAACTCGATCTTGAGCTCCACGACGCCCGTTGGCACCTGCGCGACCTCAACGTCATCGCCTCGCCACCCCAAGACATCCGTGCGGTGTTCGACCTCATGCCCACCGACACTGCGGACGATTGGTCGGTCATTGCATCGCGACTGGGAGCGGTCCCCGAAGCTGTCCGCGGCTACATCGAAACCCTCCGCGCCGGAGTCTCGGCGGGAGTCGTCCCCGCGCAACGTCAAGTGCGCGAGGTTGTGACGCAGATCGGTCGATACACGAGCGACCGCGGCTTCTTTGCGGAGTTCGCCGCCGAGGCAGCACCCGCCGACGGGCAGCTCCCGGCATCCCTCGCCCGCGAGCTCTCCGACGCAGCCGGCGCAGCCCGCGTGGCGTACGAAGAACTCGCCGATGTTCTCTCCGCCGAGGTCGCCCCTGCCGCTTCCGAGCACGACGGTGTCGGCCGCGACCTGTACGCGATGCACTCCCGACGCTTCCTCGGCGCGACCATCGACCTCGACGAAACCTACGAGTGGGGCATCGAAGAGCTCGCGCGCATGGTCGCCGAGCAGGAAGCGATCGCCGACGAGATCCTCGCGGGTGCGAGCGTCGAAGAGGCTGTCGCCTTCCTCGAGAAGGACGCCTCGCGAAAGCTTCACGGTACCGAGGCTCTGCAGGCCTGGATGCAGCAGACGAGCGATCATGCCGTCGCAGAGCTGGGTAAGACCCACTTCGACATCCCCGAGCCGATCCGCACGCTCGAGTGCATGATCGCGCCCACCAAGGAGGGCGGGATCTACTACACCGGCCCGACAGATGACTTCTCGCGCCCCGGGCGTATGTGGTGGTCGGTTCCGGAGGGCGTCGAGGACTTCGACACCTGGCGAGAACTGACGACCGTGTATCACGAGGGCGTTCCCGGCCACCACCTGCAGATCGCTCAGGCCGTCTACAACCGCGCACAGCTCAACTCGTGGCGGCGTCTCCTCGCCGGTACTTCGGGCCACGCCGAAGGTTGGGCGCTGTATGCGGAGCGTCTCATGGAGCAGCTCGGCTACCTGGATGACCCCGCCGACCGGCTCGGCATGCTCGATGGGCAGCGGATGCGGGCGGCGCGTGTGGTGTTGGACATCGGTGTGCACCTCGGCAAGCCCCGCCTGGATGGCGACGGCGTGTGGGATCACGACTACGCGCTGGCTTTCATGCGCCGCAACGTCAACATGTCAGACGAGTTCATTCAGTTCGAAGTCAACCGCTATCTCGGCTGGCCCGGGCAGGCACCGTCCTACAAGGTCGGCCAGCGGATCTGGGAGCAATTGCGCGACACGGTGGCCGAGCAGCAGGGTGAAGCGTTCGATATCAAGGCGTTCCACAAGCGCGCGCTCGATGTCGGCGGAGTCGGGCTCGACACGTTGCGCGCGGCCTTGCTGACCTGAGGAATGGAATAGCAACCGAACTCGTATGGTTCTATGCAGGTGCATGGAAAGGATGCCGTCATGATTCAGTTCGGTCTCGATACGTTCGGTGATGTCACGGTCGATGAGAGCGGAGCACCCCTCTCAGACGCACAGACGTTGCGTAATCTCGTCGACCAGGCTGTCCTCGCCGACGAGCTCGGCATCTCGTTTATCGGCGTCGGGGAGCACCACCGCCCCGACTTTGCGGTGTCGAGCCCCGAGATCGTGCTCGCGGCCATCGCTGGTCGGACCCGCGACATCCATCTCGGCACTGCCGTCACCGTTCTCTCTTCAGACGATCCGGTGCGGGTCTACGAGCGGTTCGCGACCCTGGATGCCGTCTCGAACGGCCGTGCCGAGGTGGTTCTCGGCCGTGGGTCCTTCATCGAGTCCTTCCCGCTGTTCGGGTACGACCTCAAGGACTATGAGGCCCTTTTCGAGGAGAAGCTTGAACTGTTTTCTCTCTTGCGCCAGGAGCGCCCGGTCACGTGGTCCGGCACGACCCGCGCCGCGCTCACGAACGCGGATGTCTACCCGAAGACCGAAGGACCCGGCCTCACGACCTGGGTGGGTGTCGGAGGGTCACCGGAATCGGTCGTCCGGACGGCGCGGTACGGCTTCGGCCTCATGCTGGCGATCATCGGTGGACCCGCCGAGCGTTTCGCACCCTATGTTGAGCTCTTCCATCGTTCGCTGGCCTCCTTTGGGCACGATCGCAAGCCCGTCGGCGTTCACTCGCCGGGCCACATTGCCGATACCGATGAGCAGGCGTGGGAACAGGCATACCCCGCGTTCGAAGCGATGAACAACCGCATCGGCGCCGAACGCGGGTGGCCGCCCTACAGTCGCATGCGGTTCCAGCACGACGTCGGAGCCGGGGGAGCGGTCTACTCGGGGTCACCCGATCGGGTTGCCCGCAAGATCGCCGACACCGTGCTAACGCTCGGGATCGACCGGTTCGATCTGAAGTACTCGAACGGCACGCTCGGACACGAGCAGCTGATGCGCTCCATCGAGCTCTACGGCACGAAGGTGATCCCGATGGCACGCGAGATGATCGCCGAGGGCGCAGACCAGCAGCCGGAGGCGGCGCCCGTAGGCTAGGGGAGTGCACGAGATCCGCTACGTCGCCATTGGTGATTCCTTTTCCGAAGGTGTCGGCGACGAACTAGCCGATGGGACTGTGCGGGGGTGGGCAGACCTCACCGCTCTGGGATGGGCGAACGCGATCGGCGCTCCGATCTCGTACGCGAACCTCGCCATCCGCGGCAAGCTCGCGTGGCCGATCGTCGAAGACCAACTCGAGCCGGCCCTCGCTCTTCGGCCGACCCACCTCTCGTTCAACGGGGGAGGCAACGACATGCTGCGGCCCCGCACGACGATTGAGAGCATCGCGGACGCGTTCAGCACGGTGCTGCGCCGATGCGATGAGGAGGGTGTCCGCCTGATCTTGCTCTCGGGGGCCAACCCTTCGTCTCAGCTGCCGTTCCGGTCGCTGATCCAGCGCCGCGGCGACGACCTCTCGAGAGCAGTTGTGGGGCGAATCGCCGAACGTCCCGATGTCGTTCGTGCCCTAAACTGGCCGGATCGCGAGCTGTCGCATCCGTCGTTCTGGTCTGCAGACAGGCTGCACATGAACGCCCGCGGGCATCACCGGGTCGCTGCGCGACTCCTCGGCGCCCTGGGCCACCCCGCACCGGGGGAGTGGTGGTCGATGCCTGAGCAGTCCACCGCCGACGCGGTGCGTGGACTGGCCTACTACCGAGAGCACGTCGGCCCGTGGGTTCGTCGACGACTGACGGGCAGGTCTTCGGGCGATGGCCGGATGCCGAAGTTCGGGGATTGGGTGACGATCGAGCCCGCTGGAGCGTGAGCTGGTCTATCGTGGGGCACAAGGGGGTGGCGATGATGACGTTCTGGAACCGGGTTACTCGCCTCTTTGTTCGTAAGCCGGTCTCGTTCTCCGAGGCGAAAGAGGGCCGCGAAGCGCAAGAAGCGGTTGATCGAGCGCGGGCTGCCGCTCAGCATCAATTCCAAGAGAGAACCGTTCGTAACAGCGGCTGGTTCATGTGACTCCGCGCGGATGAGGCCATATGCCACATCCGGAATCTAGTGTCAAGGCGCTTCATGTAGCGACGGAAGCACTTCAGGGTGTCTCGTGCAGCTTTGCTGCAGTGACGAAAGGGACACTCCATGAGTATTGGTACCGGCATCGTGCTGTTCGTTATCGGCGCGATCTTGGCATTCGCCGTGAACGTGGAAGTCGAGTGGATCAACCTTGACCTTGTCGGCTACATCCTGATGGGTGCGGGTGTTCTCGTTCTCCTGTTCGGGATCGTCCTGTTGGCTCGTCGTCGTCAGACCGAGACAGTGACGCGCTCCAGTATCGACCCCGCAACCCAGGAGCGGGTGGACCGCCGCAGCACGAGCACGACCGACGACGCTGCTGGCCTCTGATAGCGGGGGGCGTCATGGCACCCTCCGACCGGCTTAGCCTGCGAGGAGCTCCGCGGGGTGCGTCAATCGCCACCAGTCAGTCGGGGGATCGATTGACTCGGTCACGATGAGGTCGGCGCTCTCCTGGTGCGGACCGGCCGTCCAGGTGATCTCTCCCACGACGTCGCCGGTCGCGAACTCGGTCGGGTCGCCCATTGCGACCTCGACCGCGATCGGCGTGTCGGACCAGGTGAAGATCTCGACGTCGCGGGAGATCACGACCTCGGTGGTTCCGCCCCATGGTGCCGTGACGGTGCCGATGTGGTCACCCGCAAGTCCAACGGGAACATCGTGGAACCCGCGTCGAATACTGTCGAGCATCCGGAGCACGTCGGCGTTGACTGACTCCCGTGTCGCTCCACCTTGGATTGCGCCTGTCACCTCCAGGTGCAGAATGTCGACGTCGAGTCGGGCAGTGAACAGGAAGGCGTACGTGCCGTAGCCGAGGTTTCCGGTTTTCATCCCCGTGATTCCGTCGACGCCCAGCAAGGCATTGGTGTTCTGCAGGTCGCCGGGCCCAGGGATCGAGAGCGACGGTGTCCTCACGATCGCGGCGATCGTCGGGTTTGCTGCTGCAAGCTTTGCGATCGCGACCAGATCAGTAGGTGTGCTCACATTCGCGGCGTCCAGGCCGGTCGGCTCGACAACCGTGGTGCCCGCCAAGCCATGCGCCGCGAGCCAATCGCGGGCCGCCACGCGGAAGCCCGATATCGAGCCGAACGCCCAGCGGCTGATCGCCTCGGCGTAGTTGCTTGCCGATGGGATCAACATCGTGGCGAGGGCGTCGTGCAGCGACATCCTCGTCCCCGTCGGCATCGCCGCGATCGTGGCGCCACGCACGTAGTACTGGTCGTAGAGGTCGTGGTCGGCTTTCGAGAACGTGATCGTCGGCCCGGGATCGGATGCGTCGGCCAGCGGGTACTTCTCAAGCACCACGAGCGCCGTGATGATCTTACTGAGGCTCGCCATGACCTGGGGATCCTGCGGACCGGACGTCTGCCAGATTCCGCTCGCGTCCTCGCCGAGGTAGATATCTGCACCTGACACGCTCAGCGCAGATGAACCGAAGGACGGAAGTGAGATCTGTGCCGCAAGGGGGGTCTCGACGGTCGGCGTCTGCCACTCAAGCGTCGCGGCGGGCAGGGGAGTGTTCAGCGCCCAAGCGACGTAACCACCGGTTGCCACGAGTGAAATGACCATGACGATCCCGATTACCAGTCCAGCGATCTTCAGCCCCCGCGACGAACCCGACGTGACCACGAACGCATCGTCATCCGGGTCCGGCGTCATCAGGTCGGTGATTGTCACCTGGTTGTCGCTGTACGGGGGAGGAGCGCTCATGACACCGCCCCACTAAGCCCTCCAGGGCGCTGGAGCCACGCACAGCCCACCGAAATGAAACAACCCCGCATCCGACACGCCCCTCCGCGTCATACACCACACCCGATAGAACGAGGCTAACCCGGCAGTCCTGCGATCACGAGCGCTGGTAGGAGGTCGGGAGAGCGGGCCCAGCCGGGCGCAGCATCGCCTTCTCAGAGAGAACTGACATAATGTGCATTATCGGGGATACTCGAGAACAGGTCCGGTGCAGCCGATCGACGCAATCTCTCTCGTTAGGCTCGAAGGATGCGGCGGCGAAACCTGACGTGGACGATCGGTGGCAGCGCGCTGATTCTGTCTGGAGTCATCGTCATGGCGCGTTCGATCATGCTCGGCTCCTCGATGAATCCCACGCTGACAGTGACCGCCGACATCGCGTGGAGCGTTGGCGTGACAGTATTCGCCGTGGGACGCACGCGATACGAAAGCGTCGTCGCCCGCAGGCCGTTGGGCCTCGTCGCCATGCTGACGCTGGCGTGGTGGCAGATCATCGCCCGGATCTTCTTCGACCTGATGACACCGAGCCAGGGTTTTGCCACTCCGGAATCGATTCCGCCCGCGTACGTCGCCTTCGGTTACCTCAGTCTGCTCATACCGCTCGCCGCCGGCATCATCGCGACCGTACAGATAGCGAGAACCCGCATCGTTCCATCTCCGTGGCGGTGGGCGCCGCTCTGGGTTCTCGGTCTCGGCGTCCTCGTGGGCGTCATCACCCAAGGCATGTATGCGAACCCTGGCACTCCCACAACAGGAGCTGGCCGATGTTGCAATACTCCTCGGCGCGCTGTCGAGCCTGGCGAGCACAGTCGGACTCGGTGTTCTCGCGCTCATCCTCAGCGAACGCGGTCGCGCAGATAGCGTCCACATCTTCCGTTCCGGTCATTCCTAGCTCCAGCCACGCCCCGTGATTGGCGCGTCGGGCGCCGGCGGTAGCGTGGATGAATGCGAGCTCCGGACCTCCCGTGCTGAACGTTGCGACCGGATTCGCGGTCATCGGCCTCGCGATCGCAGTCGGCTACGTCATCGGACGAATCAACCTCCTCGGCCCGCAGGCCGGCCCGGTCCTCGGGCGACTGGTGTTCTTCGTCCTCTCCCCCGTGTTGCTGTTCGTCGTCTTGTCCGAGGCCGACATCGCCACCCTCTTCTCCGCGCTCCTGCCGGTCTCGGCGATCACCGCGATCATCATCATCGGCCTGTACGCGGCGATCTCCCGCCTGGTCTGGCGGCGGCCCGTGGGAGACACGCTGATCGGCGCACTAGCCGCGGGCCAGGTGAACTCCAACAACATCGGCATCCCCCTCTCGCTCTATCTGCTGGGATCGGCCGCTTACCCCGCACCTGTCATCCTGTTCCAGCTCCTCGTGCTCGTCCCGATCTCGATGGCGATCCTCGAGAGCGTCACCGCCGCCACCCGCAATGTCGGCAAGATCGTGATCCGCACGGTTACGAACCCTGTTGTCATCGGATCCGTGGCTGGCACGCTGGTTGCCGCGACCGGGCTCGAGCTTCCGTCACTTGTGACCGAGCCCCTGCATTTCCTCGCCGCCGCCTGCGTCCCGGTGCTGCTGCTGAGCTACGGGATGTCGCTGCACGGGCAGCGGGTTCTCGCCGCCGGTGGGCACCGCCGTGAGGTCATCGTTGCGACAGCCTTCAAGCTGATTCTGATGCCGCTCCTGGCTTGGGTGCTCGCGAGCGTGGTCTTCGGGCTTCCGAAGGCGGAAACGCTCACGGTCGTCGTTCTGGCCAGCTTGCCGACCGCCCAGAACGTCTTCAACTTCGCCCAGCGCTTCGGAGTTGCTGAAACTGTCGCGCGCGACACGGTCTTCCTCACCACAATCGGGTGCATCCCCGTTCTGATTGGAGTCCTCGTCCTTTTCGGGTGATCTCGGGCCGACATACCCCTCCCACTCCCCCTAAGCAGGGCCGGAACGCTACGCTGAGTACGCAAGCTCTCAGCTAACTCCCAGAAAGGGAACGCCATGTCAACCGAAAGCTCCGTCGCCAAGGAGGCCATCAACGGCGTCCGCACGGCGCTCGGCATCGCCGGTGTCCTCTCGCTCATTGTCGGAATCCTGATCCTCGTTTGGCCAGGCCGCACGGCCATGGTCGTCACAGCGATCATCGCGATTTACGCCATCGTGGGTGGGCTCGTCTACGGCGGCCTCGGCATTTTCTCGAAGTCGATGGGCGGATGGTCCCGCGTGGGCCACATCATCCTCGGCGTCGTGTTCATCGCTGCGGGCATCTTCGCCTTCTTCAACCTCGCGGCAACGACCGGATGGTTCGCCGTCTTCCTCGGGATCCTCGTCGGAATCATGTGGATCGTCGAAGGAGTCGTTTCGCTGACGACGCTCAGCGACGCAGCGTCCAAGGGTTGGACGATCTTCTTCGCGATCATCAGCATCGTCGCCGGTATCGTCCTGCTGTTCTCGCCTCTCTGGGGCGCAGTCGTGCTCTGGTGGCTGCTGGGGATCTCGCTCGTCGTGCTCGGCATCATCCAGATCGTGCGTGCCTTCACGTTCGGCAAGAAGAGCGTCTGACCGCTCGTATCAGTGAAGAAGGCCCCGGGAATTCCCGGGGCCTTCTTGCATGCACGGATGTGGTGACGACGTCACTCCCCCATGAAGGAACTCGTGTCACCGACGAGCCGCGTGTTGTCGGCGGGGATCGGGTCCACAGCGGCCTGTGCGACCTCCGCGGCGAACTCCGACACGTTGTAGAGTTTGCCGGCTGATTCGCGTCGCGAAGCAATGGCTCCCGGGTTCGCGCGTTCCAGCAGCGTCGCGGTGATGGTTCCTTCGATCATGTCGCCGGAGACGACGACGAAGCCGATCCCGCGTTCGAGGAGCGCGGGCACACGCTCGCGAAGCGCATCTTCACCGGCACGCTTGGACAGCGCAACCGGCTCGTATTCCGGCATCGTCGGGGTCGTCCGGATGAAGTGTGCCTGGTGACTGGTTACGAACACCACCCGTGCGTCGCTGCGAAGAAGCGGCACCGCCGTCTCGAGCACGTTGACCTGGGCGTCCCGGTTCAGCAGCAGGGCATAGTCTTCTGCCATTCCGGATTCCATGCCACCGGATGCGTTCAGGACCAGGATGTCGAGCCCCCCGAACGCCTGCTCGACGGCAGCGAACATCGCCGCGACCGACTCAGGATCGGTCAGGTCGGCTCCCACGACGAGAGCGTCGACGCCAAGTTCCCGGACCTCGGCGGCAAGCTTCTCGGCGCGTGGCGCCTTGTTGCGGAAGTTGATGACGACGTTCGCTCCCGCGGCTGCGAGATAGCGGACGGTGTCGGCACCGATTCCGCGCGACGAACCGGTGACGAGTGCGGTCTTGCCGCGCAGCGTTCCGGGGGCGATCGGGGTGGAAATGTCGCTCACAATTGCTCCTGTTGCAGGTCGGCCCGTCGGCCGCGGGGCAGCACCGGAATGGCGCGCGTACCGACCCTACCAACCGGTCCATGCGGAGCCTTGCGTTGATAGGGTCGGACCAGGAGGAAGGAGACTCGGATGTTGCCCGATCTCACGCAGTATCTGTGGATCCTCTGGCTCGCTCTGGCGATCCTGTTCGTGATCATCGAACTGCTCACGCTTGAATTCACGTTCCTGATGCTCGCTGCCGGAACGCTGATCGGCGGCCTCGGAACGAACCTGCTGGGCGGCCCGTGGTGGCTGCAGATCGGGCTCGCCGCCATCGCATCAGCACTTCTTCTGTTCACGATTCGCCCGCTTCTGCTGCGCGCCCTCCATCGAAGCTCGCCGCTCGTCCTCACGAACGTCGATGCACTCGTCGGGATGCCGGCGCGCGTGACCCGCGCGTTCACGCAGGGCGCGGGCGAGGTGAAGCTCGACAACGGCGAGACGTGGACGGCGCGACTGAGCGCCGGTGTGACGGATGACGAGGCAAACGTCGGACAGTCGGTCAGCGTCATCGCGGTGCGGGGCGCCGCCGTCGAAGTAGCCCCGGAGCCCCGGTTATCGACAGAGAGGACCATGGAACATGATTGACATCGGCGCGTTCGCGGGTCAGATCTTCGTCATCGTCCTGCTGCTGGTCATTGCGATCTTCGTGGTCGTGGTGATCTTCCGATCGATTCGGATCATTCCGCAGGCCACAGCCGGCGTCGTGGAGCGCCTCGGGCGGTATCACAAGACCCTCTCCCCCGGCTTGAACCTTCTCGTGCCGTTCATCGACCGGGTGCGGCCGCTGATCGACATGCGCGAGCAGGTCGTTTCCTTCCCGCCGCAGCCGGTCATCACCGAGGACAATCTCGTCGTCTCGATCGACACGGTCGTGTACTTCCAGGTGACTGACGCCCGCGCAGCCACCTACGAGATCGCGAACTACCTCGGCGCTGTCGAGCAGCTCACAACCACGACGCTGCGAAACGTCGTCGGTGGCCTGAACCTCGAGGAGGCGCTGACCAGCCGAGACGAGATCAACACGAAACTGCGGGTCGTGCTGGATGAAGCGACGGGCAAGTGGGGCATCCGCGTCTCGCGTGTGGAGTTGAAAGCGATCGATCCCCCGGTCTCCATCCAGGACTCGATGGAAAAGCAGATGCGCGCCGAACGTGACCGTCGTGCGGCCATCCTGACAGCTGAGGGCACGAAGCAGTCAGCCATCCTGCAGGCGGAGGGCGCACGTCAGGCTGAGATCTTGCGGGCCGAAGGCGAAAAGCAGGGCCAGATCCTGCGCGCCCAGGGTGAAGCTGAGGCCATCGCTACCGTCTTCAACGCCATTCACGAGGGCAATCCGGATGACAAGCTCCTCGCGTACCAGTACCTGCAGACCCTTCCGAAGATCAGCGACAGCGCGTCGAGCAAGCTCTGGATCATTCCGAGCGAGTTCACTGAGGCACTCAAGGGTGTGTCGGGCGCGTTCGGGTCGCGAGACACCGCAAAGCCTGCACCTGACGAGCAGGCGTGAAGCACCCCTACTTCCTCGATGCCCCGTATCCGCGCGTCCTTGCGCACCGGGGTTTGACAGTTGACCAAGCGATAGCAGAGAACTCCTACGCATCTGTCGCCGCGGCGCAGCGCGCGGGCGCGACCTACGTGGAGTCCGACTGTCATCTCACCCGCGACGGCGAGGTCGTGCTGTTCCATGATGCGGATATTCGTCGGGTCACCGGCGATCCTCGACGCATCGTCGACGTGGATCTTGCGGAATTGACCACTTTGATGGCAGATCGTGGTGGCTTGATCACGCTACGCACTGCGCTCGAGGACTTCCCGACCGTGAGGTTCAACCTCGACGTGAAGGCGCCCGGGGCCGCCGACGCAGTGGGTGCCCTGGTCGCCGGCCAGGGTGAGCGCGTCCTCCTGACGAGCTTCGCGGATGCCCGCCGACGAGCGGCCCTGGCATCAGCCGCTCGTCACGCACCGTCCGGCGCTGTAGCTCCTGCAGCATCGGCGGGACGCGAGACCATTGCCCGCGTCGTCTGGGGCCTCGTTGCGCGGTCACCGCGGCTCGTCACATCCTCACTGGCGGGAGTCGACGCACTGCAAGTCCCGGAACGGCAGGGACCGGTGCGGGTGGTGACGCCGCGGCTGATTGAGGCTGCTCACGCGCACGGGGTCGAGGTCCATGTCTGGACCGTGAACGATCCCGCAGACATGCTGCGGCTTGTCGATATGGGAGTCGATGGCATCGTCACGGATCATGCCGACCTCGCGCTCGAGACTCTCGGGCACCGCGCCCGCTGAAGATCGGCTGAGAATGCTCTCATCTGCGGGTCGGCATGGATGATCTGCCCAGGTGAGCACGTTATACCTGTACAGCGACGAGAGGACCACACAATGGCAGACCGCAGCCTCCGCGGCATGCGACTCGGCGCCTCCAGCCTACAGAGCGAGGACGGCGTCGTATTTCATGAGCGGGCACAATTCACCTACTCCTGCACGTCTTGTGGACGTGACACCACGATGACCTTCGCGGCAGACGCCGAGGTCCCCGAGACCTGGGAATGCCGCACCTGTGGGGCTGAGGCTTTGCTGCGCGTCGACGGAGAGACTGTCACCGTCGACCACGGTGACGTCAAAGCCCCCCGCTCGCACTGGGACATGCTTCTGGAGCGTCGCACGATCCCTGAGCTCGAGGAGCTCCTCGAAGAGCGCCTCGCTTTCGTCCGCTCGCGCCGCGGCGCCGGAGACGACGTCACGGTCGACAAGCTCAGCGCCTGACAGACGCCCACCGCCGCTTCAATGATGCGGCGCGTGAAAGGGGGCCGATCCGATCACGGATCGGCCCCCTTTCACGTCCGGCGGCGGCTTGCGATGACGCCGCTGGCGACCAGGCCGATGATGCTGAGGATCGCGATTGCCACGCCCAGCGAGCCGCCGATCACAATGCTCGGTGTCAGACCGGTTCGCAGCGGAACGTCGGTGAGCATCGCACCAGCCTGATCGGCGGGCAGTGAATCGATCGTCGCCCCGTCGGGACCGATGACCTGGCTGGTCCCGACCGTCGAGATGTTCACGACAGAGCGACCGGTCTCGATCGCGCGCATGCGCGCGAAGGCAAGCTGTTGCAGGTTCTCATCCGTGTTGCGGAAGTCGGCGTTATTGGTCTGGAACATGTAGAGCTCCGCGCCATCACGCGCGCCATCGTGGATGACGTCGTCGTAGATCACATCGAAACAGATCGCCAGGCCCACACCGACGCCGTTGATGTCGACGTACGGGGGGTTGGATCCTGGGGTGTACTCGCGCCCGATAAGTCCGATGAGGTCGGGCACGATCTTCTCGTAGAACCACCGGTCCGGCACATACTCTCCGAACGGAACGGGGTGGGTCTTGTCGTGATACTGCACGGCGCCCTCCCCCGCTTCCCACAGGATCGAGGTGTTGTACGTCAGATCACCGCGCGTTGTTGCGGCGTTGACAAGAAGCGGCGCATCCACGGCTTCAGAGAGACTGTCGAGAACCGCCACCGTCGTCGCGTTGGTCAGCGGATCCGAATCGATGCCGCCTTCGGGCCAGAGCAGAACATCCATGTCCTGTCCGATCAGGTCGGTGGATGCCGACAGCTGTGCGTTCAGGATGTCGTTGCGCTGACGGGCATCGAAGTAGCCGGACGGGCCGTTACCCTGGACGCTCCCGACAGTCATCGTGCCCGCCGGGGTGGTGGGGAACTGTGGCGTGATGAGCAGGACGACTCCGAGGCCCGCTACCGGCAGCGCAGTGCGGACATCCGACCACTGGCGCAGCCGCAGCCACTCGATGATCCCGGCGGTGAAAGCGACCATCAGGAACGACAGGCCCGTCACCCCGACCCATGAGGTCAGGTGCGAGAGAGGGCTTTCGGATTGACTCATCCCGATCCGTGCCCACGGGAAGCCGGTATATGGCCAGGATCCGGTGACAAGCTCGCGCAGTACCCACAGCCCTGCGATCAGCAGCGGGGTCAGCAGGAGCTGAGCCCAGCGGCCGGGGACGGCTCTCGGCATCCACCGGTATGCCAACGCGATGAGCACGGAGCCGAGCGCGACGTAGATCGTGGCAGCGAACGCTAAGGCGAACCACGGAATGACGCCGAGGTAGCGGTTCAGCCACACGATGTGGACGAGATTGAAGGTAATACCGAAGACGAAGCCGACCAGCAGAGCTCCCCAGGCGCTCCGCCCAATGAGCGCTACGAGGGATAGTCCGACGCCAACGAACGCCAGCGGCCACCAGCCCACCGACGGGTACGCCAGATCCAGAATGAGCCCGGCGGCAACTGCCACCAGCACGGCGGCCCACAACGGCAGCATCGGACGCACGCCGATGGCACGACTCTGTGTGGCGCTCGAGGCTTCGGGCATAAGGTCCAGCCTAGATTCGGACGGCTATGGTGCGGCTGAAGGTGCGGCGGTCACACGGACGAGTAGGCGACGATCCCGCGACGAACGCCATCGAGCGCGCGGCGCGCGACCGCGGCAAGGCTGGGTTCAGCGACAAGGGACATCTGGTCGAGAAGGTCGATCGTCTGCTTGGCCCACCGCACGAAGTCGCCGGCAGCGAGGTCAGCCTCGCGAAGCACACGGTCGAGCGGCATCCCCTTCGCCCACGAGTGCATGGCAAGCGCGAGTCCTGCAGCAGGCGGCTCCGACCCGGGGAGGCGTGAGTCGCGTTCAAGATCGTCGAGGCGTTGCCACAGGTCGAGGGTCTGCGCGAGAGCCTCGCGGAACGCGCCGCGGGGAAGTGCCCGCTCCCCCGGCTCGTCACGGCGCGGTTCGTAGACCAGAGCGCACGCCAGAGCAGCCAACGATGGCGCGTCCAGCGAGCTCCACAGCCCGAGGCGTAGTGACTCGGCCACGAGCAGATCCCGCTCTCCGTAGATCCGCCGCATCGTCCGACCCGACGGCGTGAGTGTCGCGGCACCGTCTGCGTCGACGCGCACATAGTCGAGACTGGCCAGAACGTCGACGATCCGATCGAAGGCCCGGGCGACAGTTCCGGTGCGCGCATCGATCTGGCCACGAAGCCGCTCGACGGTGCGATCGAGCTTCCAGTACCGCTCTGCCCAGCGGGCGTGGTGCTCTCGGTCGGGACACTGGTGGCACGGATGCCGCTGCATACGCCGGCGCAGCTCACTGATCTCGCGCTGACGTTTGTCGCGCGTCTGGCGTGAGGCATTCGCGTCCTTGCGATTGAGCTTCTCGAGATCACTCAGCCCGCGACGGATACCGGAGTACTCGGCGAAGTCGCCCTTGTCGCAGCTCATGGCCTTGGCGTACCCCGCGAGCGATTCCTCGGCATCCTTCACCTGCCGGGCAAGGCCCACCACAGCCCTGTCGGCCTGGAACTGCGCGAACGAGGACTCAAGAATCTCTCTCGCGCGGGCCCTGCCGAACTGGTCGATGAGATTGACTGCCATGTTGTACGTCGGGCGGAAACTGGAGTTCAGCGGATACGTACGCCGCGAAGCCAGGGCAGCCACGGCCTGCGGGTCAAGTCCCTCGGTCCACTGGACGACGGCGTGGCCTTCGACGTCGATCCCCCGGCGTCCGGCGCGGCCCGTGAGCTGCGTGTACTCCCCCGACGTGATCGCGACCCGCGCCTCGCCATTGAACTTCTCGAGCTTCTCGAGCACAACCGTCCGCGCCGGCATGTTGATCCCCAGCGCGAGAGTTTCGGTCGCGAAAACGACCTTGACGAGCTTGCGCTGGAAGAGCTCTTCGACGACCTCCTTGAACGCCGGAAGAAGACCCGCATGATGCGCAGCGACGCCCCGTTCGAGGTTCTCGCGCCACTCCCAGAATCCAAGGACGGCGAGGTCTTCCTCGAGCAGGGTGCGCGTGCGCTCCTCGACGATCGCGCGGATCTCGGCACGCTCCTCAGGGGTTGTGAAGCGCACTCCTGATCGCCGCACCTGCTGCACAGCAGCGTCGCAGCCGGCACGGCTGAAGATGAAGAAGATCGCGGGAAGCAGATTCGATCGCGCGAGTAGTTCGATCACCTCGGGACGATCGAGCCGTTCGATCCGTTGCGCGTTCGCCGAGCGCACCGGGCGGTGACCGCCCTTGTGTGGTCGACGATGCTGGCCGTCGCGCCCGCGGCTTCCTGACATGGCGGCACTGCGACCCGCCTGCACGCGGCGGTTGTTCTCGTAGGTCGGGCCTTTGAACGAACGGATGCGCATGAGTTCTTGGTTCACTTGCGCGGTCGCGATGCCGGCACGATCGTCGAACAGCGGCAGGAGGTCTCCGCGCACCAGAACGTGTTGCTCGAGAGGGACAGGTCGGGTCTCCGACACGATGACATCGGTGTCTCCGCGCACGGTGTCGAGCCAATCGCCGAACTCTTCAGCGTTCGATACCGTCGCCGACAGCGAGACCAGACGCACCGCCGGAGGCAGATGGATGATGACCTCTTCCCACACGGCACCTCGGAACCTGTCGGCGAGGTAGTGGACCTCGTCCATGACGACATAGCGCAGGTCGCGGAGCGCCGGTGAGCCCGCGTACAGCATGTTGCGCAACACCTCGGTCGTCATCACCACGACGCGAGCGTTTCCGTTGATGTTGGTGTCACCGGTGAGGAGCCCCACATCATCGGGCCCGTAGACATCGACGAGTTCGCGGAACTTCTGGTTCGAGAGTGCCTTCATCGGCGTCGTGTAGAACGCCTTGTCGGAGGGTTCCCGCATCGCCAGATGAATCGCGAACTCGCCGACAATGGTCTTTCCCGCACCCGTAGGCGCAGCGACCAGAACGCTTCGACCCGACTCGAGCGCGTGGCATCCGGCGATTTGGAACGGATCGAGATCAAAACGCTGGTCGTCGGCGAACGCCGCAGTGACCGGATACGCACGAGCTGCCTCGGCCCGCGCAAATCGCTCCGCTGGGCTCGGAACGCTCACCCCGCAGCCTCTGGCGGCAGCAGGGAGGCTTGGCGCTTTGATTTGCGTCTGTCGAACAACATCGAGACACCCGCCGCTGCGAAGAAGAGCACGATCAAGATCCCCGCGAGCATCACCATCGACACGGCATCAGCGGCGGGAGTGGCGACTGCGGCAAACAACGTTGCGACGAGCACCGCCACTCGCCAGCCCTTGAGGATGCCGCGGCCCGACATGACCCCCGCGACGTTCAGGGCCACGAGGAACACGGGCAGCACGAAAGAGACCCCGACCACGAGGAGGAACTTGAAAACGAAGTCGTAGTAATACGTCGCGTCGTAGAACAACGAGGTGCCCGTGGGCGCGAACGTCGCCATGATCTCCACGACGTGCGGAAGCACGAGCCACCCCACGACGGTTCCGGCGAAGAACAGCGGCACAGCTGCTCCCACAAACCCAGCCGTGTAGCCCACTTCTTTGCGGGTGAGTCCCGGCATGATGAAAGCCCAGATCTGCCAGAGCCAGATCGGCGCCGAGATCAGGATGCCGATCGCGAATGCGATCCGGATGCGAAGGTCGAACGGTCCCGTGACCGTCGTGAACATGACCTCGACATTAAGGTCCTGCCCCCGTGCGGCCGCGACGTCGACGATCGGGACCGTGATCAGCCGAATGATCGGATCCGTGACGATGAACGCCACGACCATGCCGATAACAAGCGCGAGGGCAGATATCATGAGCCGCTTGCGCAACTCGATCAGATGCTGCCCGAGCGACATCCTCCGGTCACGGCGCGGCCGGTCGGGCTCTCCTACCTCCGGCAGGGAACTGGTCGCCACGCGGCAGGATCAGGCTGTGGAATCTCGGCCGCTGGATGACGCGGCCTGCGACGAGCCGGCAGAACCCGTCGACGACGAGTCAGCGGCTTCGGATGCTGCGACGTCGGGCTTCGCGGCATCCTTGGAGTCGTCGTCCTTCATGGCCTTCATCTCGCCCTTGAAGACACGGGCTGACTGGCCGAGGCTCTTTGCCAGCGCGGGCAGCTTCGCCGCGCCGAACAGCAACAGGATCACCGCGAGAATGATCAGCAGGTGCGGCCACCCGAATGCGTTCCCCATGGGGTCTCCTCACGATTGCGGTGTGTGCAGTCTACCCCGGCGCCGCTCGCGGGTGCCGGAACCTGGCCTGAGAACCGTCGACGTCGTTCGTTTGGTCTGCCTATGTCTGCTCGGGGTATTGGGCAAGTCCCGCCTCGGCCCACTCCCGCGCCGCCTCGCGGGCGCCGATCGGCGCGAGAATCCGCACGTCTCCCCCGCGACGTGCTGCCAGCCGCCGAAGGCTCACCTCGTCGGCTACGCGCATCCGGGCGGTGCTGACACCCGAGGTCGTCGTGACGGTCGCTCTATCGAGGTAGTCACCAAGAAGAGGCGCAACGGATGCCGGGAACTCCAGCGTCACGATCACCTCGTCGCCCGCATTCGCACCGGCTGCATCGAACCAGTCCGGCGCGGACTCCTGCCCATGCGCGATCGGGATGTCGGTCAAGGCCAGATCGCTCACACGGTCGAGGTGGAAGGTCCGCATCGCCTCACGCAGATGACACCAGCCCTGGAGGTACCATTGCCCCTGAGCGATCAGGACCTTCACCGGGTCGACAGTCCTGGTTGTCGGAGCACGTTCGGGCGTCTTGTAGGTGAAGCTCACCGCTACGCGCCGCCCAAGAGCATCCGTCACCAGCCGCCTGACGGCATCCACCGGCTCTGAGGCCACGACCACGGCCGCGGGGGTCCGAGAGGCGCCGCGCCCGAGCTTGGACAGCAACCCGGCGTACAACTGCGAGTCCCCGACGCCGGGGATCGTGGCGGCAAGCTGGAGACCCGCGAGCAGAGCTGCAGCCTCCCGTGCCGTCAGGCGAGGCGCGCGCTCGAGGCCCACCGAGTTCGTGATGACGATGAGGTCGCGTTCCTCGAGGAGGTCCCAGTCGATGTCGAACAACTCGTTTGCCATCTGCCAGTAGCCGGAGTCACCCGGCAGGCCGATGACGGTGAGCCCCCGCACCATGGCGCGCATCTGGTCGGCCGTGACGTCGAACTCGTCTGCAGCCTCGGCGACAGAAACTTCTCCCTTGGAGATCAGGTACGGAACGAGCTGCAACAGCAACGCCGCACGGTCGGTCGCCACAGATACCCCGCTCATTGTGCTGCCCCGATGTGTGCGTCCCGCACGGCTCGAAGCCGGCGAACAACCTCAGACCTGACCTGATCCGGTTCGACGACACGGACTTCCGGTCCGTACGACGCCAACTCGTCAGCGAAGACGTGAAGGTCCACGTACGGCACCCAATACCCCTGGGCCGCAGGCTCCGCTCGACGCGACAACCGCAGCCAGGCCTCGGTGCCAGGGTCGATCTCGAGGAGGGCCCGCTGCCGCGCCGCGAGCTCACGCAATCCCTCGAGAGCTCGCTCACCTGCCCCCTCACGCAGCGCGGGATCTCCGACAGTGCGAGTGATCACAACATCGTCGATGATCCGCGTCAGCAGGAAGGTGCGCGGGGCATCGAGGTCGAGATCCATGCCGTACACGTGCCACCGAGCCTCGAACTCGACGAGCGCGAGCGGCTGCAGTCGTCGCACACGGGGCGCGGCGCTTCCCGGCCGCATGTATCGGAAGCTCACGATCCGCGAATCCTCGATCGCGCGTTGGAGGGGGGCGAACGACGGTTCGCGCAGGCTGATGCGGGGCGAGTATCCGAGGATCGGGTCCTCGACCGGGATGCCGAGCGCCCGGATCTTGCGTAATCCGCTGCGGGCGTCGGCCGACAGAGAGCTCTCGCTCCACACGCCTCCAGCCAGATTCAGCAGCGCGAGTTCGGCAGGGGTGAACTCGATGTCCGCGGGGAGCTCGTACTCGTCAGTGGGAACACGGTAACGGGCCTCGCGCAGGTCGTCGGGGTCCGCACGGTCACCGATCGTCTCGATCGGAACCCCGAGACCCCGGAGACTCTCTTTATCGCGCTCGAACATCTTCTCGAGAGCGTCCTTCGAGGTCCCGGCCTCGGACTGTTCGCGGTAGCCCGACACTGACGAGAGGATCGTGTCCTTCGTGATGCCCTGTTCGGTGGCCATCAGGGCAACCACGAGGTTCACCAACCGCTCCTCGGGCGGGATGCGCGCAGTTGACTTCGAGGACACGACCCTCATCCTAGGTGCGCAGCGCGCGGCATCCACCCATGCCGAGGGTGATTTGGACTACGAAGCGGGTTGCGGATCCAGGCCAAGGATGTCGATCACGAAGACGAGCGTTGCTCCGCCGGGAATCGCGCCCTGACCCGCGTCGCCGTAGCCCTGATCGGGCGGCACGACGACGAGCACCTGCGAGCCGACAGTCTGCCCCTCGAGCGCCGCCGCGAAGCCCGGCACCACCGCGTTCAGATCGAACGAGACCGGGTCGCCGTCCCAGCTCGTGTCGAAGACCTCGCGCGTGTCCCACAGCAGACCCGTGTAATGGGCGCGGACAGGTTGGTCACCGGTGACGACCTCACCATCGCCCTTCTTGATGGTCTGGATCGAGAGTTCAGTCGGTGCGGGAGCGTCAGGAATGATGACCCCGGGTCGCCCGTTCGGGGCGCGCACAACGGAGGGAAGACCGTTGCTGTCGGTGAACTGGTCCGCGCCATCGGCCTTCGGCAGATAGACCTTCCGCACGTCCACAACCGCCACGGCGGAATTTCCCTCCTCGAGCCCGATCTGCGTCGCAGCCGCCGGGTTGATGGCATCGGATGGGAGCGCGATGACAACACGGTCCCCCTCCTGCGCGCACTGCAGCGATTCCTCGAGGCCGGGCAGCGTGTCGATCCACCGCGACATCGAGAAGACGCTCGAGAGCGACTCGTCGTAGGACGTGGCGACAGCGGGCTCACCGGTCTTCCCGTTCAGGACCACCATGTCGAGGACGACCATCTGGTTGGGCGTGGTGATGGGGGTGCCTTCGCCCTCGGTGAGGTCGGTCCACGCCAACTCATCCACCTGGAACGGCGTGTACACCTCGACGTCGGGGGCCGCACCGAAGTCGCCGCTGACGCTGACGAGATCGGTCACGGCGGGATCGGTGTCGGTGACCCGCGCGCACCCGTCGGACGGGCTTGCCGAGCAGCCGACGAGCGCGGCAGCAGTCAGTCCGAGGGTCGCGAGGAAGGCGGGGGTCTTTCGCACCGGATCAGTCTAGGCGGTCGGGCTCTGCCGTTTCAGCAGCCGTCACCGGGGTCGCGCCGGCAGCAGCGTGGCGCGCACCGTCGGCCGCGCGCTGCGCCTCGCGAACTCGCTTCCGCAGATTCTTGTCGGTGATCTGACGGTCCCCCACGGCGCCGGGAGTCCACAGTTCGACATCCTCATCGCCGTAGCTGCTCTTGGATGCACGCCGCTTCTGCTCGGGCGCGACAGCACCCGGCGCAAGGCGGCGCGCCCACAGCAGAAATCCCGTGTGAGCGACCATTCGATGGTCGGGGCGCACGGCGAGACCCTCAACATGCCAGCCGCGGACCATCGTCTCGTTCGCGTCGGGTTCGGTGAACAGACCGGTGTTGCGGATGTACTCAGCGACGCGACTCAGCTGTGTCGCGGTCGCGACGTAGCAAAGGACGACCCCGCCCGGGGTCAGCGCCTCGGCTACCGCGTCGACGCACTCCCACGGCGCGAGCATGTCGAGGATGACGCGGTCGACCGTTCCCGGTTCGACAGCCGCCGGAAGCTCGGTCGCGAGGTCGCCGACGCGCACCTCCCAGGATGCCGGGCGGTGACCGAGAAAGGTCTCGACGTTGGCCTGCGCGACCTCCGCAAACTCGGGCCGTCTTTCGAACGAGACCAGACGGCCAGCATCACCGATCGCACGCAACAGCCAGAGCGAGAGCGCACCGGAGCCGACCCCGGCTTCCACCACGACAGCGCCCGGGAACACATCAGCCTCGGAGAGGATCTGCGCTGCATCCTTCGGATACACGATCGCCGCCCCCCGCGGCATCGACATGACGAAATCACGCAGCAGCGGGCGAAGTGCCAGGTACTCGTGACCCGCGCTGTTGACCACGACCGACCCATCCGGGATGCCGATCAGGGTCGAGTGCGGCAGCACGCCATGGTGCGTGTGGAGTTCCCCACCTTCGCGAAGCGTGATCGTGTGAAGCCGGTTCTTCGGGCCGGTGAGCTGGACGCGATCGCCAACACGGAAGGGACCCGACAGACGGGGTGTCGTGCTCATTCGGCACCGACCTTTCGATGTGCCCGGTGAAGCTCACCGAGGTCGGAGGCACTCACACCGTGAAGCGTGGGCCACACCGCGTGGGCACCCGCTCCCTCGAGCGAGACCATGGCTGGAACGCCCAGGACGACCGAGCCTGCCGCTACCGCAGAGCGCAACCCGTTCGGTGAATCCTCGATGGCCAGGGTGTCGAGCGGATCCACGCCGAGCGACGCGCACGCCTGAAGATACGGATCCGGATACGGCTTCGGACGGGTGACGTCATCCCCTGCGATCACGATGTCGAAGGCGTCGAAATCGATGAGCTCGGCAATGTGGGTCGCCATCCGTCGCATCGACATCGTCACCAGGGCGGTCTTCACACCGGCATCCTTGAGGTCGGCAAGCAGTTCTCTCGCACCCGGGCGGAACGGAACACCGTCCCGAGAGATGCTGTGCATCACCTCGGTGGTGAGGTGGTCGATGATGTCGTGGGTCGACATTCGCACTCCCTCCCCCTGCAGGATTCGGGCGGAATCCTCCAGAGCGAGCCCGACCAGCGACAACGCCTTCTCGTGGGTCCAGGTGCCACCGAAGCTTTCGACGAGCGGAGTCTCCGCCGCGATCCAGTACGGTTCCGTGTCGACGAGCGTGCCGTCCATGTCCCAGAGCACAGCGGAGAGGGCGGATGGTGCAGTCACCGAACCATGCTACCGACGGCCCCACTGGCGATCGCCCGCGCCCGGGTCCCCACGACCTCGACGTTTCTCGCACCCGGCTGACGGCAGCGTCCTATTCTGGTTGGATCGCCACCTGAGGAGGTCACGTGGAGGGACTGGGACGCAGGGTTCTCGTCGCCGCATTCGACGGCTGGAACGACGCAGGTGAGGCAGCGTCCTCGGCCGTCGCTCATCTGCGCGACTCCGGCGGCTACGAAACTGTCTACTCGGTCGACCCCGAACTGTACTTCGACTACCAGTACACGCGTCCACAGATTCGTACGACGGCGGATGGCGCGCGGGAGCTGACGTGGCCCGAGACGACCATCCTCCGGCCGACCCGGGCAACACGGGGCACCCAACTGTGGCTGCTCACGGGAGTAGAGCCTGCGCGAGCATGGCAGGCTTTCGCCTCCGAACTCGTCGATGTTGCCCTGCGCGAAGACATCACCGGCTTTGTGTCGATGGGGTCGATGATGTCGGATGTTCCGCACACGCGCCCGATCTCCGTCTTCGCCGGTAGCGAGAGCGAGCCGGTGAGGGCCGCCCTTGGACTTGAGCGCAGCTCCTACGAGGGGCCCGTCGGCATTCTGAGCGTGATCTCGCACGTTGCCACAGCCGCCGGCATCCCGTCAGCGCAGTTGTGGGCAAGCGTTCCGCACTACGTCGCCGGCCACACTCCCTCACCTAAGGCGAGCCTGGCCCTACTCGATCGGCTCGAAGACATCACCGGCGCGAGGGTGGATCGGGGCGATTTGCCGACGCAGGCACGCACGTGGGAAGCCTCGATCGATGCGGCGGCAGCCGACGACGAGGAAATGACGGAGTACATCCACCAGCTCGAGCGCACCCGAGACACCTGGGACTCGCCCGAGGCATCCGGGGACGCGATCGCGCAGGAATTTGAGAAGTACCTGCGTCGCCGCGGCGATGGACCCGGTCGCAGTGGACGCGACGAGCCCCGCAAACCCTGACGTCTTTCAGGTGGATTCGCTGACTCAGTAGGGCTGGATGATGCCCATGCTCAGCAGCACGAGCAGGACCGCACCGAGAGCTACCCGGTAGACCACGAACGGCATGAAGCTGCGCTTTGAGATCCAGCTCATGAAGAACGCGATGACACCGAGCGCGACGACGAACGCCACACCGGTGGCAGCGGCGGTCTCGATCGGGGTGAACGGCCCCTGCTCGTCCCAGCTCTTGACGACCTGATAGAAGCCGCTGCCGAAGACCGCAGGAATCGCCAGGAGGAACGCGTAGCGGGCTGCAGCCGCGCGCTCATACCCGAGGAACAGTCCCGCCGTTATCGTGCCGCCCGAACGCGACACCCCGGGAATCAGCGCCAGGGCCTGCGCGAACCCGAAGATGATGCCATGCCCCAGGGTGAGCTGGTCGAGCTTTCGGCGCTTCGCGCCCACGAGATCGGCGATTCCCAGCAGCACACCGAAGAAGATCAGCATCCCCGCAACCAGCCACAGCGATCGCAGGGTTGTTTCGATCTGATCCTGGAAGAGCAGACCGAGCACGACGATCGGCACCGACCCGATGATGATCAGCCAACCCATGCGGGCGTCGGGATCATTCCGCGGCGCCTTGCCGACGAGGGCCAGCGACCAGCGCGACACGATCCGCACGATGTCGCGCCAGAAGAACACAACGACTGCGGCCTCCGTACCGATCTGGGTGATCGCGGTGAAGGCGGCACCGGGGTCCTGCGCGCTCGGGAGGAATTCCCCGAGGATGCGCAGGTGAGCACTCGATGAGACCGGTAGGAACTCTGTGAGTCCCTGCACAAGGCCGAGGATGATTGCTTCCAGCAGCATGGATGCCTTCCGGATCAGTACGACAGCAGCAGATCGGTCAACACCCGCTGACCGAAGACCAGCGCGTCGAGCGGGACCCGCTCGTCTACGCCGTGGAACATACCGGTGAAGTCGAGGTCGGCAGGCAACCGCAGCGGCGCGAACCCGTAGCCGCGGATGCCGAGCTCGGCCAAGGCTTTGTTGTCGGTGCCACCGCTCATGAGGTAAGGCAGGACCGGAACACCCGGATCGTGTCGCCCGAGGGCCGCGACCATCGCATCAACCAGTTCGCCCTCGAAGGGCACCTCGAGACCGATGTCGCGGTGGACGACCTCGATCTCGATGTCTGGCCCGACGATGTCCTGAATGGCGCGAAGGGCGCCGTCTTCTCCATCCGGAAGCGTCCGCACGTCGATCAGCGCCTCGGCGCGATCGGGAATGACGTTGTGCTTGTATCCGGCGGTGAGCGCCGTCGGGTTGCTGGTCGTACGGATGGTCGAGCGCAGGAATCGCGAAGCCGGTCCGGCCGCTGCGGCTACGGCATCCGGGTCATCGGAGGGCTGCCCGGTGAGTTCGGCGATCCGCTGCGTCAGCCGCTCCGTCGTCGCGGTCAGCTCCACCGGCCATACCGTGCGCCCCAGTGCAGCGACGGCCTCGGCGAGGCGGGTCACGGCGTTGTCTTCGTGGAATGCACTGCCGTGTGCCGCCCTACCTCGGGCGACGAGGCGAATCCAGACCAAAGCCTTCTCCCCCACCTGAAGGAGGTAGGCGCGGCGTCCGGCAAGGTCGATCGAGTAACCGCCGACCTCGCTGATGGCTTCGGTCGCGCCAGCGAACCATTCAGGGCGGTCACGGACAACGAGCGCCGAGCCTTCACCGCCCCCGTTCTCTTCGTCGGCGAAGAAGGTCACCACGAGGTCACGGGCCGGCTGGCGTCCGCTGCGCAGGATGTCGGCAACGGAGGTCAGGATCATGGCGTCCATGTCCTTCATGTCGACCGCACCGCGTCCCCACAGCATGCCGTCGCGAATCTCTCCTGCGAACGGATCGATCGACCAGTCCTCCGCTACCGCCGGCACGACGTCGAGATGGCCGTGCACCACAAGTGCGGGCTTGCCGCGGTCGACACCCGGGATTCGCACGCCGACGTTCGTTCGCCGTTCAATCGGCTCGTAGATCTCGGGCGTCAGATCGAGGTTGCGAAGATAGTCGGCCACATATTCCGCCGCTTCCCGTTCGCCTCGGGCATGTCCGCCACCCCAATTCGTGGTGTCGAAACGGATGAGGTCCCGGGCGACGACGACAACTTCGGGGAGCTCCGATTCGGCATGTGACACGGCCACCAACCTACCGCGCTCAGACGACGCGAATGTTTCGGGTGGAGACCTTCGGCGATTATCGGCGATGCGCTGGACGTGATAATGTCGATCTTCGGTTGCAAGACCGAAACCACTCTGCGCGGGTGGCGGAATAGGTAGACGCGCTAGCTTGAGGTGCTAGTGCCCGTATAGGGCGTGGGGGTTCAAGTCCCCCCTCGCGCACAAACGGAAATGGGTCCCGAAAGGGGCCCTTTTTCGTTTGTCTGGGAGGGGTCGACGCGAACACCCCGGGGTGGGCCCACGCCGCCAGAGGCTCCGCGCGCTGCGAAGCGGCGCGTGGAGTGGCGGTGGGGACAAGTCCCCCCTCGCGCACAAACGAAAATGGGCCCCGAAAGGGGCCCATTTTCGTTTGTGCGGCTTCGCTAGCTGGTCACCACGTCATCGGCGACGGTGCCGGGGATGATGCAGGAGTCGCCCTCGCAGACGACACCGTCGCCGCCGAGCATCGTGAACGGCTGCGCGGCGGCCGGTGGCTCGGGGAACGTGCCGGTCATGCGGGAGTCCGCTCCGATGCGACCTGCGCAAGAACCTGAGCGAAGGTCGCGCTCTCCTGTGCCCCCGAAACGCCGTACTTGCCGTCGAAGACGTAGAAAGGCACACCCTGGATGCCATACGCGGCAGCTTGCGCGACATCCGCCTTCACCGCTGCCGTGTACTGCCCCGACGCGAGCGCGCGGACGACGTCATCATGGTCGAGCCCAATGGTGGCGGCGAGATCAGCAAGATCCTCTACCCGGCCGACATGCCCGCCGTCGACGAAGTATGCCTTCAGCAGGGCCTCCTTCATCTCTGCCTGCAAACCGCGCTCCTTCGCGTAGTGCAGCAGCTCATGAGCCTTGATGGTGTTCGTCTGATGAATGTGGTCGTAGTCGTAGGCGAGACCCTCACCCGCTGCGAGCGTCGTCACCCGCTCGACCATCTGCGCGGCCTGCTCGGGCGAGACACCCTTGCGCTCGGAGAGGTACTGCACCGGTGAACCGTCGTAGTCAACCGGAGTGTCGGGGGCCAACTCGAAGGAGTGGTACTCGATCTCCACGGGAACTCCAGAGGCCAGCACACCCTTCTCGAAACGTCGCTTTCCGATGTAGCACCAGGGGCATTGCACATCCGACCAGACGTCGACCTTGATCGGGGCAGCAGAAGACTCGCTCATGTCACATCGAACCGCGACATCGCGGTGACTATTCCCGTCGGCGCCCACGCGGGCCCAGGCGCCGCATCAGCCGACCGTCACACCAAAGAGCAGTCCGAGGACGTAGGTGACCGCTGCGGCCCCGAATCCGATCGCAAGCTGCCGCAGCGCGCGCTTCAACGGCGGACCACCGGATAGCAGCCCGACGGTCGCACCTGTCGCCAGGAGCGCCACGCCGACCAGCGCCAGCGCTGCCGACACTGCCGCGAAGCCCGATAGCCCGAAGATCCACGGCAGCACTGGAATGATCGCGCCCGACGCGAAGAACAGGAAGCTCGAAAGCGCCGCGCCCCACGCGCTTCCGACGACGTCGTCCTCGTCCTCACCGCCGACGCCACCGCGAGCAAGCGCACCGGGACCCGCCGCCTGCGCATCACCGATGATCGCGCGCGCGGCGGCAAGCGCCTCGTCCTCCGGCATCCCCCGCGTGCGGAACACCAGTGCCAACTCGTTCGCGTCCAGATCGAGGAATGACAAGACATCGTCGGCGTAATCGTTCGGCTGTGTAGCCGCCAGCAGCTCACGCTGGGATCGCACCGACACGAACTCACCTGCGCCCATCGACAGGGCACCCGCGAGAAGACCCGCGATTCCGCTGAACAGCACGAACTGCGGGGCGACGCCGGTCGCACCGATTCCCATGACCAGAGCGAGGTTCGACACCAGCCCGTCGTTCGCACCGAAGACCGCAGCGCGGAATGTGCCTGACAACCGCCGTCGTCCGCGAGCCGCCAGTCCGCGAACGACCTCGTGGTGGATCTTCTCGTCGGCAGCCATCTGCGAGGTCGCGTGAGGATCGCTGTCGTAAGGAGAACGAGCCTCGGCGTTCTGGGCGAGGGCAAGAACGAAGATCGACCCGAAGTGGCGCGCCATCCATGCCAGCATTCGCGTTGACAGGCGGGGCCGTGGAAGCGTGCTCGGCTCGCCGCCAAGCAGTTCGAGCCAGTGCGACTCGTGCCGCCGCTCCGCGTCGGCGAGGGCTTCCAGGATCGCTCGCTCTTCGCCTGTGCGGCGAGCAGCCAGCTCACGGTACACGCGCGCCTCGGCGCGCTCGTCCACCAGGTACTGAGCCCACCTCCGCCGCTCCTTTGCCGTCGTTTCGGCGTTCATCGGGCTCCTTCTGGGTCTTCCCCAGGCTAGGAGACACGGCCACGGCCTCGACGCCGAATCCGCGGATTCGCAGCATTTTGGAGCACCGAATCCTTCCCGCTACGACCTCACGCGGGCACGCAGGACATCGATGCGGGCCTGCAACTGAGCAACAGTCGCGTGAGAGACCGCGGGACCGCCACAGATGCGGCGAAGCTCCGCATGCACGTGGCCGTGCTGCTCCCCCGTTTGTCGGGCATAGAGCCCCACCAGGCTGTTGAGGAGTTGACGCTGCTCTTTGAGCGTGCGGTGCAGGGCAGGAGGCGGCGACGGGTGCGCTTCGGCTTCCGGCCCCTCCTCGCGCTCCCGCGCCTCCCGCGCTTGGCGATGGCGGCTTTGCCGCGCCTGCCGTTGCATCAGCAGCTCATGCACGTGCTCCGGTTCCAGCAAGCCGGGAAGGCCGAGGAACTCCTCCTCTTCCGGTGTACCGGGCGTGGCAAGCTGTCCGAACTCCTTGCCGTCGAAGAGCACACGATCAAAATGAGCGATGGCGCCGAGCGCGGCGTACTCGAACTCGTCGGTGAGCGCGTCGGATGCTGCATCCTCGCGCTCGGCAGCCGCCATCAGGTCCTCTTCAGCCGACCATTCGCCGTCCTCGTCGGACGGCCGATCGAGGGCGTGATCACGCTGCCGTTCGAGCTCACCGGCCAAAGCCAGAAGCGGTGGCACGTGCGGAAGAAAGATACTGGCGGTCTCGCCACGGCGTCTGGCACGAACAAAACGACCGATGGCTTGTGCGAAAAACAGCGGTGTCGACGCAGAGGTCGCGTAAACACCGACTGACAGTCGCGGCACATCGACTCCCTCAGACACCATGCGAACCGCGACCATCCAGCGGCTCGTGTCGGCGGCGAACGACTCGATACGAGCGGATGCCTCGGGCTCGTCCGAGAGCACGACGGTGGGCTCCTCCCCCGTGACCGTCTGCAAGATCTGCGCGTAGGCCCGAGCGGCGGTCTGATCGGTGGCGATCACCAGGCCACCGGCATCCGGCACGTGCTCTCGTACTTCGGTGAGCCGGCGATCGGCCGAACGCAGGACTGCCGGAATCCACTCGCCGCCGGGATCGAGAGCTGTGCGCCAGGCCTGCGCCGTGATGTCTTTCGTGTTGTCTTGCCCGAGCTGGGCCTCCATCTCGTCGCCGGTGCGGGTTCGCCACCGCATGTGGCCGGCGTAAACGAGAAAGAGCACGGGACGCACGACACCGTCTTCGAGCGCACGCCGATACCCGTAGTCGTAGTCCGTACGAGACACGCGGATGCCTTCGGCAGTGGGGTGATACTCCACCCACGGGATGGGCGCCGTGTCGCTGCGGAAGGGCGTACCCGACAGCAGGAGGCGCCGCGTCGCGCGTCCGAAAGCCTCGCGAAGCGCGTCTCCCCAGCTGAGGGCATCACCGCCGTGGTGCACCTCGTCGAGGATCACGAGCGTCCGCGCCGTCTCTGTGACCCCCTGATGGACTGACGCCTTCGTGGCGACCTGCGCGTAGGTG